>OMNQ01000679.1_pt1 | contig 10893 bp, 12 predicted proteins | sample 1673871 | NCBI WGS metagenome assembly OMNQ01 (sample SAMEA103958130, study PRJEB25191) | human gut metagenome | biome: human-associated habitat [ENVO:00009003]; feature: intestine environment [ENVO:2100002]; material: feces | place: Germany | collected 2013/2015
GGGCTGCACGTCCTTGCTTTTTAGAATATTCTTTAACTGAACAGGCTTTTAGTGTTGTGAGAATATACGGATAGTACTAAACCGACACAGATATACAGCATAAGCACCGAGCTGCCACCGGCGGAGTAGAAGGGCAGGGTGACGCCGATGACCGGCAGCACCCGCAGGTTCATGCCCACGTTCACCGCGATCTGAGCCATCAGGGCACCGCCGATGCCGGCGCAGATGTAGCTGCCCAGCAGATCTTCGCTGCGGGCACCAGTGGCAAAGGTCTTGACCACCAGCGCGAACAGCACGCCCAGCACCACGCAGCAGCCCACAAAACCGGCAGAATTGCCGATCCAGCTCAGGATAAAGTCGTTGTGGGCATTTGGTACACTGTAGTACCGGTCGCCGAACAGCCCGTTGCCGAAGATGCCGCCGGAGCCGATGGCGATCTCTCCGCGCTGCTGCTGGTAGATGATGTTCTTCCACACCGCTTCGCTGGGGGCCCAGCCGGTGGTGTTCTCCGGGTCAATAACGGCCAGGATGCGGTACCACTGGTAGCCCTTGCCGATCTTGTCGCTGAAAAAGGCGAAGGCCGCCGCTACCGCTGCACCGGCTGCTGCGGCGGCACCCAGGATATACTTCCAGCTCAGGCCTGCGGCAAACATCATGCAGCAGCCGATGATGCCGTAGATGATGGCGGTGCCGTCGTCGCCCTGCACATGGATGATGGCAATGGGCACCAGCAGGTGCAGCAGCAGCTTGGCCAGTTCCTTGGGCTCATTGATGTGGCTGCGCACGTTGTTCAGATGCATGGCAAAGGTGAGGATGAAGCTGATCTTGGCCAGCTCTGTGGGCTGGAAGGTAAAGCCGCCCAGCTTGTACCAGGAGTAGTTGTCGGTATCACCGGCGTTGTAGCCGATGGTGAGCGGGCCGACCGAAACGTTGCGGATGAACAGGGTGGGCAGAACCAGGCCCCAGGTCAGCACCACATGCACCGGCCACACCTTGACAAGGCTGCGGTAGTCGATGCAGGACAGCAGCAGAGCAATGACCAGACCGATGCCGGCCGCACCGGCCTGCACCAGCGCACGGCGGTAGTCGCCAATGCCGGTGATCTGGCCGGTGACCGCGTCGGTGGCAAACCCGTTGCCCTGTTTGGCGGCCCAGGACGCCAGTGCCAGCACCGCCATGGTGCTGCTGAAGATGCACAGCAGCAGGTAGACCTTGTCAGTCCGTTTCCAATATTGTCGAATGCTTTCCAATGAAGCACATCCTTTCTGATAAGCAGATGACACCGGAACTCACACAGCACCGAGCAATATGACCCCAGTTTATCCTTATTATACACACTCTGCCCGGCCATTGCAAGAAACAGGGTGTGACAGCTTTGCAAAATCGGGCGCGGACGCTTGACAAAGGGCGGGGGAGCTTCTACAATGAAGGTGGCAGAAGTGGGGTTTGCCGCCTGTGCCGGCCGCGCCCAAAGCGGCGGACGAGGAGGCAGCACTTGTGCCGGGAACGGGGTGCACGGAGGATGTGTGCAGCTCCTGAAGGATGGGAAAATGATGAAACAACAAACGATGCCCCGCCGCCTGCTCTGCGCGGTGTGCGCCGTGGTGCTGCTGGTATCGGCAGTGCCGGCCGCATGGGCTGCAGAGCCGGACGCGGATACTGCCGCACCGGTGCAGAGCCTGACCGCTTCGGAAGCGACCGAGATGCAGCAGGCAGACGCTGCCGTTACCGCCCTGACCGACAGTGCGGACTACGCCGCCATGTCGGCGGCGGACCGCAAGGCAGCGGCGCTGGAACAGCTGGACGACCTGGTGCAGCAGGGGCTGGTGGCAAAGGGCTCCATTTATGCCGACGAGGAAAACGGCATGGTGAGCTTCTCCTACAGCTGCGGCGCGCTGGGCGGCATCCTGCTGGAGGACCCGGATGAGGAAAATACCGCTGCCGACCTGCAGCTGGCAGAGGTAGCACAGCAGACCGCGCAGAACGGCACCTATGGCACTGCGATGCTGTACTATGCCTTTGACGACACGGTCAACAGCAGCCGCTACCCCAACTACGCCTATATGCAGAGCTACTGGACCTCGGTGGGGCTGGACACCAAACTGGACACGACGGTGACTGTGGCCGATCTGCGCCGCATGAACAACTACGACCTGTGCGTACTGAGCACTCACGGCGCCTATTATACCTACGAGTACGGCTGGCTGTGGAAGCGCACGGCCACCGCGCCTGTGCTGCTGCTGACCGAGAAATCTACCTTCTGGAACGATCTGCGCTACGGCATGGACCTGCTGAACCACCGCATCATCAAGGTGAACGGGGCCTATGCCGTCACGGCGGGGTTCTTCCGGGCGGCTTATCGCAGCGGTGCGCTGAAGGACACGATCATTCTGTCGGAGACCTGTGAGTTCTACGGCAAGAGCGGGCATCTGGACACTTCCATGGCGGATGCGCTGCTGTCCGGCGGTGCGGCCTGTGTGGTGGGCTATGTGAACAATGTGTACACGGTGTACTCCCGCAGCATGCTGTGGGCGACTGTGAACCGCCTGCTGGCGGGAGATACGGTGCGCGAAGCCGTGGACTTCGGCCTGAACCTGTACGGTGCGGATGATATCATCTGGTACAACAATCAGGGCGGGCGGCGGCCCCACGCGGTGGCGTCTTTCCCGGTATTGAGCGGCAATCAGGATGCCCGGCTGCGGGCTGTGCAGGCTGCGGCCGACAGCACACAGCAGGCTGCCTGAGCAAAGCTGGCATTGCGCTTTTGCAAAAAGTATACTATACTAAGGGATGGCAGAGCACTGCCATCCTTTTTTGATGATTGGGAGGGAAACTCCATGGCAGAATACATCACCCATTCCCGCGCCGAGACGGTGGCGCTGGGCAAGCGCATGGCGGCTGTGCTGCAGCCCGGGGCACTCATTGCCTTTACCGGGGGGCTGGGCGCAGGCAAAACGGCCTTTACCGAGGGTCTGGCCGAGGGCCTGGGCTGCACCGACCCGGTGAGCAGCCCCACCTTTGCCATCGTGAACTATTACCGCGGGCCGCGGCCGCTGGCCCACTTTGACCTGTACCGCATTTCCACCGAGAACGATCTGTGCGCGGCCGGGTTCTATGACTATCTGGATCAGGGGGCCATCGTGGCGGCAGAGTGGAGCGAGAATTTTGCCGACCTGCTGGCACTGGAACAGCCGATCCATGTGAACATTGAGCGGGTGGATGAGAATACCCGCAAGATCACCATCGAGGGGGTAGAGGTATGAACATTCTGGCCGTGGACACCGCCGGAAAGACGGCGGGCGTGGCCCTGCTGCAGGATGACCGCCTGCTGTACGAGGTCTATCTGGACGCGGGCATGACCCACAGCGAGACGCTGATGCCGATGATCGACACCTGCCTGAAAACCTGCGGCATGACCTGCGCCGACATCGACCTGTATGGCGTGAACGCCGGTCCCGGCAGCTTTACTGGCCTGCGCATCGGTCTGGCCGCTGTCAAAGGCCTGGCCTTCCCCCGGGAGACGCTGTGCGCGCCGGTTTCCACGCTGGAAGCACTGGCAGCGGCCCACACCGGCGAGGGCACGGTGCTCTGTGCACTGGATGCCCGCCGCGCGCAGGTGTACAGCGCTGCGTTTGATCTGGCCACCCACCAGCGCCTGCTGGAGGACGATGCCCGCGCCGTGGCAGACCTTGCCCAATTTGTAGAAAATTGCAAAAAACCCCTGTTTTTTGTTGGTGATGGCGCATCTCTGTGCTATAATAAATACGGCAGTGTGCCGGGTGTGCTCGAAACGCCCCCGGCCCTGCGGGGCGGCCGCGCAGCTGCCGTGGCACTGGTGGCCAAGCAGATGGCCGAAGCCGGACAGGCAGTTCTGCCGGAGGCTCTGCTGCCGGATTACCACCGCCTGAGCCAGGCCGAGCGGGAGCGCGCCGAGCGCCTTGCCGCCGAGGCTGCCGCAAAAGCATAACGTCGTATCCGATAGAAATGGATCTATTGAAAATAAGGAGCGTGTTTTTATGACCCCGATGATCGTTGAGCATCCGCTGCTGCAGCACAAGCTGAGCATTCTGCGCAACAAGCAGACCGGCACCAAGGAGTTCCGTGACCTTGTTGGCGAGATCGCGACTCTGCTGTGCTACGAAGCGACCCGTGACCTGCCTCTGGAGGAAGTGGAGATCGAAACTCCCATCACCATGGCAAAGACCAAGGTGCTGGCAGGCCGCAAGCTGGCTCTGGTGCCCATCCTGCGCGCAGGCATGGGTATGCTGGACGGTATGCTGACCCTGCTGCCCGCCGCAAAGGTCGGCTTCATCGGCCTGTACCGCGACGAGACCACCCTGCAGCCCGTGGAGTACTTCTGCAAGCTGCCCCAGGATATCGCCGAGCGCGACGTCCTGGTCCTGGACCCGATGCTGGCCACCGGCGGCAGCGCCATCGACGCCATCAGCCAGATCAAGAAGCACGGCGCAAAGCGGATCAAGTTCATCGGCCTGATCGCTGCTCCGGAAGGCATTGAGGCCCTGCACAAGGCACACCCCGATGTCGATATCTATCTGGGTGCCAAGGATGACCACCTGAACGAGAACGGTTACATCGTGCCCGGCCTGGGTGACGCAGGCGACCGTATCTACGGCACCAAGTAATCTCAACCGAACGAAAAATGGCTGTGCAGCCCGGCTGCACAGCCATTTTTTGTTGCTTATCTGCCGCGGCCACCGCCGCCGCCATGGAACGAGCCGCCGCCTGCGTGGAAGCTCCCGCCGCCAAAACTGCCGCCGGAGCGTCCGCCGCCCATGCCGCCGCCAAAGGAACCACCGCCGAAGCCGCCGCCCCCACGGGGAGGACGCGGCCCGCCGCCGCGCGGCGGACGGGGCGGGCGGGGGCCTCTGGGGCCGCGCGGGCCGCCGGGGCCCCAGTCGTCATACGGCGGTCTGCGGCGACGCCGGCTGCCCAGACCGTAGCCCAGACCAAAGCCGAAGAAGGGGCCGAAACCGCCACCGCCCATGCCATGCCGGATGCCGCTGAAGATCACCTTCAGGGCAAACAGGATGACCAGAACGGACAGAAGCGTCACGAAGGGCGATTGATAGGATGCCGCCGGGGCATCGTAATAGGAATCATTGTAACTGCCCGTATTGCCATTGCCCACCGTGCCGGTGCTGCCGGTCGTGCCGCTCAGGGTCACGCCGTAGATGTCGGCAATGGTGCTGGCCACATTCTGGGCACAGGTGGTCACGGCGGCGTCATAGTCGCCCGCCGCAAAGCTGTCCTCCATGGTCTGTGCAATGGCGCTGGCCTGCTTTTCCAGTGTGGTGTTGCGGAAGCCATCGCCTGTCGCCAGATAATAGTCGCCGTCCGCATACTGCTGGGACTGCATCACCAGAAGGATGAGCACACCGTTGTTGTTGCTGGAGCTGCCCAGCCCCCAGGCGTTGGCGGCCTGCACGGCGTAGTCCTCGGTGGAGACGCTGCCCGTGTACTCCACGGTCAGCACACCGATCTGTGCCCCGCTGCACTGTTCGGTCAGCTGGGCGTTGAGGTTCTCGATCGTCGTGGCGGTGCTGTCGCTCAGGACATTGGCATCGTCCACGACGCACTGGTCGCTGGGCAGGCTGGGCAGCTGGGCCTTGGCCGCAAAGGCAGCAGGCACCAGCGCCGTGACGCCGACCGTCAAAACCAGCAGCACGGCACACAGCCGGGAAGCAAATCGTTTCATCGTTTTCATGCGAAAGGTTCCACCTCCTTGACGCCGAACAGGCCCTTCAGCACACTGGCCGGAAAGCCGCCGGTGTCCTTCTGATAGTCGTAGACCTTTTCGTTATAGGTCAGGTTGCCGATGATGGTGGCCGCGCTGTTGAACTGGCCGTACTGGCCCTGCACCGCGCCCATCTTCATGGGGTCAGCGGCCTGCTCCTGCAATTTTGCGTAGAGCTGGTCGATGGCCGCGCCCAGGGCGGCATTGTCTTCGTAAATGGCGTGCATCCGGGTCTTGCCCGTATTCACACCGTCCAGGTCGTTGTTGAACACACTCAGCGCATCCTGCGCGGCCAGCACCTCGGCGTTGTCGGCCCCCAGCGTATTGACACCGGTGGTGAGGATGTTCGCCGCCGTGTTGGCGCGGGTGGTCAGCTCTTCGCTCAGGCTGTAGCCGCCATCGGCTGAAACACCGACGGTGTACCACTTGGCGGCTTCGTTGGCCTTGGCCTTGAGCTTGGCTCCGCCAAAGCCGAAGAACGCCGCCAGCATGACCACCACGCTCAGCGCAAGGGCCGCTGCCTGGGTGCGCAGTGCCGCCGGAAGGGCCGCTTCCAGCCCGGCCAGCTTCTGCTGTGCCGGGGTCAGGCGGGCCGTTTCGGTCTTCGGTGCCGCCTCGCGGTAGCTGCCTGCGTCAAAGCCGCCGGGGTTGGGATTCTGATTCTGGGAAAAATCTGCGTTCGCCATCTTAGCTCCGGATCTCCATCATCTTGGTCTTGAGTTCGTCCTCGATGCGGGTCAGCTCCTGCTCGGCCGCCACCCGCTTTGCGCGGCCCTCGTTCTGGATCTTGTTCAGCTCGTCGAGGGTCTCGATGAGGCTCTTGTTCGTCTGCTGCAGCGTCTCGATATCGACCACGCCGCGCTGGGACTCCCTGGCCGTCTCGATGGTGCCCATCTTGAGGGCCTCAGCGTTCTTCTTGAGCAGGTCATTGGTCATGTCGGTGACGGCGCGCTCAGCCTGCATGGCCTTCTGGGTGTGGGCCAGACCCAGTGCCAGCACCATCTGGTTCTTCCACAGGGGGATGGTGTTCACGATGGTGGACTGGATCTTTTCGGCCATCATGGTGTTGTTGTTCTGCAGCAGGCGGATCTGCGGGCCCATCTGCAGGCTGATGTTCCGGGTCAGCTCCAGATCATAGAGCTTCTTTTCAAAGCGCTCGCACTGGTCGGCCAGGTCACGGGCGGCCTGGGCATCTTCGGGCAGGCCGGAGGTCTTTGCCTTGTCCATGGCCTGCTGCAGCTCGTTGGCGCGGACCTCGGCCAGCTTCTTTTTGCCGGCCAGGATATACATGCTCAGCTCCTTGAAGTAGGCCATGTTCAGGTCGTACATCTTATCCAGCATCGCGATATCCTTGAGCAGCTGGACCTGATGGCCCTCCAGCATGGACTGGATGTTCTCCACATTCGTCTCGGCCTTGCTGTACTTGGTCTTGAGGTTGTCCAGCTGGTCGCCCTTCTTCTTGAAGAAACCCAAAATGCCCTTCTGCTGTTCTTCGTTGGCGTCGAAGCTCTTCAGCTCCCCGATGAGGTCGGTGATCATGTCGCCCACCTCGCCCAGGTCTTTGGTGGAGACCTTGGAGAGGGCGGCTTCGGAGAAGTCGCCGATCTTTTTCTGGCAGGCGGAGCCATACTGCAGCACCTGCTGGCTGTTGGTGATATCGATCTTTTCTGCGAAGGAATCCACCATCGCCTGCTCCTCCGGGGTCAGCCGGACTTCCGGTGCGGCGGGGGCGGGGGCTTCCTTCTTCTCCTCCACCGGCGCAGCAGCGGGAGCGGGGTCCAGCGTCAGAGTGGGTACTGCGGGGGCATCGAGGTCAAAATTCAGAGTATTGTTATCAGCCATTGTTGATTCCGTCCTTTCCAGTTCCAACAGCGCCTGCCGCACGGCGGCCTGCGCCGGTCTTCCGTTATAAGCCCTGGCCCTTGAGCATGTTCTGCAGCACGGTCAGGTCTGCCGAGAGGTCCATGCTCTCCGCCGCATAGAGGGCATCGAGCTGGTTTTCAAATGCCGTGGCAATGGACGCCGCATTGTGCTCCACTTCCGCGCGGATGGAAGCGGCGTTCTCGCCCTTGACGCCCTGTCGGGCCAGCCTGGCGTACTGCTGCAGCACGTTCACGGCATCGGGCAGGTAGTAGTTGGCGAACCGACGCACCTGTTTGGCTTTGGCGGGGCTGGCCTCCACCGTCTCCACGATGGAGCGGCCCGCTTTTTCCATCCGGGTCATCGCCGCCGAGAGGTTCGGGTCCGGCAGGGCCTCGTTCAGGGCGTGGAGAGTATCCAGCTGCTTCTGCATCCCGGTGAGCATGGCGTCCACATCGTCCACGCCGGTGTGGAAGGGCACTTCATGCTCCACCACGCGGGGCGGGCAGATTTTTTTTGCCGCGCCGAACGCCGCGCAGGCACCGCCCAGCGACACCAGCAGCGCCCAGAGCTGATACACCGGCAGCACCGCGCAGAGCACCACGAACACCAGCGCCGCCGCATACCACGGCAGAACGCTGGGCTTTGAGGTGCGAATGATCTTGCTCATGTTTCGAACTCCTTGTCCGGGAGCCTGCGGCTCCCTGTATGGTTCCATAATAAAGCCTTTTGGGAAAAACGCAAGCGTTTCACGAATAATTTACAGCTTTGAAATCAAGATTTATTATTTAGCCACGGTCCCAGCGCTTCGCCCCAGATCTCTTTCAGCTGGTCGGGGCGGCAGGCGGCGTTGGCGGGGCTGGTGCTGGGCAGCTTGACTGCCGGGATGCCGCTGATGGGTTCCAGATAGTTGGTATAAATTTTATAGGCCGTCGCCCCATTGCAGAACACCGCCTCGATGGGCGCTTTTGCCAGCAGCCCTGCGATGTCGTTGGGAACCACATCCCGGATGGACGCATCCGACGCCCCGGTGATGGTGCAGCGCTCCAGCGTGTCCCACAACGCCAGCCCATGGCGGAGGATGATCTGCTTTTTGGCCTCGATGTCCTCCCGCGCGGGCACGGCTTCCCCGGTCAGCGCGGCCAGCATGGGCCAGAAGCGGTTCTGCGGGTGGCCGTAATAGAACGCCATCTCGCGGCTTTTCGGGCTGGGCCAGGTGCCGAGGATGAGGGCGCGGCTGTGCGCGTTGTAGACCGGCGCAAAGCTCATTCCGCCACGCCTGCCTTTTCCATCGCGTCCCAGGCCGAGCCAAGGTCGCGGCCGGAGGGCACAGCCTTCGGGCCGTCGAACCAGAGTTCCTCGATGAGAGCGGCCAGGCCGTCCTCCCGCACATCGCCGATGACGCGGTCGGCCGCAGCCTTTGCGTCAGCGGTGCCGTTGGCCATGCAGCAGCCGAGGCCCGCCGCCTTCAGCATCCCCACATCGTTGGCGGAATCGCCCGCCGCCACGGCGTCGGCCAGGGTCAGGCCCATCTTCTCGCACAGGTCCGAAAGCCCCACGCCCTTATCCATGCCGCCGCGCACGACGTCGTAGCAGCACCAGCCGTCTCGGCCGACGCCGCCCGTCTGCATGAAGTGCAGGCCCAGGTGGCCGAACTTTTCGTGGAAGCGGGACAGCTCCTGCGGCGGCATGACCACGAAGGCCGCGTGGGGCATGTCGATGAGGTGGCGGTCCTGGTCCTCACCATCCAGGCAGGTCAGGCCGCTTTTCGGCAGGGAATCGTAGAAGCTCTTCAGCGCATCGTACTCGCAGTAGGCATAATAGGCATCCCGGTAGTTGAACTGCAACGGGTAGTTGTAATCCTCGCAGAAATCCACGAGGGCGTACATTTCCTCGTTGGTCAGCGGATGTTCGGCCACGACGGTGCCGTTTTTGTCCACGACACAGGCCCCGTTGCAGGTGATGGCGTAATCGAAGCGGATGCCGCCCAGCTGCTCTTTGTTGACGACGCAGTACCCGCGCCCGGTGCTGAGCACGAACCTGCCGCCCGCCGCCTGCATCTTTTTCACGGCCCGGACCACCGCCGGGTGGGGCTTCGGCTCCCCGAAGGGGACCAGCGTGTTATCGAAATCACTTGCCAGAAGTTGATATTGCATGGTGTTCTCCCTTGCTTTTATGATATGTTCCAGTATACCACAAAAAGCCGCCCTGAGCAATTTCAGGACGGCAGATCAAATAATAGATCCGACTCAGCCCACCAGCGCGACCACGAGCTGGATGCCCACGCCCACGGCAGCGCCGGAGGCCCAGGTCAGGCCGGTGATGAAGAGGTTCTGCTTCCAGGAGGGGTTCGCCCGCCAGAGCACCGCCAGGCCCACGCCTGCGCCGGTGCACAGGCCCGCCACCAGGCTGGAAAAGCGGAGGGCGCCTTCGACGTAGAGCTGGGTCAGCAGAACGCTGGCCGCACAGTTGGGGATGAGGCCCACCAGCGCCGAGAACACCGGCTGGAAGAAGCCCATCTGGCCCAGAACGTCCGCGAACACGTCCTCGCCCACGCCCTCGACGATGAGGCCGAAGAGCAGGCTGAACCCGAAGATGAAGACGAAGATCTCCAGCGTATGGCGGAGCGCGGCCTGCCAGATGGGGCGTTCATGCCCCTCCTCGTCATCGTGGGTCTCGTGGCAGTCGATCTCATCGGCGCTGCCGGTGTAGCCGCCCCGCAGGGACTTGGGCAGGATGCCGCGGAGCACAAAGTCCAGCACCAGACCCACCGCAATGGCGTACAGCACCTTGATGACCATCAGCAGCACGAGCTTATCCCAGTACGCCGGCATCGAGATCAGCAGCGGCACCGCCTCGTCGCTGGTGGCGATGAACACCGCGATGAGGGTGCCCAGCGAGATGACGCGGGAGGCATAAAAGTTCGATGCAATGGCCGAAAAGCCGCACTGCGGCACACAGCCCAGCAGCGACGCCGGGATAGCCCCCCAGCGGCCGCTGCGTTCCAGCACGGCCTCGATCTTCTCGCCGTGGCGGTGCTCGACGTATTCAATGAACAGATAGGCCAAAAACAGAAAGGGCAGCATCTTGGCCGTATCGACCAAGCTCTCGCCCAAAACATCCAAAAACAGTTCCATACGGGGTTCTCCTTGCACCGGAACGGCGCTTCAGTTTTGTAAATTGCAAATTGATTGCGTTTTCGTGCAAGGGAGATTATACATGGTTTCGGCGCAAATTGCAAGAGGAATTTGCAATTTATTTGCGTTTTTCTATTTTTC
>OMNQ01000706.1_pt1 | contig 10667 bp, 8 predicted proteins | sample 1673871 | NCBI WGS metagenome assembly OMNQ01 (sample SAMEA103958130, study PRJEB25191) | human gut metagenome | biome: human-associated habitat [ENVO:00009003]; feature: intestine environment [ENVO:2100002]; material: feces | place: Germany | collected 2013/2015
CCGGCGAGGAATTTTTTCCAGAAGTAGCGGCTGTCGTCGACGTCGTCGAAGAAGAACATTTTGGAGTACTCATGGTCGGCGATCTGTGATGTCATCGACGAGAAAGAAAGGCCCATGTCTTTCATGATGAAGACGATGCAGAGGACGACGCTGCCGATCAGGCAGACTGTTTTGAGCGTATCGGTCCAGACGATGGACTTTACGCCGCCCTGTTTTGTATAGAGCCACACCAGCAGCATCATTATGATCATGTTCCAGACGAAGGGGAGGTTGTACTGGTCGAAAACGAGGAGTTGGAGCACGGCGCAGACGACGTATGCACGGAGTGCGGCGCCGAGCATTTTGCTGATGAAGAAGAACCATGCACCGGTTTTGTGTGACATGACCCCGAACCGAGTATCGAGATATTCGTACAGCGATACTACATTCATGCGGTAGAACAGCGGAATTAGGACGAAAGCGATGATCAGGTATCCGACGAAGAATCCGAGTACCATCTGCATGTAGGAGAAGCCGTCGGCGGCGACCGAACCGGGGACTGAGATGAAAGTTACGCCGGATATTGCCGCGCCGACCATTGCGAATGCGGCGATGAACCAGGGGGTTTTACGGTTTCCGGTGAAGAAGCCGGCATTATCGGTCTTTCGTCCGGACCAATAAGCCACGATGAATAGCACCGCGATGTATGCCAGGACGGTGACGATAACGGAAAGAGGTGTCATAGGAGATATTTTAAGTTAGTAATTTGTTATAGGTAAATCGCCCCAAATATACTAAAATCTCGCGAGAAAACTGCCGTTTCGGCAAAAAATAATGGACGTTTTCGGGCATGCGGCGGACGGCGGTCCTGATGTTCTGGACCGTTGGCCGTATTCCGGAGTCGGGTCGGCGGGGATGCCGGCCGACGGGGCGGGTGGTTGAACTTCAGAATCTTATTTGGAGTTCCAGACCGGCATGTATCGGTTTGCCGCGCTGCATGAACCTGTTGCCCATGCTCTCGAAATAGAAGGACTGGTATTTTTGGTTGAGGGCGTTTCGGATCCAGAGTGCCAGGACGCCGGCACCCTTTTCGAAGCTTATCCTGCCGTTCAGTGTACCGTAGAATGGCTGGCTTGCGAGATTGTCCTCGGTCCAGTAGATCCGTCCGGCGGCGTTGAAGTCGAGGGCGATGCGGATCCGGTCGAGAAGCCTGCTGTTGTCGAAGTGCATGACATGCTGCAGCCCGATATTGAGGGTATGCTGCGGGATGAAGGGGACATGCTTGCCGCTGAAATCCTCTTCGGTACCGCCGTTGAGAATGGTGCGGTAGTCGACGAATGTGGCCTCGATGAAACCGTATCCGACGTTGAGGAGCCACGAGCGGGCGATTTCGGACGCAACCGAGATCTCGGCGCCCAAGCTTCGGCTTTTGCCGGCGTTGCGGGTGATACGTCCCATCCCGTTCTCGGAGAACTGCGACACCTGCTGGTCGAGCGTATTCATCAGGAACAGTGCGGCATCGGCGGTCATCCGGCCGTTGAAGAGGGTGAGGTGGGTTCCGACCTCGTAGTTCCAGGCGTGTTCGGGTTTGTAGAGGGCTGCGGCGTCGACATCGATCTCGGTTTCCGGCATCATCTGTCCGATCATCTGGGCTACCGGGCTGAGCGCCTGGCTTGCGAGCATGGCCTGCTTCATGGAGTTCATGAGCTGGTATTGCGCCAGATCGTTGAACATCTGTATGTTGTACCCTCCGGAGCGATATCCCCGTGCCACGGTTGCATAGATATTGTTTGTTTCGGCCCATTCGTACTGCAGGGAGAATCGCGGGAGCAGCTGCAGGTAATCGTGTTTCATCTTGCCGGCGAGCAGGGATGCAGCCTGCATGTCATTGTCCTCGAGCCGCATTGGGCCCATCTGCAGCGAGAAACCGAAGTTCATGGGATCGCTTTGCGAGCGGTAGTCGAGCGACATTTTCTCGTAGTCGAGGCGCAGTCCGGCCGAAAACGAGAGCCCTTCGACCAGTATGTCGTTCCAGGTGCTCTGGTGGTATATGGCGAGGCTCATCTGCGGGGTTGAGAAACGTCCTTCGATCGGCAGCCGGTCGTTGAAGATCGACAGTTGCATCCGAGGAGCCTGCGGCGAGGATGGGAATGCGCTGTTTGCCTTTTGTTCGATCAGTTCGGAGATTCCCTGCCGCTTGAATACGACCGGCGCCGAGGTTTCGAGCCACTGGTAGAATCCGAAGACTCCGGCGGTCCATTGCCAGCGGCGCTGGTGCTGCGACCTGATGACGATCTCCTGGCTTACGGTATTTGAGTGCTGGTTCTGTTCGAGGGTGAAGATGTCGGCCGGGGTGAAATCCTGGTCCATGCGCATGCGGTCGTCGAGGAGCTGGTGTCCGGTTATCGAGCTGACGGAGATATCGGCGGTACGGTACTCGATCCGTATGCCGCTGTTGAGCATGTTGCGGCGGTATCCGCTCGGGTCGTTGTATGCGACATGTCCGATGTACTGGTCGAGCTGGCTGCCGTCGGTCCCGTTTTCGGCGGTTGAGGAGCCGGAGGAGGGTACGGGGCCGAGATAGATATACGGATAACCTCCTTGGTTGAGGTGTTCGAAGTTGACGTTGATGTCGATCTTGAGGTTGTCGGACGGGATCATCAATGCGTGCAGACGTCCGCCGGCGGTATTGCTGCGGTCGATACGGCTGTTGTCCGTGATGTTTTTGAAGAACCCTCCGGCATGCTCGTAGAACCCGCCGGCCGAGAATGCAAACCGGTTCGAGATCCGGTGGTAGTGTGTCAGCGAGGCGGTGTAGTTGTCATGCGTTCCCAGCCCGAGGCGCAGGTCGGTGCCCTGGTACGTGAACGGCGACTTTGTCCGCACCTTGATGACCCCGCCCATGGTGTTGCGGCCGTAGAGCAGGCTTTGAGGGCCTCGGAGCACCTCGATTTGTTCGATGTCGGCGTAGTTGAAGTCGAAGGCCGATTTGTCGATGTATGGTATGTCGTCGACGTATAGCCCGACGGCCGGGGTATTGATCCGCGATCCGATCCCTCGGATGTAAACTGCGGTGGTCATCCGCGAGCCGTAGTCCGGGATGAAGAGGTTCGGGACCACCGACGAGAGGCTTTTGATCCCGGAGATCTGTTTGAGGCTTAATTGCTGCCGGTCGAGCGAGGATGATGCAACGGGGAGTTCGCGCAGGTTTTTGCTCTCCTTTGCGGCCGGCATCACCACTATATAATTCATGTCGACGGTCATGGAATCGGGCTCCTGGGAGAGGCCGGTAGTCGAGGCCGGTTCGGAGTTCGGGTGTCGGGTATTCTGTTTGCGCGGGCGTCGGAGGGCGTTGTCGCCGCGAGCGCCGCCGTGACAAGGATGATTGACAGGAATTTCATGACAGTCTGGGTTGCAGGATTTAACCGGCTGCAAAGTAACGGCGTTTGGATGATCCGTGCAACCCTCATTTGTTAGGATTCTTGCCACGGCCGGAGCCGGGAGCGCTAAATACGGTCAACCTCGACGTACCCGTGCATTACGGCATAAATGGTGAGTGCCGAGACCGATTTTATGCCGAGTTTCTCGGTGATGTTCTGCCGGTGGCTGATGACGGTCGTGGGGCTGATATTGAGCCGTTCGGCAATCCTTGTTTATCAGTCCCCGCACGAGCAGTTGCAGAACCTCTATTTCGCGGGCCGAGAGCAGGTGTTCATGCCGGGGCCCGTGCGGGGTGTCATGCGGTCCTTGTCCGTGCGCGGTACCGGTTGGGTGAGGATGTTCGGCCGGATGTCCGTGGCTGTGCAGGCGCAGGATGCTTTTTGCGAGATCCTGTTCGCTTTGGCAGATGTTGAGGCTCTTCATGCCGGCCAGTTGCGGAAGGTTGTCGCTGCCGGCCAGGACGATCGTCTGGGTCTGCCGCTCGAGGAAGAAGGCGGTATGCTCGAAATATATCTGCGCCGAGACGAAATAGTGGGCATACCGTTCGGGATTTGCGGCCGTCAGTTCGCCGAACGAGCGGAACGTCCGGATCTCCGCATGCGGAATGACCTCCCGGAGCAGGTTGAGCAATCCCAAGCCGCTCAGCGTATTGTGATCTATGATGGCTATCGGGTGCATTTCGTCTTGCTTCAGCGGTTGTGACGGGAGCAGTAGTCGCGGATATTGTTCATGATGCACTCGGCGAGTACCTCGATCGACTCGGCGGCCGACCAGGCATTGTGCGGCGAGAGCAGCAGCTTGTAGGGGTCCTTGATTCGGAGCAGCGGGGAGTCCGCCTCGATCGGTTCCGACGTGAAGACGTCGAGTGCTGCTCCGGCAATCAGGTTGTCGTCGAGGGCCGAGGCGAGTGCCGCCTCGTCGACGATTCCGCCGCGGGCCATGTTGATGAGCAGGGCGTCGCGCTTCATGGTTTCTATCTGTTGACGTCCGATCAGGCCGCGGGTATGCGGGTTGAGGGGGCAGTGTACCGAAACGATGTCGGATGTTGCGAGGAGCTGTTCGAGTGTCAGTCGCCGGTATGGCTCCTGGCGTTCGACACCCGAGGTGGAGGCGTAGACGACTTCGCATCCGAGGACCGCGGCGACGCGGGCGACGCTGTGCCCGATTGTTCCGAGTCCGACGATTCCCCACCGGCGGCCGTGGAGGCGGCGTGTCGGGCGGTCGAAGTTGAACATTCGCCCCTCGGACGAATAGCGCCCCTGCTTGATGAAACCGTCGTAGTAGACCGTTTCGCGCAGCAGGGCAATGGCGGCGCCGATGGTTGCTTCGGTTACCGATTCGGTTGAGTATCCGACGGCATTGCGGACTTCGATCCCGAGCTGGGCGGCGGCATCGAGGTCGATGGTATTGAGGCCGGTTGCCGCAACGCAGATGAGCCGTAGTTTTGGCAGCGCCGCGAGCCGTGCGCGGTCGAAGGGCACCTTGTTGGTTATTATGATCTCGGCATCGCCGGCACGCTCCATAAGCTCGTCGGCCGAGGTGTTGTCGTAGGATGTGAATTGGCCGATCTGTTCGATACCCTTGAGCGGGGCGCCGTTGAGGGTGTATCGGTCGAGGAATACGATCTTGGGTTTCATTGTCTGGGGTATTTTGTTATTGTTTTTTTTACTTTGTTTGCGGCATTTCGCCGATCAGGTCGCGGATGACCACCGAGGCGCATCCGCAGCCGAATACCGCCGGCATGTAGGAGATTGTTCCGGCATTCGACTTCTTGTTTGTGGTTTCGCTGATTATGACGGCCCCTTCGCGGACGGGTTCGGCCGAGAAGACGGTCTGGAAACCGCTCCGGACCCCCATCTTGTGGAGACGTTTGCGGAGCATGTGGGCCAGCGGGCAGTGGTGGGTCTGCGAGATGTCGGCGATCTCCATTCGGGTGGGGTCGGTCTTTGCGCCGGAACCCATTGCGCTGACGATCGGAATGCCGCGGTCGAGGGCGCCCTTTATGAGGGCGGCCTTGGGCGAGAGGGTGTCTATGGCGTCGACAATGTAGTCGTATTTTGCGGCGTCGAGGAGGCGGTATGTCATTTCGTCGCGGATGTACTCTTCGACCACCGTCAGTTCGATTTCGGGGTTTATGTCGCGCAGGCGGTCGGCAACAAGTGCAGCCTTGGACTTCCCGACGGTCGAGTGGAGTGCGATGAGCTGTCGGTTTATGTTTGATTCGGAGACTGTATCCGAATCGGCGACGGTCATGCGTCCGACACCGGCGCGGCAGATCATCTCGGCCGCATAGGCCCCCACGCCGCCGAGCCCGACAACCAGGACGTGTGCGCTGTTGAGGCGTTCGAGTTTCTCTTTGCCGAGAAGCAGTTCGGTACGTTCACTCCATTGAGGCGTTTCCATTGAATATACGGTTGAAATTGTTGTAGATTGTTGTTTCGAGGACCTCGGGGTCGCAGCCGATCGTATGCGCGACGGCGGCGTAGGTTTGAGCTATCGGGTCGGGACTGTCGTCGGTCTCGATGAATAGGCGGTCGGTCGGGGTCTGCCCGAGTGCCTCGACGGTGCGTGGCGAACGGAGGCTCCGCATCGAGAACGAGAGGCAGCAGCCGTGATCGACGGCGCGTCGTGCCTGCTGTGGCGATCCGATGAATCCGTGGAATATCGCCGTGACGTTTGTGAAACCTTTCAGGATCTCCATGGTCTGTTCGAATGCGCGTACACAATGTATTATAACGGGCAGGCGCCGACGGTTGGCTATTTCGAGCTGGCGGATGAATATTTCGCGCTGGCGGGGTTTCGATGCCGGGCAAATGTTGTCGAGTCCGCATTCGCCGATTGCCGACAATCGGGCGTCGGTCGCGATTCGGGCGACGGCCTGTTCCCACACCTTGTCGGCATCCCACGGGTGTATTCCGCAGGAGTAAGGCACGTGGATTGGCGCGGGGGCTGGATCGAGAGCGTTCAGGGAGAGCATTTCGATGGCACCTCCGGCAATTCGGTGGGTGTGAATGTCGACGTATACGGCAGCTCGGGACATAATTTGAACATGTAAACCGATGACAAAAGTATAAAAATTTAAAATATCCGAAAAAAGCTACTGTTATGATTTTAACAATGGAAATAAATTAGTATTTTTGCGCGCGAATAGTTTTGTGAAAGGATGTGCATATCCGGATAGAGGATTGATGAGATCCATATTCCGGGACAACGATATGGAAGGAACGAACAAATTTTCATAAATCACAATTATTAACCAAATAACCAAATGTCGAAAATCATCAAAATTAACAGGGGGCTCGACATCAATCTTCAAGGCAAGGCAGCGGCGAAGACGACAGTATTGCCACAGGCAGGCAGTTATGCCGTATCGCCGTTGGATTTCGAGGGGTTGACACCCAAACTTTTGGTTAAGGCAGGGGACAAGGTCAAGGCGGGCGATGCGCTGTTTTTCGCGAAACACGACGAACGCATACTCTTTACGACACCTGTCAGCGGAACGGTATCGGCTGTGAACCGCGGCGAGAAGCGCAGAATTCTCAACGTCACGGTAGAGGCGGATGCCGAACAGAGCTACAAGAAGTTTGAGGTACCGTCGCTCGAATCGGCCACGCGGAGTGATGTAATCCGGCTTTTGCTCGAGTCGGGATTGTGGCCCATGATCATTCAGCGTCCGTTCGGAGTGATAGCCAAACCGGATGATACGCCGAAAGCAGTTTTTGTATCGGGATTCGATTCGGCTCCTCTGGCTCCGGATACCGATTATGTACTTGAGTCGCGCAAGGCGGACCTTCAGAAGGGTTTCGAAGCCCTGGGACGCCTGACCGACGGCAAGATTGTCCTGTCGCTCAACGCGGCAAGCGCCAACAAGTCGTTCGAAGGGCTGAAGGGTGTCGATGTACACTACTTCCGCGGGGTTCATCCGGCAGGCAACGTCGGCGTTCAGATCCACCACATCGACCCGATCAACAAGGGCGAGGTTGTCTGGACGGTCAACATCCAGGATGTAGCGGTTATCGGCCGGTTCTTCGCCACGGGCCGCGTCGACATGACCAAGACCATCGCACTGACCGGCTCACAGGTCACCGAACCGCAGTACTATACACTGATCGGCGGGGCACCGGTATCGTCGATCGTCGGCGGTCGGATCAAGCCGCAGGCCGAAGGCGACAGTGTGCGCATCATCAGCGGCAACGTGCTGACCGGCACGAAGGTCGAGGAGGATGGTTACCTGACCTTCTACGCGCATCAGGTTACCGTGATCCCCGAAGGCGACAAATACGAACTGCTGGGTTGGGCCATGCCGCGTTTGAACAAGTTTTCGGTATCGCATGCCTATTTCTCGTGGCTCTGCCCTCGCAAGCAGTACGATCTGGACACCAACCTGAACGGCGGCGAACGTCCGTTCGTTGTTACGGGGCTGTTCGAGCGTTACCTGCCGATGGACATCTATCCGATGTATCTGCTGAAGGCTATCATGGCCGGCGACATCGACAAGATGGAGAATCTGGGCATCTACGAGGTCATCGAGGAGGATCTGGCACTGTGCGAGTTCGTCGATCCGTCGAAGACCGAGATACAGTATCTGCTCCGTCAGGGCATCAATCAGATGATAAAAGAGTTGGACTAAGATGAAATCATTGAGAAATATGTTGGACAAGCTGAAGCCGACCTTCTCGAAAGGGGGACGGTTCAGCGCGCTTCATTCGACATTCGACGCCTTCGAATCCTTCCTGTTCGTACCCAATACGACTACGCACAAGGGTTCGCACGTGCGCGACTGCAACGATATGAAACGTACGATGATCGTTGTTGTGGTAGCCCTTCTGCCGGCGCTTCTGTTCGGCATGTACAACACCGGCTACCAGCACTATCTTTCGATCGGTGAAACGGTTGGTTTCTGGGGGACATTCTGGTTCGGCTTCCTGAAGGTGCTTCCTATCATAGTAGTTTCCTATGTAGTGGGTCTGGCGATCGAATTCGCCTTTGCACAGGCCCGCGGACATGAGGTGAACGAAGGTTTTCTGGTTACGGGTCTTCTGATCCCGATGATCATGCCGGTCGACATTCCGCTGTGGATGGTTGCCATCGCCACGGCCTTCTCGGTAGTCTTCTGCAAGGAGGTCTTCGGCGGTACGGGCATGAACGTCTTCAATCCGGCTCTTGTGGCCCGTGTCTTCATCTTCTTCGCCTACACGCCGGCCATCTCCGGCGAGACGGTCTGGATCGCAGGCCTGGGCAAGGCTGCTGCCGGAACGGTTGTCGACGGCTTCAGCGGCGCTACGGCACTCGAACAGCTCACGACCGGTTCGATGTCATATTCGCTGTCGGATGCCTTCTTCGGATTCATTCCGGGCTGTATCGGCGAAACCTCGAAACTGGCTATCCTGATCGGTGCCGCAATACTGCTCTTTACGGGCGTCGCCTCGTGGCGCACGATGGTGTCGGTATTCGTCGGCGGACTGGTGATGGGTCTGGTATTCAACCTGATCGGCGCCAATGCCTATATGGAGATTCCGGCTTACGTACACCTGCTGGTCGGCGGTTTCATGTTCGGAGCGGTCTTCATGGCCACCGATCCCGTCACCTCGGCCCAGACCAATACGGGCAAATATATCGTCGGTTTCATGACCGGAGCGCTTGCAATCATGATCCGCGCCATCAACCCCGCCTATCCCGAGGGAATGATGCTTGCGATACTGTTCATGAATGCCTTTGCACCGCTGGTTGACTACTTCGTGGTTGAGCGCAACATCGCCCGCCGCAACAACCGTGTCAAACTCGCTAAAAAGTAGGAGGACGGAACATATGGCAAAATACAAATACACTTGCAAGGTTTGCGGATACGTTGTCGAAGGCGACAAGGTTCCGGAAAAATGTCCGGTCTGCGGAGCTCCGGCATCGGAATTCACCGTCGAGAAGCTCGGCGGCAAGAAGTTCCTGGGCGGCAAGGAGAACAATGCATATATAATATTCTATTCTGCGGTGATGGTTATCATCGTAGCGGTACTGTTGGCCGTAGCGGCATTGTCGCTCAAGTCGCGCCAGGATGCCAACGTGCTGAACGAGAAACGCAATGCGATACTTGCATCGCTCGGAGCGACGGACAAGAGCTACGATGAGTTCATCACGGCGTATGCTGTCGACCAGAACGGAGCGAAGATCGACGGCGTTGACGTGTTCGTGCAGCTGAACGACCTGAAGGCTTCGTTCGATAACAATATCTTCCCGGTATTCGAGTCGGCGGACGGACGATATGTAATTCCGATCACGGGCCAGGGCCTGTGGGGACCCGTATGGGGCTACATGGCCTTCGAGCACGACCTGAATACGGTTTCGGGCATCATTCTGGACCACAAGGGCGAGACCCCGGGTCTGGGAGCCGAAATAGCTACGCCAGCCCATCAGGCGCTCTACAAGGGCAAGCAGATTTTCGAAGGCGACCAGTTCGTTTCGATCAAGCTGAAGAAGGGCGGCGCCACACCGGGCAACCTTCATGAGGTTGACGCCATCAGCGGCGGTACGAAGACTTCGGACGGCGTGAGTGCGATGCTTTACAGCAGTCTGGAACACTACCTGCCGTGGATGGCCAAACAGAAGGCCTCCGCTTCGGACCAGGCAGCCGTAACGGCACCGGCGGCGGAGCAAGAGTCTAACGATCAAAATTTGGAAAGCAATGAGTAATATTGAGGGAAAAGAGCCGATGTTTTCGGCCAAGAACATGAAATATCTGACCGGTCCCTTATCGGCGAACAACCCGGTCATCGTACAGATTCTCGGTATCTGCTCGGCGCTGGCTGTTACGGTCAAGGTCAAGCCGGCTTTGGTCATGGCGATATCGGTAACCGTTGTCACGGCGTTTTCGAACCTGGTGATGTCGTTGCTGCGCAAGGGCATACCGTCGCGAATCCGTATCATCGTGCAGTTGGTGGTTATCGCGGCGCTGGTGATTCTGGTCGACCAGGTGCTGAAGGCATTCGTCTATGACGTATCGAAACAGCTGTCGGTCTATGTGGGACTGATCATCACCAACTGTATCATCATGGGCCGTGTCGAGGCCTTCGCCCTGGGCAACAAACCGTGGGCCTCGTTCCTCGACGGTATCGGTAACGGTCTGGGTTACGGCGCCGTTCTGGTTACGGTAGCCATCGTGCGCGAACTGCTGGGCTCGGGCTCGCTGTTCGGATTCCAGATCATCAGCCCGAACTGGTATGCGGCCAACGGCGGCTGGTACTACAACAACGGTC
>OMNQ01000733.1_pt1 | contig 10441 bp, 8 predicted proteins | sample 1673871 | NCBI WGS metagenome assembly OMNQ01 (sample SAMEA103958130, study PRJEB25191) | human gut metagenome | biome: human-associated habitat [ENVO:00009003]; feature: intestine environment [ENVO:2100002]; material: feces | place: Germany | collected 2013/2015
GAAACTTGTAAGGAGAGAAAACAATGGAAGAAAGAAAAGGCTTTGGATCCAATTTCGGATTCCTGATGGCCGCGGTCGGCTCGGCGGTCGGTCTGGGCAACATCTGGGGCTTCCCCAATAAAATGGGCGCCTCCGGCGGTTTTACCTTCCTGGTCGTGTATCTGGTGCTGGCCGTTCTGTGCGGCTTTATCGTCATGGTGGGCGAGCTGGCGCTGGGCCGCAAGACCGGCAAGGGCGTGGTCAGCGCGTATCATGTGCTGAGCAAGCGCTTCAAGTGGCTGGGCTGGCTGGGCATCCTGTCCCCGTTCTTTATTCTGTTCTTCTACTGCGCACTGGGCGGCTACTGCATCAAGTACGTGGTGGTGAACGTGGGCGATCTGTTCGGCGCCAGCTTCGGCTCCGCCGCCTTTGCGGAGGTGGCTGCGGCCAACGGTACTTCGCTGGGCGCAGAGGTATTCAACGCTTTTATGGGCAATCCCACTGAGGCCATTATCTACGGTCTCATCTTTGTGGCGCTGACCATGCTCATCGTCATGGGCGGCGTCAGCGGCGGTATCGAGAAGGTTTGTTCCGTGGGCATGCCCGCGCTGTTCGTGATGCTGCTGATCTGCATTGTCCGCGCCTGCACCCTGCCCGGCGCGGTGAATGGCCTGAAGTACATGTTCGTTCCGGGCTGGGCTGTGGCCAACGGCATCATCGAAGAAGCCCCCAATTTCCTGACCGTGCTTTCCACCGCCGGCGGTCAGATGTTCTTCTCCCTGTCTCTGGGCATGGGCATTATGATCACCTACGGCTCCTATCTGGATAAGAAGGAGAACCTCCAGAAAAACGCCATTCTCATCATCGTCATGGATACGCTGGTGGCGCTGATGGCCGGCCTGTGCGTCATCCCCGGCCGTTTCGCCCTGGACCCCAGCGGCACGCTGGGCGGCCCCAAGCTGCTGTTCGTCACCATGCAGAACGTGTTCAGTCGTATGGGCGGTCTGGGCCCCATCTTCGGCATCCTGTTCTACCTGCTGGTGGTGTTTGCGGCGATCTCCTCGTCTATCTCCCTGCTGGAGGCCGTGGTGGCTCACTTTGTGGATAAGGCCCGCGATTCCGGCAAGGGCGACAAGCGCAAGAAGTACACGCTCATCGCGGCGGTGGCCGTGGGCGTGGGCGCTATCCTCATCTGCGCCGACAGCCTGGGCGGCGCCGACTTCACCCCGTGGAAGTTCCTGGGCCTGCCGGAGGCGGACATCCGGACATGGAACGACTGCTGGCTGGACTTCTTTGATATGCTGTCCGAGGGCATCATGATGCCGCTGGGCGCGCTGCTGATGTCGATCATGATCGGCTGGGAGCTGGGCCCCGACGTGGTCAAGGAGGAGTGCGAGCGCTCCGGCCATGCCATGAGCGGCTACGGCTTCTTCAAGGTCTGCGTCAAGTTCATCACCCCGCTGTGCATGATCCTCATCCTGTACGGCCAGATCAAGGAGTTCTTCTTCTAAGTAAATGCAGAACGCCGGAGCATTGCTCCGGCGTTCTTTCTGCCATAAAAAGGCCGGGCGCTGAAAGCGCCCGGCCTTTTGCTTACTTAAGCGTAATGCTGTTTTGCAGTACGGCAACGCTGTACAGCAGCAGTACATCCGCCCCCTCCGGGAATTCCGTCACCCGTGCCAGCGCGTCTGTGGCCATATACCGGATATCGACCACATAGACGGTGCGGTAGCCGCCCGCCAGCAGCGGCACAAGGCTGCTGCCGAAGGAATCCCGGAACACGATCAGCGTCCGGTCATTGTTAGCCGCCGGGTTTTCGATCCGCAGCAGCGCCTTCGGCCCACCCAGAAACAGGTCGTAGGGCGCCTTCTCCGCTGCCGTCAGATCATACACGCCGCCGGTGCTGTCCGTTTCATAATCGTATACCGTGCAGCCCTCCAGCACCGGTGTACTGATGTAGGAGAGTATATCCGCCGTCAGCGGCTCCGCCGTCTTGCCCCAGTAGCTGCCGTGAAATTCGCCCGCCAGCGCGCACAGCGTCTCCTCCGTCGTGTCCGGCACAGGCGCGCCCATGGCCTCCGATATGGTCTGCGCCACGGCGGAAAGACGCTCCTGCCGCCAGTGGGGATCGGTACGGTAATAGTCCTCCAGCGCCAGCAGCGGCGCGATGTCGATGATCTCCACCGGCAGCCGCTGCGCCAGATAGTCCGCCGTCTCCTGGGCCCCGGCGGGCGTGTAGCCCTCCGGCGTCTCCATAAAAGCGGCCTTATCTGGGATCACGCTCATATATACGTGTTCCGACCCGGGAAAATATGTCTCCAACAGGTGAGAAAACCGTTTTACGGCGAAGTCCAGTGATTTCTCGCTCCACGGTGCGTCGGTGGCGGCGGCATAGCCACGGTACACATATACCTCCGGCAGCGTATCCTCCTGCGCCCGCCGGGTGGGAATGGCGGCAGCAGCTATGACCATAGCCGCTGCCGCCAGCAGAAATACGCCTCGCTCTATCCAGCGCTTCACAGGATGGCCTCGTCGTAGACGGGCTGCACGCCGAAGATGCCGTTCAGGTGGGACATGAAGGTGTCCACCAGATCCTCGGCGCCGAACACGGACACCACATACTCGCCCACCACGGCCACGGCAACCTTATCGGGGAAGCCGCACATCCACTGCCGCTGCTGGATGTTGTCCCGCAGGGCGGTGGCCAGCGCATCGGCATCATCGGTGCAGTGGTACGCCGCGGCGGTAAAGGTGTTCTGGTTCATCATATGGACCAGCGACGCGGCCTGATCCACCTTGGCCGTCTCCGGCAGGCCGAGGGCGCTGTCCACAGCGGCGCGGTCGGTCAGGTCATAGACGCCGGGGGCGTCCTCCTTGCTGTTCGCCTCGGAGTAGTCGCCGCCGGAGGTGGGGAACTTCTCATCATCGGTGTAGGTGCTCCACACCTTCTCCAGCAGGTCAAGGGCGCTGGCAGGCGCGGCGGGCTGATCGCCCTTGCTGTCGTTCTTCGTGCCGCAGGCGGCGAGACTCAGGGTCAGCACGGCGGCGAGCACAAGGGAAATGATTTTTTTCATCGTGTAGTTTCCTCCTGAAATAGGTTTCTGTCCATTGAGACGGAGCGCGGTGCGATTTGGTTCCATGAAAATTCTGCCGCGCTTACAGCCAGCTCTGGTCAAAGCCGTAGGGCAGCAGCTCCTTCAGCGCGAAGCGCTTGCTCTCGCCCTTTCCGTTCAGGCAGATCACCGTCAGGTCGGGTGCGAACTCCATCATCACCTGCCGGCAGGTGCCGCAGGGCACGCAGTAATCCTCGCTGCGCCCGGCGATCACGATGGTGTCGAAGTCCCTGTGTCCCTCGCTGACCGCCTTGACCATGGCCGTCCGTTCGGCGCATATCGTGGCGCCGTAGGCGGCGTTCTCCACGTTGCAGCCGGTAAACACCGTCCCGTCCTTACACAGCAGCGCCGCGCCCACCGGGAAGTGGGAATAGGGTACATAGGAACGCTCCAGCATGGCCACCGCCATATCACAAAGCTGTTTTTCCGTCATGGTGCATCCTCCTTTGATCTTTTCCGGTTTCTTCCTCGTTTATACCTCAGCTCAGCTCGGCCTTACCGGTGTAGAGCTGATAATACTTGCCCTGCTGCGCCAGCAGCTCCTGATGGTCGCCGCGCTCAATGATGCGCCCGTGCTCCAGCACCAGAATGGCCTGACTGTTCCGCACGGTGGACAGCCGGTGTGCGATAACGAACACCGTCCGGCCCTCCATCAGCGAGTCCATGCCCTGTTCGATCAGGTTTTCCGTCCGCGTGTCGATGGAGCTGGTGGCCTCGTCCAGTATCAGCACCGGCGGGTCGGACACCGCCGCCCGGGCGATGGCCAGCAGCTGGCGCTCGCCCTGGCTCAGGCTGCCGCCGTCCCCGGTGATGACCGTGTCATACCCCTGGGGCAGGTGGCGGATAAAGCTGTCGGCGTTGGCCAGCTTCGCCGCAGCCCGGACCTCCTCGTCCGTGGCGTCCAGCCGTCCGTAGCGGATGTTGTCCGCGATGGTGCCGGTGAACAGATGGGTGTCCTGCAATACCATGCCCAGCGAACGGCGCAGAGAGTCCTTCTGGATGTCCCTCACGTCAATGCCGTCATAGGTGATGGTGCCCTCCTGCACATCGTAGAACCGGTTGATGAGGTTGGTGATGGTGGTCTTGCCCGCGCCGGTGGAGCCCACAAAGGCGATCTTTTGCCCCGGCTTGGCGAACAGCGACACGTCGTTCAGCACGGTTTTCTCCCCGTCATAGGAGAAGGTCACATGGTCGAAGCGCACGTCGCCCTTCAGCTCCACCAGCGTGCCGTCGGGCTTTTTCCACGCCCAGCAGCCGGTGCGGCGGTCTGTCTCGGTCAGCGTATCGCCATGCTTTTCCACCCGGACGATGACGGTCTTGCCCTCGTCCACCTCCGGCTCGGCCTCCATCACGGCGAAGATGCGCTCCGCGCCGGCTACCGCCGCCAGCAGCACGTTCACCTGCTGACTGATCTGCGAGATGGGCTGGCTCACCTGCTTCACATACAGCAGGTACGCGCCCAGGGAGCCCACGTCGAACATCCCGCCGATGGCCAGCAGCCCGCCCACGCAGCAGGTGACGGCGTAGTCGATGCGTGACAGGTTGGCCATGGCCGGCATCATGGCGCCGGAGTAGGTCTGGGCCGCCGTGGCGGCGTCCCGATAGCTGTCGTTCAGCCCGGAGAACTGCGCAATGGCCTTGTTCTCGTGGTTGAACACCTTGATGACCTTCTGGCCCTCCACCATCTCCTCGATATAGCCGTTCATGGCGCCCAGCGCCTGCTGCTGTGCCTGAAAGCTCACGCGGCTTCTGCCGCCAACGCCCTTGACCACCAGCAGCATCAGCACCAGAAAGGCAAAGGTGATCAGCGTCAGCACCCAGTTCATATACAGCATCATAACAACAATGCCGATAAACGTCAAGGCGCAGGACACCACACTGGCGAAGCTGGAGTTGATCATCTCCGACACGGTGTCCATGTCGTTGGTAAAGCGGCTCATCAGGTCGCCGGACTGGTGGGTGTCGAAGTACCGCAGGGGCAGGTCCTGCAATTTGTCGAACAGATCCTGCCGCATCTGAGCTACCGTCCGCTGGGAGATATGCACCATGATGCGGGCGTAGGCATAGGAGCACAGGCCCGACAGCAGGAACAGTCCCAGCAGCAGCGCCAGCATTTTCAGCAGGCCGGCGAAATCACCGGGCAGGATATAGTCGTTGATAATAGGCTTGAGCAGATAGCTGCTCATCACCGAGCCCACGGAGCTGACCACCAGGCAGATGAACACCACCACCAACGCCGCCTTGTAGCGCCCGATATAGCGCAGCAGCTTGCTCACCGTGCCCCGGAAGTCCTTGGGCCGCTGGAAGCCGTGTCCCTGGGGCCCGTGGCCGCGCGGTCCGCCGCGTTTTTGTTCAGCCATCGATGCTCACCCCTTCCTGCTGGGAGCGATAGACCTCCCGATAAATGTCGCTCTGCGCCATCAGCTCCTCATGGGTGCCTATGGCGGAGATGTGCCCATCGTCCATCACCAGTATCAGGTCGGCGTCCATAACGGATGTGATCCGCTGGGCGATGATGAGCTTTGTGGTGCCGGGCAGCGCCGTTTTCAGTGCGCCTCGGATCTTCGCGTCCGTGGCGGTGTCCACCGCGCTGGTGGAGTCGTCCAGGATCAGTATCTTCGGCTTCCGCAGCACCGCTCGGGCGATGCACAGCCGCTGCTTCTGCCCGCCGGAGACGTTGGTGCCGCCCTGTTCGATATAGGTGTCGTATCCGTCCGGCATTTTCTCAATAAACTCATCGGCGCAGGCCAGGCGGCAGGCCGCCTCGATCTCCTGATCGCTGGCGTTCTCGTCGCCCCAGCGCAGGTTCTCCCGGATGGTGCCGGAGAACAGCGTGTTCTTCTGCAGCACCATGGCGCAGCCATCCCGCAGCGCCTCCATGGTGTAGTTCTTCACGTTGTGGCCGCCGACATAGACCGCGCCGCCGTTCACGTCGTACAGCCGGGGGATCATGCTCACCAGCGTGGTCTTGGCGCTGCCGGTGCCGCCTAAAATGCCCACCGTGGCCCCGCTGGGTACGGTAAAGCTCACGTCCTCCAGATTCCAGGCCTCCGCCGTGTCGTGGTACTTGAAATACACATGGTCGAAGCGGATGGAGCCGTCCTCCACCTTCAGCGCCGGGTCGGCCTGCTCGTCGGTGATGCGGGGTTTCTCCTCCAGCACCTCGGCGATACGCTTGCCGCAGGCGATGGCCCGGGTCAGCATCATCAGTACCACGGATACCATCATCAGCGACATCAGTATCTCACTCAAATAGGTAAAGAACGCGATCAGATCGCCGGAGAGCAGCGTGCCCTCCCACACGTAGTGGCCGCCGATCCACATGACCGCCGTGATGGTGCCGCCCATCAGGATCATCATCACCGGCATGAACAGCACCACAAAGCCGAAGGCGCGCTCGGCCATGCTTCGCAGCTTCTCACTGCGCTGGGTGAACTTCTCCTTTTCCTGCGCCTCACGCACAAAGGATTTCACCACGCGTATGGCGTTCAGGTCCTCCTGCACCACCAGGTTCAGCTGGTCCGTGGCCCCCTGCAAAGAGGTGAAGAACGGCCCTACCCGCTTGATGACGATGACCACCGCGATGATCAGCAGGGGAATGACCACCAGGAACACCTGGCTCAGCCTTGTGCTGATGATCAGGGCCATCACCAGTGCCGTCACCAGCATGGTAGGGGCGCGGACCAGCATACGCATTCCCATGAATGTGGTCATCTGTACCGAGGCCACGTCGTTGGTCAGCCGCGTCACCAGACTGGCGGTGGAGAAACGCTCGATGTTGGCGAAGGAGAAACGCTGTACCTGCTCGTACTCCGCCTTCCGCAGCGCTGCGCCGAAGCCCATGGACGCCTTGGCGGCCAAAGCCGCCGCGCCCACGCCGCAGCCCAGCGCCAGCAGCGCCATAATGACCATTTTCAGCCCCGCCATCAGGATATAGCCTCTGTCTCCGTTGGCGATGCCGATATCCACGATGTCGCTCATCACCTGGGGCAGCAGCAGCTCCAGCACCGCCTCGCCCGCGGAGCAGGCGATGGCCAGCAGCATCAGCAGGCGGTAGCCCTTTGTATAGGGCGCCAGCTTTTTCAACATTCCGTTTCCTCCTCATCCGCCAGATTCCGCGCCGCCCGCAGGAGAAAGTCGGTGAACACCGCTTTTTCCTCCTGGCTGAAGCCCCGCTCCAGCCGGTCGTTCACCTGCCGCAGCACGGTCTGGAAATCGTCATGGAATCGCTGGCCATCCTCTGTCAGTGCCAGAATGCGGCACCGTCCGTCCGTGGCGCTGACGGTGCGGTATACCAGCCCCTTCTCCTCCAGCCGGTCCACGATGCCGTTCACCGTGCTGGGCTTGATCATCAGGTGGCGCTCCAGTGTTTTCTGGTTCACGCTGTCCTCCGCGTCGTGCAGGAACATCAGCGTCCGGCACTGCATGGGCGACACATCGTACTGCCGCAGCATCCGCCCCATCAGCTTATGCACCTGGTGGTCGCAGTAGCCGAACAGGGCGCCGAAGTGCGCCGGGTGCTCGTCAAAGCAGAATTTCATGGCGGTCCTCCTTCTTTGCTTTTAAATTTTTAGCATACAAACTATTAGTGTGCTAAATGGTAGCACCAATATTTTTTGTTGTCAATAGGGAAGAGGGGCGGCTCTGTAAACGATCTGTGAACGGCGGGCGCGCTTTGTGAATGATTTGTTAATTCTTTATCAAACCTGTTGACTTCCGCCCCGGATGCGTGTATGATACGCTCATCCGAAAGGATACCCACCCATTGTATTTCTCTCTCCTTTTACCGAAAAAAAGGCGGCGCTGAAGCGCCGTCTTTTTTCGTCTCTGCCCTTGTCAACAGAGGGTATAATAAAAGCAAAAGCGAAACAGGCGGCAAAAAACAGTTGCCATCGCGGAAGAATTGTAGTAGAATATATCTCACGAACTTGTCCTCCGCCGTGAGCTGCGGGGCCGGTCTCGCGCAATGGATACCCACGAATCATGTCAGGCGGGGAACCGAGCAGCATTAAGAGGGATCATCCATGTGCCGCGAGGGTGCCGGCCCTGTGGCTCACGGCGGAGGACTCGTTTATTTTGTTTGTCGGCAGGGAGGTGTGCCCATGTACCAGGCGCTGTACCGCAAATACCGGCCCAAGACCTTTTCCGAGGTGGTGGGCCAGCAGCACATCACCGATACGCTCCAGCGCCAGGTGGCCGACGGTCAGGTGGGCCACGCCTACCTGTTCACCGGTACCCGCGGCACCGGCAAGACCACCTGTGCCCGTATTCTGGCCAAGGCCGTCAACTGTCAGCACCCCATTGACGGCGCGCCCTGCAACCAGTGCGCCGCCTGCCGCGGCATTGACGACGGCTCACTGCTGGATGTGACGGAGCTGGACGCCGCCTCCAACGGCAGCGTCAACGACGCCCGCAGCCTGCGGGAGGAGGCCGTCTACCCGCCGGCGGTGCTGCAAAAGCGCGTCTACATCATCGATGAGGTGCATATGCTCTCCCGCGACGCCTTCAACGCCCTGCTGAAGATCATGGAGGAGCCGCCCGCCCACCTGCTGTTTATTCTGGCCACCACCGAGATCCAGAAGGTCCCGGCCACCATACTCTCCCGCTGCCAGCGGTTCAACTTCAAGCGCATCCTGCCCCACGATATGGAGCAGCAGCTGCTGAAGGTGGCGAAGGCCGAAGCCATCGACCTGACCCCGGACGGGGCGGACCTGCTGGCCCGCATGGCCAACGGTGCGCTGCGCGACGCGCTCAGCCTGCTGGACCAGTGCCGTGCCGCCGGCGCGGTCGTGGACGGCCGCAGCGTGCTGGACACGCTGGGACTGGCCGGCAGTACCCAGACGGTGCAGCTCATGCGCCTGCTCCTGGCGCGTCAGGGGGGCGACGCTTTGGCGCTGCTGGACCAGCTGTACCGGGGCGGTAAGGATGTGGGCGCGCTGCTGGGCGAGCTCAGCGACCTGTGCCGGGACATGACCGTTCTGGCCGCCGCGCCGGAGGGCGGCGCCGCCCTGCTGGGCGGCCTGTATGACCGCAAGACCCTCTCTGAACTGACGGCGGAGGTCCCCATGCGCCGCCTGCTCTATATGACCGATACCATCCAGCGCACCGCCGCGGCCCTGCCCCGGAGCATCCGCCAGCGAACGGATGCCGAGCTGTGCCTGCTGCGTCTGTGCGACGAGAGCCTTTCCAACGACACGGAGGCTCTGGCGGACCGCGTCTCCGCCCTGGAGGACGCCTTGAAGAAGGGCGTCGTCCCGGCGGAAAGACCCGCCGCCCGTCCGGCGGCCGCGCCGACTCCGCCGCCCCGGCGTGAAGTGTCTCCGATCCCGCAGGAGACATCTCCCGCACCGGAACCCGCACCGGTCCCCACGGCCCCTGCACCTCCGGCCCCTGCGCCGGAGAGCGCCCCGGCGGCGCCCGCCGCCGGCGGTGACAGCCAGGTCTGGGCCGCGCTTATCGAGCACTACAAGGGGCCCCTGACCATCCCCGACCGGGTGTGGCTGAACCAGGCGACAGGTACGCTGGAGGGGGATGTGCTCACCGTTTCCTGTGCCAACGACCTGGTGAAGCAGCAGCTCAGCCGCAAGGCCATCGAGGATGTGCTCTGCGGTGTCACCAGCCGCCATGTGGGCCGTCCCGTCCGGGTGCAGTTCACCGTAGGCGGCGGCCCCGCCGCGCCCGTGCGGCACGCCCCGCCCCGGCCCACGCCCGCCCCGTCGGCGGACGACTATGAGCGCCCGCCCCTGCCGGAGGAGGCGCCGCCCGCCCCGCCGGACCTGCCGCCCTGGGAGGTGCCGGCTCCCCACAGGGACAAGCTGGACGAGTTGGTGGAAAACGCCAAACAGCTGGACAATTTTCGCATCAAATAAGCCGACAGTTCATGCTGAGCGCACCGGTGTCTCACATGGAGCACACCAATGTTACACAAAGAGCGCATCGGTATTACACATGGGTAGACCGATGCTGCACATAAGATGTCCGATAGTTTACACTGGCAAAATGAACAGATCGATATAAAGGAGAAACGAATATGGCAAAGGGATACAGCGCCCGCAGGGGCTTTACCGGCGGCGCCGGGATGATGCAGCAGCAGGCGCAGATGCAGCAAAAACTGCTGAAAATGCAGCAGGATATGGCAAAAGCGCAGGAAGAAGTTGAAAAAACGGAGTTCACAGCCTCTGTGGGCGGCGGCGCGGTAACGGCAGTGGTCACCGGCAAAAAGGAGCTGACCAAGCTGGCCATCAAGCCCGACGTTATCGACCCGGAGGACGCGGAAATGTTGCAGGATCTGGTCATTTCCGCGGTAAATGAGGCACTTCGGCAGGCAGATGATGCCATGAACAGCTCCA
>OMNQ01000741.1_pt1 | contig 10371 bp, 9 predicted proteins | sample 1673871 | NCBI WGS metagenome assembly OMNQ01 (sample SAMEA103958130, study PRJEB25191) | human gut metagenome | biome: human-associated habitat [ENVO:00009003]; feature: intestine environment [ENVO:2100002]; material: feces | place: Germany | collected 2013/2015
AACGCCTGCGGAGATGATGAAAGCGGGAACGCTGACCGCCGACTATCTCTCGGGCAGAAAACAGATAGAGATTCCCGCCGAAAGACGCAAGGGAAACGGAAAGACTCTGAGCCTGCGCGGCGCCACAGGCCATAATCTGAAGGATGTGGACGTCGATATACCTCTGGGCACGCTCACCGTCATTGCCGGGGTTAGCGGCTCGGGCAAATCGACGCTCATAAACCACACGCTGCAGCCTATTCTCTCGCAACATTTCTACCGTTCGCAGAAAGAGCCTCTTCCCTACGGAGCCAGCGAGGGGATCGAGAATATCGACAAGGTCGTGACGGTCGATCAGACGCCGCTCGGAAGGTCGCCGAGGTCGAATCCGGCGACCTATACCGGAGTATTCTCGGACATACGCAATCTTTTCGTCAATCTGCCCGAAGCGAAGATACGCGGGTATAAGCCGGGGCGGTTCTCGTTCAACGTCAAAGGAGGCCGCTGCGAAACATGCGCAGGCAACGGCTATCGCACCATTGAGATGAACTTTCTCCCCGACGTGCTCGTGCCGTGCGAGACCTGCGGGGGCAAGCGCTATAACCGCGAGACCCTCGAAGTTCGCTACAAAGGGAAATCCATCGCCGATGTCCTTGACATGACCATCAACCAGGCTGTGGAATTTTTCGCCGGAATTCCCAACATCCTGAAGAAAATAAAGGTACTTCAGGAAATCGGACTCGGATACATAAAACTCGGGCAGCCGTCGAGCACCCTGTCGGGAGGAGAGAACCAACGCGTTAAACTCGCAACGGAACTTGCCAAACGCGACACGGGAAAGACGCTTTTCATTCTCGACGAGCCTACAACCGGCCTGCATTTCGAGGACATAAGGGTGTTGCTGAAGGTCTTCAACCGTCTTGTTGACAAGGGCAACACCGTGCTGGTCATCGAGCATAACCTCGATGTGATCAAGTCAGCCGACCACGTGATAGACATGGGCCCGGGCGGCGGCCGCGACGGCGGATGCATCATTGCCGCAGGCACTCCCGAACAGATTGCCGAAGGCACCAGCCCTACGGCCGAATTCTTACGTAACGAACTGAAAAACTGACTGTAAAAATATGGACCAGTTACCCTCCGATCCCTTTATGCTGCTGAGCGTGATCAACACCCGCCTGCGCGACGAATATCCCTCGTTTGAGGAACTTTGCGCCGCGCTCGGCGTTGATGCTCAGGAGCTTGCCGCACGGCTCGAAGCCGCCGGGTTCAGCTATATGCCTGACATCAACCAGTTCAGATAATGTAATTTTGCACCAAAAATCATCACATCACATGCTTCACCGCCTACTTTCCGCCCTGGCGCTTGCGGCCTCATTGGCCTGCGCCGCCTCACAAACCGATTCGATAAGCTATCGTCCTGAAATCCACGGCACTCTACGCGGTCGTTTCGAGGCTTCGACCGAGCACGGCGACTACCGCTTCCAGGTGCGCAACGCCCGCCTTTCGGTAGGCGGCAAGATAGCGCCGATAGCCGATTATTTCGTGCAGATGGACTTCTGTGACCGCGGCAAGATAAAGATCCTCGATGCATGGGCGCGCCTGTGGGCCACGCCCGAATGGGGCTTTCAGGCCGGTCAGTTCCGCATGCCCTTCGGCGTCGACCCGTTCCGGGCGCCCCACACCTACATCTTCGCCAACCGCTCATTCATAGGCAAGCAGATGTGCAACTTCCGCGCCGTGGGCGCCAAAGCCATGTGGCACCCCCGCGCCATCCCCTTCACCCTCGAAGCCGGCGCCTTCAACCCCGGCACCATCGATGACCATACCCCCTGGCACAACACGCTGACCTACGCCGCCAAAGCCACTTACCGGCTTGACGGTCTTACCTTCGCCACCGGCTTCCAGTCAATAAAGCCCGGACCGGTGAGGGTCAACCTCATTGACGCCGCCCTGACCTGGAAGCATGACCGCTGGCTCATAGAGGGCGAATACATGCACAAGCACTATGTCAACGATGCTCACCGCGCGGCCCATGCCTACAACCTCTTCGCCGACTACCGCATGCCCCTGCGCACGTCGTTTTTCAACCGACTCTCGTTCCAGGGCCGCTTCGACGGACTGACGGCTCACTCGTCGGCCACCGTGACCGATGAAGCCGGACACATAGTCACCGACCATCCCGCGCGCAACCGCGTGACCCTCGGCTCGACCATCAGCTACATACGTTCGGCCTCGATGTATCTCGACCTTCGCGTCAACTATGAGAAATACTTCTATCACTCGGGAGTGCGCCCCTCGGCCGAGGACGGCGACAAGGCCGTGGTGGAGCTCGTGCTACGTTTCTGAATTATTTAACATCCGTTAGGCAACCTTCGCCCCCCGCTTCATGTTATCAAGTCAACACTGACAATGATAATATGAAAACAATAATCAACTCTATGCTGCCGGAATTTTCCGTTCCGGCCTACGTTGACGGCGAATTCCGCACCGTCAGCCATCAGGATCTGCTGGGCCACTGGTCAATCCTCTTCTTCTATCCCGCAGATTTCACCTTCGTATGCCCCACCGAGCTGGTGGACATGGCCGAGAAGTACGAGCAGTTCAAGGCCATGGGCGTCGAAGTCTACTCGGTGAGCACCGACTCGCACTTCGTGCACAAGGCCTGGCACGACACCTCGGAGAGCATCCGCAAGATCCAGTACCCGATGCTCGCCGATCCGACCGGCGTGCTTGCCCGCGGCTTCGGCGTAATGAGCGAGGAAGACGGAATGGCCTATCGCGGCACGTTCGTGGTAAATCCCGAAGGAGTCGTCAAACTGGTCGAGATCCAGGACAACAGCATCGGCCGCAACGCCGAGGAGCTGCTCCGCAAGGTCGAGGCGGCCCAGTTCGTGGCAACGCACAAGGGCGAGGTATGCCCCGCCAAGTGGAAGAAGGGCGAAGAGACGCTCAAGCCGAGCATCGATCTGGTAGGCAAGATCTAAGACTCCGGAAGCTATGTTGGACGCATCGCTCAAGGAGCAACTCAAGGAACTGTTCGGGTCGCTGGAGGCCGACTACCTCTTCGACATCGCAGTCCGCGCGGACCACGGGTCCCGCGTGGAGCTGCTCGAACTGCTCGGCGACACGGCCGCCGCATCCGACCGCCTCGCCTGCCGCGTGAGCGAGGGCCCCGGACTCGAGTTCCAGATCCTGAAGAACGGACAGGAGCTCGGCATCCGCTTCCGGGCCGTGCCCAACGGGCATGAATTCAGCTCGCTGGTACTGGCCGTGCTCAATGCCGACGGAAAGGGGCGCAACCTTCCCGACGAGGCGACCCGCCGCCGAATCGAGGCACTCAAAGGACCGGTCGAACTGGAGACCTACGTGTCGCTGACCTGTACGAACTGCCCCGACGTGGTGCAGGCCCTCAACGTGCTGGCGATTCTCAACCCGCAGATCCGCCATACGGCCATCGACGGCGCCCTCTTTCCCGAGGAGGCCGAGCGGCTGAGGATCCAGGCCGTACCGAGCGTCTTCTGCAACGGCGAACCACTCCACACGGGTCGGAGCTCGCTGGGCGAACTGCTCGAGCAGATCGAGGAGCGTATCGGGAGCCGCCCCGCCGAGGGCGCAACAATCGAACGCCGCTACGACGTCGTAGTGGCCGGAGGCGGACCGGCAGGTGCCGCAGCGGCGATCTATTCGGCCCGCAAGGGGCTGAAGGTGGCTGTGGTGGCCGGGCGCATCGGCGGGCAGGTGAACGAAACGGTCGGTATCGAGAACCTCATCTCCGTACCCCGGACCACGGGGGCCGAACTGGCCGGCGACCTGCGCCGCCACATGGAAGCCTACGGCATCGAACTGTGCGAAAACCGCACGATCGAGGCCTTCGAAGCCGGAGAGAAGGAGCACGTACTGCGCGTGCGCGGCGGCGAGGTATTCCGGGCCCCGGCGCTGATCGCCGCCACGGGAGCCTCGTGGCGCAGGCTCGGCGTCCCGGGTGAAGCCGAATACACCGGACACGGCATCGCCTTCTGTCCCCACTGCGACGGGCCGTTCTATGCGGGAAAGGATGTGGCCGTGATCGGCGGCGGCAACTCGGGAGTCGAGGCAGCCATCGACCTGGCGGGAATCTGCCGGCACGTGACCGTACTCGAGTTCATGGAGGAGCTGAAGGCCGACGGCGTCCTGCAGGAGAAACTGCGATCGCTGCCCAACGTCACGGTCCGCACCGCGGTGCAGACACTCGAAGCGCTCGGACACGACGGCCGGCTCACGGCCCTGCGCCTGAAGGACCGCCGCACGGATGCGGTCTCCGAGATGCCGTTCGACGGTGTCTTCGTGCAGATCGGGCTCTCGGCCAACAGCGCGCTCTTCCGCGAAGCCGTGGAGACGAACCGCGCCGGAGAGATCCTCGTGGACCGCAACTGCCGCACGGCGCTCCGCGGATTCTACGCCGCCGGCGACGTAACGGATGTCACTTACAAGCAGATCGTCATCGCCATGGGCGAAGGGGCCAAGGCCGCACTCTCGGCGTTCGAAGATCGCATCAAGGGCCAACTCTGAACATCATGCCATACGCATTCCCGATGCGGGAGGTGCGGATCTTAAGATCCAGCACCTCCCGCTCATCGTTTGGACAGGCAAAACAGACGGTTCGGAACGTAATTCTTGGATTTGTAGAAATTTCACTATATTTGTCCCATAAATCGTCCCCTTGGAAGATTCTTGCAGACATACGCGCACGATGCGCTTCTGGATTCTTGTGCTGCTCGCTGCCATGCTGACCGAACTATCGGCAAGCATGTCCGAGACGGCCGCCGCAGTCTTCCACACCCCCGATGACATTGCCGTCCTGCTCACCGAACCGGCAGAATCGTCCGACGACGATCCGTCGGAGAGCCCCGACGACGCCTGTCTGTACCGGATTCCCCGCATGCTGCCCTCCGCGGCACTCTGTCCGGGAAGCGAGATGCCCCCCGCAACGATCCGCCCCACAAGAGAGGCTCAGGCATTCCGTCTTGCAGACCGTTCGGACATACATACGGGACGTGCCGCCTGCCGCACCTTCTGTGTCTATCGGATCTGACACACCGTCTCCGGCTGCAGCCCGCCGCAGCCCGACCCTACCCGGCAGAGGCGGTACAAGCCTCCGCCCTACCCGATCCATTCACCCGAAAAGCGTTTGCCGTGCGCATCCACACGGCCCCACAACCACATAAAAACCATTCATGGAACTCATCATACTTTATCTGACGGTGGCTCTCGCCATCTCGTTCCTCTGTTCGATCCTCGAAGCCGTCCTGCTCTCCACGCCGATGTCCTTCATTGCCATGAAGGAGAAGGAGGGCGCCAAGAACGCTCCGCTGCTCATGCGGCAGAAGCAGGACATCGACAAACCGATCTCGGCCATCCTCTCGCTCAACACCATCGCCCACACGATCGGTGCCGCAGGCGTCGGCGCCGAGGCCGTCAAGGTCTTCGGCGAAGCCTACTTCGGCATCATCTCGGCCGTGCTGACCATCCTGATCCTCGTCCTCTCGGAGATCATCCCCAAGACCGTCGGTGCCTGCTACTGGCGGCAGCTGGCCATGTCGTCGGCCCCGGTCATCCGCGCGATGATCATCGTCTGCTACCCGCTCGTGCTCCTCTCGGAGCTGATCACCAAACTCGTCTCGTCGAAGAAACAGCCCCTCTCGGTCAGCCGCGAGGAGGTCTCCGCCATGGTGAGCGTCGGCCGGCAGGAGGGCGTCTTCCAACCCCGTGAGGACAAGGTGATCCAGAACCTCTTCCGGCTGGACCACGTTACCGTGCGCGAGATCATGACCCCGCGGACCGTGGCCGCCACGGCCCCCGAGCGCACCACGCTCCGCGAATTCTACGCCAACCACCTCTTCCGCATCTTCTCGCGCATCCCGGTCTACGGCGACAGCCCCGACTACATCACCGGCTACGTGCTGAAACAGACCGTCCTGGAGAAACTGGCCGAAGACCGTTTCGACAACCGCCTGGCCGACATCCGGCGCCCGATCCTCTCGTTTCCGGGCGAGGAGACCGTGGCGGCCGTCTGGGAGGAGATGATCAAGAACAAGGAGCACATCGCCCAGGTGCGCGACGAGTACGGCTGTTTCCAGGGCATCGTCACGATGGAGGACGTCATCGAGACGCTGCTCGGCCAGGAGATCGTGGACGAGAAGGATGCCGTCGCCGACCTGCAGGCTCTCGCCCGCGAGAAGTGGAAACAGCAACTCGGCGGGAAATCCGGCGGGGGAAAATAACCGGGGTTCCGACGCAACGTCCCGGTACGGCATTCCGCATTCCGACCGCATCGACGAAACAGCCCTGCCACACATGTGGCAGGGCTGTTCTGCTATTAGACGGAACCGGCGGGGGCTATGCCTGCACCGGACTCTCGGAGCCACTCTGCGGCGTTCCGCCCTGCGGGGCTCCCGACTCCCGGTTGCCGCGACGGCGGTTCCGGCCGCCGCGGTGACGGCGGCGGCGCTTGGCTCCCTCCGGAGCGGGTTGCTGTCCGGCTGCGGCCGCCGTTCCCTGCGATGCCCCGGCGGCCGGCTGCGGAGCCGGCTGTTGTGTCTGCTGCGGGGCCTGCTGCTGCGGGGCCGACGAGCTGTTGTGTCCCTTGTCGCGCAACCGGTCGCGGCGCCCGCGTCCGTGTCCGCGTCCGTCACCGCCCTTGCTGCGGCCGCCGCGCCCCTTGCCGCGTCCGGAGAAGGCCTCGGGATTGTATTTCGGGCCCTCGCCCACACTCTCCGGCAGGTCGGCCTTGCGGATCTCGCGCTCGATGAACTTCTCGATCTGGTGGAACTTGCCCTGCTCCTCCTCCGAAACGAAGGTGATGGCGCTGCCCGTCGCTGCGGCGCGCGCCGTGCGGCCGATGCGGTGGATGTAGTCCTCGGGATCGTGCGGCACGTCGTAGTTGATGACCAAGCCGATATCCTCGATGTCGATGCCGCGCGCCACAATGTCGGTGGCCACCAGGATCTTGACCTTGTTGTTCTTGAAGTTGAGCATCACCTCCTCGCGCTGCGGCTGCTCCAGGTCGGAGTGCATCGCGGCCACCTCGAGTTTCATGCGCTTGAGCGTATGGGCCAGCTCCTTGACCTTCATCTTCGACGACGAGAAGATGATCGTCTTCGAATCGGTCGGCTCGGCGAACAGTTCGCGGATGATCCCCAGCTTCTGGCTCTCGTAGCAGATGTAGGCCGACTGGTCGATCGCCTCGTTGGGTTTCGAGATGGCGATGTTCACCTCGGCCGGATTTCTCAGAATGGTCTTCGCCAACTCGCGGATCTTCGGGGGCAGCGTTGCCGAAAACATGATCGTCTGCCGCTCCCGGGGCATGTAGGAGACGATCTTCATGATGTCGTCGCTGAAGCCCATGTCGAGCATGCGGTCGGCCTCGTCGAGGATCAGGTACTCGACATGCGAGAGGTCCACGCCGCTGTTCTGCAGGTGGGCGATCATGCGTCCCGGAGTGGCGATCACCACGTCGGACCCCATCAGCATGCCCCGCTTCTGCACGTCCCAGCCCTTGCCGTCGCCGCCGCCGTAAACGACCGTCGTCGAGACGGGCAGGTAGTACGAGAAGCCCTGGAACTGCTGGTCGATCTGCTGTGCCAGCTCGCGCGTCGGCACGATGATGACCGACTTGACCACATTGTCCGGATTGCCCTCGATGAGCAGCTTGTTCAACAACGGCAGCGTATAGGCCGCCGTCTTGCCCGTTCCGGTCTGGGCACAGCCGATGATGTCGCGCCCCTCGAGGATCACCGGAATGGTGTGCTCCTGCACGGGGGTCATCTCGTAAAAGTTCATGTCTTCGAGTCCGTCGAGGATCTCATCCTCCAGATCGAGTTCGTCGAATCGCATAATTCTCTTCTCCTTGCCTTTAACTTGTTGTACCAAAAACTACTGCTGCGCGACCTCCTCGCCGAAGAGCGTCGCAGGCGTGCATCCCGTGATTCGCACACGCACGTAATCGCCCACGCGGTGCGTGCCGCGGTCGAAGACCACCACCTTGTTCTGCGACGTGCGGCCCGACAACTGGTCGGGGTTGCGCTTCGACGTGCCCTCGACGAGCACCTCGAACTCCCGGCCCACGTCGCGCAGGTTGCTCGCATGGCCCAGTTCGTTCTGCAGGGCGATGATCTCGGACAGGCGGCGCGACTTCACCTCGTCGGGCACGTCGTCCGGGAGGTGCTTCGAGGCGAAGGTCCCCGGACGCTCCGAATACTTGAACATGTAGGCGAATTCGTAACCCACCTCGCGCATAAGCGAAAGGGTCTCGAGATGCTCCTGCTCGGTCTCGCCCGAGAAACCGGCGATCAGGTCGGTCGTGATGGCGCAGTCGGGCAGGTAGCGGCGGATGGCCGCAATCCGGCCGAGATACCACTCACGCGTGTACTTGCGGTTCATCCGCTCGAGCATCGACGTGGCGCCCGACTGGGCCGGAAGGTGGATCGTCCGGCAGATGTTGGGCATCGAGGCCATGACCTCCAGCAGGCGGTCGCTCATGTCCTTGGGATGGGAGGTGGCGAAACGCACGCGCAGCAGCGGCGAGATCGACGCCACGCGCCGCATGAGCTCCGGGAAATCGACATCGCCCGCCCGATAGGAATTGACGTTCTGACCGAGCAGCGTGACCTCGCGGTAGCCATTCTCGAAGAGGTTCCGGGCCTCGGCGACGATGGTCTCCGCATCACGGCTCCGTTCGCGGCCCCGCGTATAGGGAACCACGCAGTAGGAGCAGAAGTTGTTGCATCCGCGCATGATGCCCACGAAGGCGCTCACGCCGTTGCGGTCGAGGCGCACCGGAGCGATCTCGGCGTAGGTCTCCTCGGTCGAGAGCAGCACATTGACCCCCTTGCCGCCGGCCTCTGCCTCGCGCACCAGGCGCGGCAGGTCGCGGTAGGCATCCGGCCCGGCCACCACATCGACGGCATTCGGTCCCTCGACAAGCTGCTCCTTCAGGCGCTCGGCCATGCAGCCGATGATGCCGATCACCAGACCCGGACGTTCGCGGCGGTAGCGTTTCATCTCGGCCAGGCGCCCCCAGATCCGCTGCTCGGCGTTATCGCGGATCGAGCAGGTGTTGATCAGGATGACGTCCGCCTCGGCGATCCGCTCCGTATAGACATAGCCCTCCTGCTGCATGAGTGCGACGACGATCTCCGTATCGCCGACGTTCATCTGGCAGCCGTAGGTTTCGACAAAGAGTTTGCGCCCCTCGCCCGCGAGCGGCCGCAGTGTATTCACGTTCAGTTTCAAATCCAAATTCAAATCCATTCTTTTATTCCGCCTGTATCGAGTTCTTGTCGGGGAACTGCTTGAAGCCCTCGCCGAAGGTCTCGTAGGCATCCGTCACGACCACAAAGGCCCGCGGATCGATCTCGCGGATCTGGTGCTGCACCAGATGCACCTCCTTGCGGCTCACCACCAGGAAGATCATGTCGCGCGGCGCATCGGTGTACATGCCCTTGGCCTTGATGTAGGTCGCGCTGCGGTCCAGATCCTCGATGATGAAGCGCTTGAGGTCCTCGTGCCGGTTGCTGATGATGAACAGCAACTTGTCGTACGAGGCGCCGTTGAGCATGTAGGCGATCACCCGCGAAGTGATGTAGATCGTGATGAGCGAATAGAGCGTCAGCATCCACCCCTTGGGGTCGGCGTCGCCGGTTCCCAGTCCGAAGCCGATGACCACGAGGCCCGACAGCACGACAAAGCCGTCTGCCAGGAAGATGCCCGTCGAGAACTTGATCCCGGCATATTTCTGCAACAGCATCGCCACGATGTCGGTGCCGCCCGTAGTGGCCTGCTGCCGCACGACGATGCCCTGTCCGACGCCGATCACCACGGCGCCGATCACGCACGTCAGCAGCAGGTCGTTCGACAGATCGAGCCGGCCGCCCAGCAGCAGCGAGGGGTCGAGCGACTCCACGGCCGCGGCATCGGGATAGACCAGCCGCGTGAGGACGTTCATGAATCCCGGCGTGAAGAGCGCCGCCAGCACCGTGCGGGTGCCGAACTGCCCGCCGAAGACAAGCATGGCGATGATCATCAGTGGGATGTCGAACATGTAGCCGAACGTTCCGACCTGGATCGACGGGAAGATGTTGTGCAGGACGATACCCATGCCGTAGACGCCGCCCGGCACGAAGTTGTAGGGATTGACGAACAACACGAACCCGGTACCCATCACCGAACATCCGAAAAAGATCAGGATCCACGAGCGCCACCACGCCCACGACCCCATCGGCTCGAGAAATGCCTTCGTTTTCATCATATAGTCAGATAGCTTTAGTTGGTTCTTCGTCGTACCTCGCTCCGCACGGGTTCCGGAAACCGTCCGGAAGCCTTCGCGAAAAGCCGCGGAGGAACAAGTGTGCA
>OMNQ01000742.1_pt1 | contig 10370 bp, 10 predicted proteins | sample 1673871 | NCBI WGS metagenome assembly OMNQ01 (sample SAMEA103958130, study PRJEB25191) | human gut metagenome | biome: human-associated habitat [ENVO:00009003]; feature: intestine environment [ENVO:2100002]; material: feces | place: Germany | collected 2013/2015
CGCCGCCGCAGATGAAGAGGATGTTGGTCGTATCGACCTGGATGAACTCCTGCTGCGGGTGCTTGCGTCCGCCCTGCGGCGGGACGTTGGCGACCGTACCCTCGACGATCTTCAAAAGCGCCTGCTGCACGCCCTCGCCGGATACGTCGCGGGTGATGGACGTGTTTTCGGACTTGCGGGCGATCTTGTCGATCTCGTCGATGTAGATGATGCCGCGCTCGGCCAGCTCGACGTCAAAATCCGCCGCCTGCAGCAGGCGGAGCAGGATGTTCTCGACGTCCTCGCCGACGTAGCCGGCCTCGGTCAGCGTCGTGGCGTCGGCGATGGCGAACGGCACGTTCAGGATCTTGGCCAGCGTCTGGGCGAAGAGGGTCTTGCCGGAGCCGGTGGGGCCGATGAGCAGGATGTTGCTCTTCTGCAGCTCCACATCGGAGTCGTTCTGGAAGTAGATGCGCTTATAGTGGTTGTAGACCGCGACGGACAGGGCGACTTTGGCGTCGTCCTGGCCGATGATATAGCGGTCCATGTAGGTTTTGATCTGCTCCGGCGTCGGGAGCGTATCCGGCAGCTCGAGCTGCTGGGTGTTGACGCCGTTGTGCATCTCATCGCGCAGGATGGACGAGCAGAGCTCGACGCATTCGTTGCAGATGTAGACGTTGGGGCCGGCGATGATCCGGCCGACCTGCTCCTGACGCTTGCCGCAGAAGGAGCAGCGGATGGAGTCTCTTGCCAAGCTGGACTCCTCCTTTCAGGGATTATTGTCTCTTGTAGATGACCTTATCGACCAGACCGTAGGCCTGCGCCTCTTCGGCGGTCATGAAGTTGTCGCGCTCGGTGTCGACCTTGATGGTCTCCAGCGGCTTGCCGGTGTTGGCGGCAAGGATCTCGTTCAGACGCTGCTTGATCTTCAGCATGCGCTCGACCTGGATCTGCATGTCGGTCGCCTGCCCCTGCGTGCCGCCGGATGGCTGGTGGATCATGATCTCCGCGTTGGGAAGCGCAAGGCGCTTGCCCTTCGTGCCGGAGGACAGCAAAAATGCGCCCATCGACGCGGCCATGCCCACGCAGATGGTGGACACGTCGCACTTGATGAACTGCATGGTGTCATAGATCGCCATGCCGTCGGTCACGCTGCCGCCGGGGGAGTTGATATAAAACTGGATATCCTTGTCGGGGTCCTGCGCCTCGAGATAGAGCATCTGCGCAACAATCAGGCTGGCAGTGGTGCTGTTGACCTCTTCGGACAGGATGATGATACGGTCGTTGAGCAGGCGGGAGAAAATGTCGTAAGACCGCTCGCCGCGGCTTGTCTGCTCGACAACATACGGAACTAAACTCATAGTGGGATTCTCCTTTCAGACGGATGTCAGGTTGGCTGTAGGATTCTACCCAACCGCTTGGAGAATTATTCCTCAGTCTTGGCTTCTTCGGCGGGAGCCTCAGCGGCGTCTTCCTTCTTGGCGGCCTTCTTTGCCGTCTTCTTTTCCTTCTCGACGGGCTTGGCATTGTCGACGATCAGCTTCACAGCCTTGCGGCCCTTGAGATCGGACTTGACGGCCTCGACGTCGATCATTTCCTTGATCTTGTCCAGCTCCATCTTATACTGCTCGGCCATCTTCTTCAGTTCTTCCTCGACTTCCTCTTCGGTCACGTCGAGGTTCTCCTGATGGACGATCTCGCTGAGCAGAATGTTGCTGCGGACGGTCTGCTCGGCCATCGGGCGCATGGAATCGCGCATACCCTTGACGTCGCCGCCGATCATCTTGAGATAGTCTTCCATCTTCATGCCCTGAGACTGCAGCTGATAGGCAAACTGCTCAAGATGCTTGTCAACCTGCTCGTCGATCATGCAGGCGGGGATATTGCAGGTCATGTTCTTGCCTGCGAGGACGACGGCTTCGTTTTCAAAGTCGCGGTCAACAGCTTCCTGACGCTTTGCGGCGAGGTCGGCCTTGATGCTCTTCTTGAGCGCGGCCAGCGTGTCGAATTCGGAGACGTCCTTGGCAAACTCGTCGTCGAGTTCGGGCTTGATGGTCTCCTTGACCTCGTGGATCTTGCACTGGAAGGTCGCGGCCTTGCCGGCCAGCTCCTTGGTGTAGCTCTCGGGGAAGGTGACCTCGACGGCCTTCTCTTCACCGGCCTTCAGGCCGACGAGCTGATCTTCGAAGCCGGGGATGAACGCGCCGGAGCCGAGCGTCAGGGTATAGCCCTCGGCCTTGCCGCCGTCGAAGGGCTTGCCGTCGACAAAGCCTTCAAAGTCCAGAATGACGGTGTCGCCGGTCTTGGCTTCGCGGTCAACGGTCTCGATGCGGGCGTTGCGGTCCTGCATGCGGCCGAGCTCTGCGTCGACTTCGGCCTTGGAGATGGAAACGGTCTCCTTGGGGACCTCGATGCCCTTGTACTCGCCGAGGGTGACCTCGGGGTAGAGCTCAGTGGAAACGGTCAGCACGACGCTGCCGTCTTCGGGGGTCTGCATATCGGTAACGGAGGGCTGGCCAACGGCCTTGATCTCCTGCTCGGTAATGGCTGCCTTGTAGATCTCGGGGAAGATCTCGTTGACGGCGTCTTCATAGAAGACCTGCGAGCCGTACATCCGCTCGACGAACTTGCGCGGGGCCTTGCCCTTGCGGAAGCCGGGGATCATGATGTCCTTACGGATCTTGGCATACGCCTTGTCCAGCGCGGTCTGGAACTCGTCCTTTGCGATCTCGACAGTGACCTTTGCGCTGCCGTTTTCTTTCTCTACGTTTTTGACGTTCATTGTGGTACTTTCCTCCTATGCGGTGCGGCCCATGAAAAAAGCCGATATTCACCATTCTCATTTGAATCCGCTCTATTCTACCAGACTTCGTGCAAGAAATCCACTGTTTTTTCAGGAATTTATCCGAATTCAGAAAAAATTCAAAATCTTTCCGCTCATCCGATCCGCTGCGGCTGAAAATCGACGTGATCGGCCGAGACAAGGCGGTATTCCGTGCCCCGGTACGGCCCCTCCAGCGCCAGCCGGATGGAGTCGGCGTGCAGATGGCCGTAATAGCAGCGCGTCACGCCGTATTGCTTCAGAAGCGACAGAATCTCCGGGCAGGCATACCCGCGGTAGCGCGGCGGATAGTGCAGAAAGCAGTATTTTTCCGCGTCTCCCGCCAACTGCAAAGAGCGTTCGAGCCGCCCGAGTTCCCGCCGGAAGATCTTCTCGTCGTGGCTGCCCTCCTTCTGCGCGTCATAGAACCACCCGCGCGTGCCGCACAGAGCGATATCGCCGTAAAAGAAGCAGGAATTATTCAGGACGTGAAAATCCGCAAAGCCGTGCTCCGCGCAGAAGCGGTCAAAGGCCCGCAGCGTTGTCCACCAGTAGTCGTGGTTGCCCTTCAGGATGATCTTGCGGCCAGGGATAGCGTTCATGAACGCAAAATCCTCCGCCGCGTCGTCGAGGCTTATTGCCCAGCTGAGATCGCCGAGCAGGACGGTCGTGTCCTCCGGGCCAATCACCTTCAGATTTTCCCGCAGCTTTTCCATATACCCTGTCCAGCGGCCCCCGAACACGTCCATCGGCTTGTCCGCCGGGCCGAGCGACAGATGCAGATCTCCGATTGCGTACAGGGCCATCAGCGCAGGAACTCCGTCACGACGGTGCGCATTGCGGCCTTGTCCGTGACCTGATCGAAGCGCACGGCCTTGCCCGCGAGGCTTGCCAGCGGCCCCGGCGCCGAACGGCCCGTTTCGGCCGTAAGCTGCGCGAGAACGCCCGTGCCGGGCGCATGCTCTGTCACGCCGAGCGCGTCCAGAACGCTGGCGCAGAATTTAAACGGGCTTGCTGTGGATTCTACGACGGTTAGCGTCTGGTCGCTTGTCTCCGCGCGGTACGCGTCCAGAACTGTGCAGGCTACGGCGGTGTGCGTGTCGAGCAGATAGTTCTTTTCCCGGAAAGCCTTGCTGATTGTCTGCGCGCCCTGCGCGTCCGTGCAGAAGCCGCAGGAGAATTCCGCCTGCACTGCCTGCAGCACACGGTCGGAAACGGTATAACGCCCGGTTTCGGAAAGCTTCTGCATATAGCCGCGCACCTCTTCGTCCGAGCCGGACAGCAGGGATAAAAGCCGCTCGAGATTGGACGAGATCAGGATATCCATCGACGGCGAAGCCGTCTGATAAAACGGCCGGTTGCGGTCGTAGGTGCCGGTTTTAATAAAGTCAGTCAGAACGTTATTCTCATTCGACGCGCAGATGAGCCTGCCGATGGGCACGCCCATCTTCTTCGCGTAAAAGCCGGAGAGAATGTTGCCGAAGTTGCCCGTCGGGACGCAGAAGTTCACAGCGTCCCCGGCTTCGATGGCCCCGGCGTTCAACAGGTCGCAGTAGGCCGAGACGTAATACACGATCTGCGGCAGGAGCCTGCCCCAGTTGATGGAGTTGGCGGAGGACAGGAAGTATCCGCGTCCGGCCAGTTCTTCGCGCAGCGCCTCATCGGAGAAAATGCGCTTCACACCGGTCTGCGCATCGTCAAAGTTCCCGCGCACGGCGCATACGCCGACGTTTTTGCCCTCCTGCGTGACCATTTGCAGCTTCTGCATGTCAGAAACGCCGCCGTCGGGATAGAACACAAGAATTTTCGTGCGGTCCACGTCGCGGAAGCCCTCAAGCGCGGCCTTGCCCGTATCGCCGGACGTCGCAACGAGGATGCAGACAGTCTTCTCCTCGCCGGTCTTCTTGAGCGAAGCCGCCAGCAGATACGGCAGCATCTGCAGCGCCATATCCTTGAATGCGCACGTCGGCCCGTGCCACAGCTCCTGAATATACGTGTTTTCCGTCAGCCTTACGACGGGCGCAGCGGCGGGCGTGTCAAATTTCGCCGGGCCGTAGGCGCTTTTCGCAAAGCCCAGCAGCTCTTCTTCCGTAAACTCGTCGAGATACCGCTTCATGATCTTTGCGGCCCGTTCGGGATAGGAAAGCGCAGCGAGCGCCTTGATCTCGTCCATGGTGAGCTGCGGAATTTCCTCCGGCAGATACAGCCCGCCGTCACGGCTGAGGCCCTCGACAATGGCCTGACTGGCAGTTAAGCGGCGGCTTACGTCCCGCGTACTTACATAATACATGTTTTCACGACCTTCATGAGAGAATTGCAGAACAGGTTCTGTATGGTTTCATCGGAATATCCGGTATTTTTTAAGAAATCGCCAAGCGCTTCATAATCGTCCAGCCCGGAAAAGCCCGCCGGCAGCCTGTCGCAGCCGTCCAGATCCGCACCGAGGGCGATATGTCCTTCGCCGCCCAGCTCCAGAAAATGATCCAGATGGCGGCGCAGATCGTCAAACGACGCGCGGGGCTGCTCCGTCAGGAACGGTACATAGAGATTCAGTCCCGCCGTGCCGCCGAGATCGCAGATGGCACGGAACTGGTCGTCCGTCAGATTGCGCGGATGCGGGCAGACAGAGAATGAATTGGAATGGCTTGCAAGAACTGGCTTCTCGGCCAGTTCGATCATGTCCCAGAAGCCCTTTTCGGACAGATGGCTCACATCGACAAGCATGCCGAGCGCCTGCGCCCGCTTAAAAAAGCGCCTGCCCGTTTCCGTCAGGCCCTCGTCCGAGCCGCAGGGCGCGGCAAGGCCGTTCGGGAGATTCCACACGAGCGAGATCATCCGCACGCCGGATTCATATGCGTGTTCCAGAAGCCCTTCGTCCTCGCGCACAGCCTCTGCGCCCTCAATGGCGAGAAACGCAGCGCATTTTCCCGCCTGCATGGCAGTCTCCGCCTCGGATACCGTGCGGCAGAGTGTGATTTTATCCTCGTTTTCGCACAGCTGCGCGTGAAAATTGTCCAGCGCGCGGGAGAAAATCTCCGGTCTTGGCAGCTTTGCCTTGACCCAGGCGGTGCAGAACGCGAAAAACTGCGCCCAGCCGCCAAGCCTCTGCGCCCGTGCGAGTGAAACGGCCAGCGTGTTTTCCAGCAGCGGCTGATTTTGCAGCCAGAGTTCGATGGGCGTGTCGCAGTGGCCGTCAAAAACGCGGTAATTTGTCAAAATGCGTCCTCCATATGGGTGATCTGCGGGCGGCGGGTCTGCGTGCCGCCGGGCGCATAGATTTCGATCACGTCGAAGCGCGGCTGCAGCGGCGTTTCGTGCTGAGATAAATATAAAAGCGCGGTCGTGTGCAGGCGCTGCTGCTTGCGTGCATCGACAAACTCCCGCGCAGCGGCAAAATTCGCCGATTTTCGCAGCTTGACCTCGCAGAAGACGAGATACTGCCGGTTCGACGCGATGATATCGATCTCGCCGAGCCGCGTGCGGTAGTTCATAGCCTCAATGCGGTAGTGCTTTTTGCGCAGATACTCCGCCGCCAGCGCCTCGCCCCACGGACCGGTCAGGTCACGGGTTCTCATAGAATTTTTTGAGGAACGTCTTCCTGTGAATCGGGCTGGGACCGAATTCGCGCAGCGCTTCATAGTGCCGCTTTGTCCCGTAGCCCTTGTGGACGGCGAAGCCGTACTGCGGGTACTGCGCGTCGTATTCCTCCATCAGCCGGTCACGGGTGACCTTGGCTAAAATCGACGCGGCAGCAATGGAGGCAGACAGACTGTCGCCCTTGACAATGGTTCTGACCGGCAGGCCGAAGTCTTTCGCCCGGTTGCCGTCAATCAGCGCAAGCTGCGGCTGCGGGGAAAGAGTCTGCATGGCGCGCTCCATGGCAAGAAACGTCGCCTGTAAAATATTGATCTCGTCGATCTCCTGTTCGCTTGCGAACGCGATACCGTAGGACACGGCTTGCGCGGTAATGACGTCGTACAGCTCCCTGCGCTTTTTGTCCGTAAGCTTTTTCGAGTCGTTGAGGCCGGGGATTTCCAGCCCCGGCGGCAGCATGACCGCCGCCGCACATACCGGCCCGGCCAGCGGCCCGCGTCCCGCTTCGTCCACGCCGCACACCAGTTTGATGCCTGCGTCGAACGCTTCGCGTTCATACACCCAAAGATCCATCGGTTCTTCCTGTCTCATTGCATGTCCTCCGGGCTCTCGAGCGTCAGCTTGCCAAGCTTTCCGCTTCTATAATCGTCCATGAGCGCCTTTGCCATACGTTCCGTATTGACCTCTCCGCCGGAAACGAGATAGCCGCGCTTTTTCCCAGCCAGCTGTAAAAGGTCATACCCGTCCGCACCCTCCGGCGCTTCAAGCTTATAGCGCTCGGAAAGCGTCTGCGGGTAATACTTTGCCAGCAGTGCGATAAAATGGCAGGCCAGCGTCTCGGTGTCGATGACGTCCTCCTTGACGGCACCCGTGTAGGCAAGGCGCATGCCGACCTCCGGGTCTTCAAACTTCGGCCATAAAATGCCCGGCGTGTCCAGAAGCAAAAGCCCCTGATCGACCGTGATCCACTGTTTGCCTCGCGTGACGCCGGGGCGGTTTTCGGCCTTCGCGCCCTTGCGCCCGGCGATCTGGTTAATGAACGTCGATTTTCCTACATTCGGAATGCCGACGACCATGAGTTTCAGGGGCCGTCCCACCTGTCCCTTCTCCGCGTACCGCGCCAGCTTTTCAGCCAGCAGCGTCCGCACAGCCGGAACAAAGCCGGAAATGCCCTTTTTCGTCTTGCAGTCGGTTTGCAAAACGGCATAGCCCTTCGCCCGGAAGTGCTCTGCCCATTTTTTCGTCAGCGCCGGGTCTGCCATGTCGATGCGGTTGAGGACGATCATGCGGGGCTTATTGCCGCAAATCGCGTCAATGTCCGGGTTGCGGCTGGCAATCGGGATGCGCGCGTCGAGAATTTCGCACACGGCATCGACAAGCTTCACATCCTCTTCGATCATCCGGCGCGTCTTGGTCATGTGCCCCGGATACCACTGGATGTTCATGGTGTTCTGGTTGGTGTCTTCCTGCTTCATGATACCGCTCCGAATCTGTGCCAGCTGCGCCCGCCGGTCACGGTCCCGTATTCATTCGTCTGCCGTCCCGGGAAGACCACAAACAGGACCTTTCCCAAAACAGCCTCTTTCTTGACGCAACCGACGTCGGAGAACCGGCTGTCCTCTGAGTGATTGCGATTATCGCCCATAACGAACAGTTCGCCCTCCGGCACCGTGACCGGATAGTCGAGCGCCTTGCCGTATTCGGCGTAACTCAGATAGGTCGGTTCAAACGTATACGGCTCGTCCAGCGCCTGCCCGTCAACATAGACGACGCCCGCGTTAAAGTCAATATCCACCGTCTGCCCGCCGACTGCGATCACACGCTTGACCAGCAGTTCGTCATTCTCGGAAAACGGCGGCGTATACAAAACGACGATATCGCCCTGCTTCGCGTCCCGATAGAGAAAATTGCTCTCCAGCACCAGATAGTCCTTATCGACCAGCGTGGGGTACATCGAGCTGCCGCTCACGCCGTTCAGACGGAAAAAGAATACGAAGACCAGCGTAATGACTGCCAGCATCCGCACCAGATCGAACAGGCTCAGATACGCCTCGTAGCCCTTGGGCTGCGGCTGCTTTTTCGGGGTTTCCTGCGCTTCGGACGGCTCCGCCTGCATGTTCTTGTCTTCCTGCTCCATGATAAAATCCCCCATTTCGGAAGAAGCGTAATTTGGAATATAGTATACACGATTTCTTCCAATAAAGAAAGAGGAAATTGACCTTTTCTTGCGGCTGGCCGCCGGGTGTGCTATACTGAGGAAAAAAGTTCAGGAGGCGGACGCATGTACCGTATTTTGCTGGTCGAAGACGACCCCGGCATCGCGCAGGCCGTCTGCGCGCATCTGCGGCAGTGGGAGTTGGACGCGCGGTGCGTGCAGAATTTCCACACCGTCATGGAAGAATTCACGGCCTTTGACCCGCAGCTTGTGCTGCTGGATATCTCGCTGCCGTTTTTCAACGGCTATCACTGGTGCACGCAGATCCGCGCCGTTTCGCAGGTGCCGGTCGTGTTCCTTTCATCCGCATCGGAGAATATGAACATCGTCATGGCCATGAACATGGGCGCGGATGATTTTATCGCCAAGCCCTTTGATCTGGACGTGCTGACGGCGAAGGTGCAGGCGCTGCTGCGCCGGACATATGATTTTGCGCCCGCAGAGCCTGTTCTGTCGCACCGGGGAGCCGTTTTGCAGCCGGGCGATCAGTCTTTGCTCGTAAACGGTGAAAAGCTGCCGCTCAGCAAGAACGAGTATCGCATTTTGTGGACGCTTCTAAAGGAGAAGGGCAAAATCGTCAGCCGCGAGAAGCTGATGGAGGCGCTGTGGCAGACGGACAGCTTTGTCGATGAGAACACGCTTTCGGTCAACATGGCGCGCCTGCGCAAAAAGCTGGATGGCGCGGGTCTTGCAGGATTTATCGCCACGCGCGTCGGCGCAGGTTACTTAGTGGAGTGAGTATGCGGTTATTTTTACAGTATCTGCGCGGAAAAACGGGGAAGATCGCAGTATTTTTCCTGTTTGCAGTCATTTTTATTGCGTCGTTTGCGCTGTATCACCTGCCGCTGGCGGCGGTATGGTATCCGTCGGCGTTGTGCGTCATTCTGGGGCTTGCGGTTTTGCTGCTGGATTTCCGGCGCGTCAAAGCGCGGCACGAGACGCTGCGCCTGATCCTTCGCCAGCTGCCCACGCTTCCCGACACACTCCCGGCTGCGCATTCCATCCCAGAGGAGGCTTACCGCGCGCTGGTGCAGGCGCTGTGTGCGCAGCAGCAGGCGCTCGAAACGCGCATGAATGCGCAGTATCAGGACATGCTTGACTATTACACGCTCTGGGCGCACCAGATCAAAACACCCATCGCCTCCATGCGGCTGCAGCTTCAGCAGGAGGATACGCCGCAGGCAAGGCAGCTTTTGCAGGAACTTTCCCGCGCCGAGCAGTATGTCGAAATGGTTATGGTCTATCTGCGGCTGAACGGCGGCAGCGATCTTGTCCTGCGCGAATGTGAACTCGATACGATTGTCCGCCGCGCCGTGCGCCGGTTCGCGGGTGAGTTCATCGGGAGAAAATTGAAGCTGTGCTATGAGCCGCTGAACGCATCGTGCGTGACGGACGAAAAATGGCTGCTGTTCGTGGTGGAGCAGGTTTTATCCAACGCGCTCAAGTATACGCGCACAGGCAGCATCACCATCGAACTTGAAGCGCCCAAAACGCTTGTCATCCGCGACACCGGCATCGGCGTCGCGCCGGAGGACCTGCCGCGCATCTTTGAAAAGGGCTACACCGGGTACAACGGCCGCGGCGACCAGAAGGCCAGCGGCCTCGGCCTCTATCTCTGCCGGACGATCTGCAAACGCCTCGGCCACACCATCACCGCATCTTCCGTTCCCGACCACGGCACAGCCATCCGCATCGCGCTGGAGCAGCGGCAGATACGGGAGTAATCATAAACAAACCGCCGCCCCCTGCCGCACGCTGCGG
>OMNQ01000743.1_pt1 | contig 10367 bp, 6 predicted proteins | sample 1673871 | NCBI WGS metagenome assembly OMNQ01 (sample SAMEA103958130, study PRJEB25191) | human gut metagenome | biome: human-associated habitat [ENVO:00009003]; feature: intestine environment [ENVO:2100002]; material: feces | place: Germany | collected 2013/2015
CTGATAGCCTTTATCGGCTATCAGTTTAAAGAAACAAAATGCTAGAACAATTTGATTTTGACTTCTGAAGGCATCGGCTCTTCAGAATACTGAGATAAGGCTCCAATAGAGATATTGATCGATGACTTATCCGCCGACAAAGTCAATCCCGTGATAGATAACGAACATCCACCCATAGAAGCAGGTCCAGTAATAGAAGTGCTGTTTGAAACAACTATTTCATTGCTTGTAGAATCGTAAGCATAGTCAAACTCAAGTGTTCCAATAGTTGTGTTCTGATTATTGACCATTGTCAAAGAGGCGTGGTTCGAAGTAAAGGAGACACTGACCGTGCAGTTACCTGCACCAATAATAAAACTCAAATCATTATTCACCAATGTCTTTCCATTCAAATAAGAGGGAAGGTTATCTATATCAATTTGGCTAGATTTATCCACTTGAAATTCTTGTTTCTCATATCCACCATAATTGTTGATGAAGAATATTCCCAAAGTATTAAAGTCAGAAGATACTCTGATATTCTCAGCCATCACACCAATATAATACTTAGAAGATGAGTTGAATTTTTGACCTCTATAAGTGCTAGTGTATGCAGAATTTGAAGTAGAGCCTTCTGAATTTCCAGTATCGTCAATTTTACTAGATGTAATCTTAATTTCTTCGACATCGTTAACCTTGATTTTTCCATCAGTGATAGTCACTGCAATATTCTCGGTTTGATCTATTCCAGAACTCTCATTTTTATAAGTATAAGCAATACTTGTATTAGATGTGAACTTAACAGTCTGGACTGAAGTACTTGTAGTTATCTTATAAGTCTTATCCTTTACATGGTTATATATCTCAGTATCAGACAAAGGAGATTTGATGTTTATAGTAAAGATATCTTTGGTAGAAACAGCAGTTCCTTTAACTCTGATTTTGAAGCTATATGTTCCAACCTTGCTTCCAACAATATAGTAATAGAAGCTAGATAAACCATCGATGTTTCCATCTACATAGTGATCGATTTTCAAATCCGATAGCAAAGCACCAGTTTGAGAGTCTATAGCTTCGTATTCATAATCAACCTGATCATCATTAGGTGAAGCTTTTAATGTAAAGTAACTTGAATTATCATTCAAATAGACATCACCAAAGTCATTGTTGCTAGGCTTGTTGTCCATGACTTCTATAGCATTGATAGTCTCAGTCTTAAATTCGACTTTTATAGAAGTAGAAACTTTATTCTTTGCTGAAGTTAAAGTAAAGATTGTGGTTCCTTCTTTTACGACATCCTTATAACTTCCATCATCTTGTTGCTCTCTTTCAGTCTTAGGTTGGAAAATGACTAGTCCGTTGCTACCTATGGATGAGACAATCACATCTTGGTTATCTTGAGTCACTGTTATGCTATCGATGATAGGATTTCCAAGTGTTGGATCTATACGCATTGCCAACGATTTATATTTAGGAAGAATATAAGCATTCTCTTCAGCGTTGAAATCATCATTAGTTCCATACTTATCAGTGTTGGTGTAGTCACCTACAGAATCGACATTAGTTCCACCTAAACAAATTAAATTTAGAGTCTTGTAATAGAATGTATCAAAAGACAAATAGGATTCGTTGTTATCTTTACTATCGACCTTCTTTTCTCCGTAAACGAAGTTAGATCCTTCAAGACTATATTCAATCTTCTTTTTTGAAGTTTGAGACAATTCAGTAAACTTAAAGGAAGTAATCTTATTTCCTTCCTTACTTCCTTCGAAATTCACCGTCAAATTCAAATCATAATGTGTAGAACCATAATCGAAATTAGATACTACCACTGCCTTTTCACTAGTTATAGTGAAAATGGAATATGCATATGCTGCATAATTTCCAAAGTTGACCAAACCAGTATCTAATCCATAAGATGAATCGAACAAAGCTTTGATTCTATTAGCAAATCCATAGACAGGTGCATGATTCAACAATACGAAAGACTCACCTAACTTTTCTGAACTACCAAAGTTATAGAAAGTTCCAATCTTGCTGCCGTCATAATCGAAAAGATATGTAGAGCCATTTCTGGATCCAGCAAAATAATCCTCTTTGGAATCTCCAGTCACCTTGACATAAACGGCATCGGTAAACAAAGCATAAGTATAGGATTTTTGCTGTGTTTCAGGATTTATAGAAGTATCAGTCAAATCAGTAGTCTTAGTTTCTTCAGTAATTTTAGCATCGGTCAACGAATTCTTCTCGACAGCTTCACATCCTTCAAACTTATTGAAGAAGTTAGCTTTGTTATAGGCATTAGTATCGATGACATCGAATTGAATCGGCATCTTTATACTCTTGCTTTCACTATCTCCAAAAGAGCAAGTTGCAGTCAAGGTTCCACCTTCAAAGCTACCTATTCCTAAAAATTCAGCTGAATTAGTCGTATCTGCAATATTTTCGACACTGCATATTGTTTGATCGATATCACTGGGAAGAGTCAAGCTGAATGTGACGCTAGGAGTCATAAATCCTTCTTGAGAATTAATAGTAAGTATTACTTCTTTTCCTAAAGGAAAACTATACTTTCCGTCGACAGGAGAGACTTCATTTCCATCGATCTTAGCACTGAAGGTCAACTTGTCCTTGGAAGGAATTCTCATGCTGATTGAAATCTCCCATTCAGCTGAAAGACTAGGATTTTCAATAGAAGTAGCAGTGATGGTAACAGAACCTGAAGCTACACCATGAACCTTTCCAGTTTCATCGACAGTTGCAACTGTCTCATTTGAAGAAGACCAGGTCACTTCAGTATTAGCTATGAGCTTTGTATCTTCTCCGACTATTAAAGTCTTCGTTCCATTTATTTCTACTTTGGTGACAGGCTTTTTATCAGTAGGAGTCACGGTCGAAGGAACACCTGTAGAAGGCTTCCCACTAGTGTTTGAAGAATTATTGTCGTTGCATCCTATAAGGCAAGTCAATAATAACCAAGAAGATAAAGCAGGAATTAATTTTCTTTTTTTCATAAGCATCAAATCCTTTCTATTACTTGTTAGACAAGTAATTCTCAATTTGCTTCTCTATAATTGGATTGGAAGTAGTTCCGATATCATAGTAAGTCAAAGCAGCATATCCGCTTTGAGAACCATCTGACATAGTGCTAGCTAATATCAAAGACAGTTTTTTCGAATCGGCTTTATTTGAAACTTTAACTCCAACACCTAAAGGCAATAATGATTTAGTTCCGGAATAAACGTAATCAAATATCTTTTGACTTAAAGTATAGTCGTTTAAATTCCAATATGTAATTCCACCATATGTTCCTATGTCATACTTATCAGTATCATATAAGTCTCTAGAGAATTCAGACATATAATTCAATGAATTCTCATCACTATAGACTTTTCCAATACCGGGAAGCTTCATATTATGAATATCATCCGCATAATCTGTACCTTTGTTATTCACAACAAATTCCTTGACAATCATATTATTGTTTGAATCATATATAATCTGTCCGCTTGTATCAGTCTCATACTGAACTCCAAAGGAATAAATATGGTCACCGTCCTTCAAGTATCCTTCATTAGTATTAGGATCTCCATATACTTGAAGGAAATAATAGGAGGGATTATAGAAGACTTTAGCCATACCTTTGCTATTCACCAAAGTGTCATAAGAATAGTTGTTTCCTTTAAAGGCATCCAATACAGTCTTCAAATCATTTTTTGTTTGAGTCGAAGGCTCATCGCCTTCGGACAAATAATCTGTAACCTCAGGAATTGATGTGTTGTTGACGTCGAAGAACTTAGCCTTAAATTTACCATATCTAGTTCCAGTATTCTTGCTATATAGATCAAAAGTAGCAGTAAACTCAGCTTTATCTTCATCTGTTATTTGAATAGTGACACCATCTACACTGAAATCATCCTGCACATTGATTTGACATAGATGAGCAAAATAATAAACGAATTGACTATCAGTCAAATAATATATCTTCTCTTCATTATTCTTCACATATCCACTCAGCAATGAGAAATCAAACGAGCTGAAAGAGGTCCTATAGTCTCCGTATATGGATTTATAGAAATTGCCATCCGAATCAGCAATAGGAGTACCGATTATGCTCAATTTATCATTTGAATCTAATTTGAAATAATTCAATGATCCTTGATCCATCATCGCACCACTTCTCTCCCCACTAGAAAAAACATCCAAAATTCCATCTTGAGTACGTTTCTCAGTGTAATCAAGCTTATAAGCTGAAGACAAGTTAGTCATTCCGGTTCCATCTAATGAAATTGTATAGTTATCGTTACAGTTCAAATATTTATTGAACACCTTATAGAAATCAAAATTTAATGGAACCTTAGCTGTCTTTCCCGAATCTATATAAGATTTGATTTGAGAATTTGTCGTACTGTTTATATCATAAACACTGGATTGAATTCTCAAGTCCAAAGGATTGTCTGATGATTCTCCATAAGTCAAAAGAACCGAATCGAACAAGATAGAGTCACCGATAGTCTTTATTTTGAGAGACTTAGGATACAAAGAACCTTGAGTCTGTCTAAGGAAGACTGTCATGATGACCAAATCATTAGCTTCATTTCCTTCTTGGCCGAACTCATAAGGATAATATCCATCGTCATCAGTCTCAGTCGGAAGTTTGGACAAATCCAAATTAGCTACACCGTTGATATATGAATAAATTTCATCATATCTTACCCCGGTGTTATAGTTGACCAAAGGAATTCCAGCATCGACATTTCCTTCGTCATCCAATGTATATCTATAGATGAATCCATCACCTTGAGCTATACCTTGAGAATTAGTATTGTTTCCTTGTTGAAATGAATAATTGGTGAAGAAGAAATTCATATCGGATTCACCTTGGTCATAGTTACTTACATGATATCCGATAGAGAAGTTAGAATCCTTCTTTATTTCTTTCATCAATCTTTGTAATTCACCTACAGGTTGGTAATCACTATCACCAGTATTGGATGAATTATCGCTAGGAGTTGTAGGAACAGGAGTAGTTGTCGTTCCATTAGAGCAAGAAGCCAACAAGGAAATCAAGGATAAAGAAGCAATAATATTTTTAAATTTCATTAGAAACTCACCCCCAATCCAGTCAAGAATGTCTCAGTGACAATATGAGAAGTAGAACCGAAATTGCTATAGGTGTAATAGACCGAGTGAAGTCCATATGTTCCTTGATAATTTGCTTGCATCTTCAATCCAACTTCACCGCTAGTGATGTTTCCATCGCTATCCTTAGTCAATTTAATATAAGAATCCTTGACACTGCTCATCCAATTGGTACTAGATTGCCAACCCCAACCGAATAATCCATTAGCCCAGCCAGACATCAATTCACTATTATTAGAATGATAATAGTTGCTGTCAGTAAGGCTTTGCTCCAAATAAGCTTCGGCATATTGAGTAATTCCCATGTTATAAGGGTAGAAAGTAGCTTGGATATCATTGACATAGAATGCACCGACATCGTTATACCATCCAGAATATCTAGCCCAGGAATATGTCTCATCGTTTCCGCTCTTCTTCCATTCGTATACGACTTTGATATTAGTTCCTTCTTCCTTAACGATGTAAAGAACATTCTCTTTACGCTCACTTTCAGGAATATCCTTCAAGTATTCATACTCTTCATTGTACTTTGTAGTCTCTGTCTCGACAGGTCCATGGAAATAATCGAAGAATAAGTTTCCATTATTGTCAGTGGTGAATCCATAACAAGCATCATAATTCAAAGTTTTAGTAGTAGGTACTAACTTTGTCTTATCGTATTCATCGTTTGGATTTTTTGTATAGTCGTAATCGGCATTCTTAGAATAATAAGTAACTTCTGTTCCTTTCTTAACTAAAACATATCCAAAGTCATGATATGAAGAATCTTTGAAGTCAAAATAGAAATAGTTATTAGTACAGTAAACCGTGTAAGGATCAGCTTTCAATTCATTTCCATTAGATGGATGTATGTTATAACCTTTGATGGTGAAATTATTTTGATTCAAAATATCCATGAATTTAGTGACATCATCATATTTCTCAACACCTTTTAAAGTCTTTGAAGCCAACTTTAATTTTGTCTTATCCAAAATCGAAGACTTATCAGTCAAATCAGTGAAATGGCCAGTTATCGATCCATAACTTCCTAAATCGATTTGACACTCAAATTCGAGACTATCCATATCGAGGATATTGATATAACAAGTAGTTATATAGCTAGATATGGATGATCCATACGTGGTCATATATTGAAAGACCGAAAGGACATCGGATGAAGTCAACATATATTTGTTAGTCGATACTTTAGTTCCGATAGACACTTCAGCAGTGCTAGGAGTGATTCCGTCCAAAGTTGAGAGCATGCCGACAGTAGCTAGGTTCAAAGGTCCGTACAGCGTGTCATCGATAGTTACTCCATCAGTCGTATATTTAGTATACTGATAAAGCGAAGGGGTGGGATCATAGTCATCATTCAAATAGTATTTGAATAATTTATGGTTTTCATCCAAGGCCAATCCAAAACTAGCCGAATCATCTTCGTGATCTAAGTTGTACCAGCATTTAGAATCAAAGTAATCTGTGAAATGACCTTCATTATTTTGAACCGTGCTGGTGACTTCATAAGAGTAACGACTCACACCAGAGACACCGTTCAAGAAGCCATTCAATATACTATCGCTATCATCGATGACGTCATCGGCATCTTGATTTCCTTCTAATCCCTTGCCGGAATTGTAGTCAATAGGCTTTTTATCCGTTTTGTCAGAAGGAGTGGTTATAGAAGTGCTATTGCCACAGCTTGTCAAGCTTAACAAGGAAAGCAATGCTAAAGAGATGATTATTTTATTTCTTTTCATATTACTTAATCTCTCCTATTGAAATAGTCTTGGAGAAAGAATCTCCTGTATCTAACAAACCTTTAGTCTTATCAGATGACTTGTTGATGAAGAACTTGCTATATGTTCCAATATCGAATGAAGATCCTTCCTTGAACAAAGTCTTGGAAGTTTGATATCCACCATTGCTAAACGAATCGACATTGTTGGCTTCTATAACTCTAACTTCATCGAAGAGATTATCATCAGAATCAACTCCAAATCCATAGTTGTATCTGCTCGATCCTCTATCGTTAGACATAGGAAGAATAATCTTATGTTGAGAATCGATGGTATCACCGGTCTTATATTCTTTAGAAGTATAAGTTCCATCATCTTTCTTTGATTTCACATCGACCACAAATTTTCTATTGTCGATATGATAGATTCTCACACCCTTATCGTTCATAGCTAAAGGTCTATCAGAAACACTTCTTCTAGAATCATCATAGTTCAATCCTTCATTTGTGTATAACTCGATTAAAATGTATTCACTGAAAGGATCGAATTCATTCTTGTCATTGATGACATAGGAATCGCCAGGAATAACTATCAAAGCATTTTCGTTTTGCATGCTCTTCAAATCAATAGTTGCATTTCCAGTCACCAAATAAGGTTTGGTCCAACCCAATAGCATCTTGGAATACATGTTTTGATCGATGATATTTGAATCCATCATATCGACTTTTCCAATAGGGTTATAGCTAGAAACATCAGAATAATAATCGTTCAATCCCAAGAAGTGACCTGTCTCATGAATATAAGTGTGTGTGTCGATTTTGCTAATGCCGTATCCTTCATACATGAAGTCGTAACTGGCCCAACCGAACAAGTTATAGATTGGCTTTAAAACATCGGGTTTTCTATCTTTTGTAGGGGTTTGATTTCCCCATGATGTATAAGCCCAAAAGTTATTATCGTCTCCTTTAGGTCCACCATTAGAATAATTAGGGCAAGAATATATACACCATATTCCATCGATGTATCCATCTTTGTTATTGTCGTACTTAGTCAAATCAAATCCCTTGGTGTCAGACAACCAATCACAGACCTTGTTTACGATATCGTAAGTATCAGATAAAGTGATGTTAGCCGCATTGGTGTAACTATATCCCAAGTCATCATTGATCTCACAATAATCTGTGACTTCACCACTAAGATTCAATTTTCCATAACTGGATTGATAGTAATAATCTTTGACCGAACAATAGACATCATCTCTTCCAGAAGAGAAGAAAGCTTTGTCTAAATCAGACTTGACTCTTTCGCTATCATCGATTCCATCACCATCGATATCGATTGTTTCATATCCGGGTACAATCAAAGGAACTACAAGGATGTTCACATCACCAGTAGAAGGGAGAACTCTAGTGTTGTAGAACTTCTTATCAGTCAATGAATCAAAGTTTTCAGTCAAGGTGACATTTTCAGGATTCACTACCTTTCCACCAGTAGCCCCACTCACTTCAACACTGACCGAGTGCTTATATATACTATCGTCAGGAGTTTGACTAGTATTATTAGATGGATTGCATCCAACTAAGAACATAGTCATCGACAATCCGATAAGTCCAAATAAATTTCTCTTCATTTTTACTCTCCTTTATCTTCTACATTGAGAACCTTTACTTTAAAAGGAAGCTCGTTTCCATCATCATATGTATAACGTCCATTGAAGAACTGATATCCATAAGACATGATGTCAAAAGGCTTACTTTCAGAATAATACAATGTTTGATTAGTCATCATTCCATTCTTATCAAAAGTATTGATTCCACTGGATTCAAGCAATCTGATTTGGTCGAAGTAATCGAAACTTTGGGGTAATTGGAAATTTTTAGATTCACTCATATTGTTGGATATAGGCATCAATATAGCTTCATCATCTTGGAGCATCTGACCATCCCAAACATATCCGTCTACGTAGGCAAGCTTTTGTCCACCCATATAATCGACAACTTTACATTTAAAGATTCTAGAATCGATGTGATAGATTCTTACACCAACTTTATTTGCCATGGCAGATCTATCAAAAACGTAAGGTCCATAAGTATCCTGTTCATTGTTTCCATCAGGTGTATACAAGTCAATCATTAAATATTCACTGAAAGGATTGAATGTATATCTAAATTTATCGATTCTATTCCCTTTGATTGCATCTTCGACACTTTGAGAGATTTCAGCATAGTTTGAAGGAATGACTATTACTGAATTTCCACTGTTTTTAGAAACATTTGTAATAGTGATTTCACTAGTTCCATACACGACATAAGGAGTGACCCATCCCAACAACATCTTAGAATAAGAATCCAAATCTCCGATGTTTTGATCCATCATAGTAGATTCGCCAGCTGGATGATAGCTAGAATCAGATGAAGAATAATAGTCGTCCAATCCTAGCAGGTGACCAAACTCATGAATGAATGTATGAGAATCTAATTTGATTTTAGATAAGTCAGATAAATCCGGAGTATCATTTTTATTTCTTTCGCAATATGATGTGTACATCATATCGAAACTAGACCATGAGAAGCCGGAAGTTGTGGGCTTATCATTTTTAGATTCAGAATAGAAATCCCAATAAGTGAAATTCCAAAAAGCTTGATTCAAAGTAGAAGAATCAAACTGAGGATTAGATTCGTGTTGAATGTAGTTTTCTGTCGTCCAATCCAAATGATCGTAGACTAAATAAACACCGTCGATGTTTCCATCTTCATTATTATCAAAATCTTTTAGATTTATTCCTTGAGAAGAGCCAGCCCAATCCACTGCACCTCTCAATATTTTATTCACGATCGTTCCTTCAGTTCCTGAAGTTATGTCTTTGACATTAGAGACTAATGTAGTGGCATCGAACCAATCAGTGACTGTTCCACTCAAATTAAACTTTCCATAACTTGCTTCACTATAGTATTGTTTGACCGATTTAAATCCTAAAGAAGAGTCATCTTTGTCTCCGAAGAAAACCTTCTCGATATCAGATTTAACTTTATCAGTCTTGTATTCATTTCCACCAGGGAGATGAACAGGAATTACTAAAAGATTAGCATCGCCTAAAGAAGGCATGACTGACTTGTTGTTAGAAAGAGTTCCAGACAAATCGTTATAATTTAATTCAAGATCCACCTTATCAGCTGGAACAAATCTACCATTGGAAGAATAATCGTTATTCTTATAAATTCTAACCGTAGCTAATCCACTGGAATCTGTATCGACTTGAATATCGCCAGTGTTGCTACCATTTCCACTATTTGCTCTCTGACCACAACTAGTCAATAACAAAGAAAGCAATGAAACAGATTTTAACAGATATTCAGGATGGTACTTTTGCGAAAGACTTCCTGTTAGATATGTCTGCTGCAGGTGGACAGGCTCACTTCAAGGCAATGAGAAAGCTTGCTGCAGAACATCCTTCAGAGCAGGTTGGTAAGGAAATCCGTAAGCTGTATAGCTGGAACAATGAGAACGATAAGCTGATCAACAACTAAT
>OMNQ01000744.1_pt1 | contig 10360 bp, 9 predicted proteins | sample 1673871 | NCBI WGS metagenome assembly OMNQ01 (sample SAMEA103958130, study PRJEB25191) | human gut metagenome | biome: human-associated habitat [ENVO:00009003]; feature: intestine environment [ENVO:2100002]; material: feces | place: Germany | collected 2013/2015
TGGTGCGGCAGCTGGGAGCAGATGCGGTGCTGATCGGAGAAACACTGATGCGTAGCGATGATATTGCCGGAACGCTGCACCAGCTGCGGGAGGGCGTATGAAAATCAAGTTTTGCGGAATCCGGCGGCTGGAAGATGTGGCGTTCTGCAACGAACTCCAGCCGGAATATCTGGGCATGATCTTGTCATCAGGATTTCGCCGGACGATTTCGCCGGAAACGGCAGAACAGCTGGTAAAAGCCAAAAGCCGCAGCATTGCCGCAGTCGGCGTGTTCGTCAACGAAACACCGGAGCACATTGCACAGGTGCTGAAACAGGTGCCGCTGGACGTGATACAGCTGCACGGCAGTGAAACGGCAGAGATCGTTTCCGGTGTGCGATGGCGTACCGGTTTACCGGTACGCCTGCATTCCAAACGAATCCATTATTCTTTTATATACCTATTTTTGCACCAAAATACGGCAAAAACCCCGGCAAAAGCCGAAGTTCTTACATATTCCGTTATTTCGTTGCGCCAAATAAAGCAAAACTGTGTATAAGCAGACCATAAAATCTGCGATTTGTCAAGCAGAAAATTGCACTTGAATATGTGCCGCGCACGTAATATAATATACATGCAAGTTAAACACCCTTAACTATATGGAGCGTAGCCATGTGTCCCGAAAAAAATGAAATTGAATTGTACGGCAGGTGTACCGACGTTGTCAGCCGCAGCGCGGAGCGCTGTGTATACCGCCTCGGCAGCGCTGACGGAGAAGCACTGCTCACGGTCTATCCGGTCTTTCCCGGAATAGAGATAGGCTATTACGACGTTCACGCCTCGCTGCGCGTGGCAGACGGCGCACAGCGAAGCGGCCTTATCGAGATATGCCACTGCCGCGAGGGGCGGATCGAGTATCAGTCCGGCGACGAGTTTTTTTTCCTCTCCCCGGGCGACCTGTCCGTCTCCGTGCACGACGCCGCCCGCGGGGATGAGTCGTTCCCGACCGGGCATTACCACGGCATATCCGTCATGATAGACCCGGAGCGTGCGCCCGACTGCCTGTCCTGTATGCTGGAGGATGTGAACGTCCGCCCACGGGCCATTGCGGAAAAATTCTGCGCGGATTCGTCATTCTTTGCCGCGCGTGCGTCAAGCTCCGTCCGCCATATTTTTTCGGAGCTTTACTCCGTGCCGGAGGATATACGCAAGGGCTATTTCAAGGTGAAGATATTGGAGCTTCTCCTCTTCCTCAGTGCTCTTCCCGTTCAGAAACCGGCGCAGACGGGCTACTCCCGCGCGCAGACGGCGCTTGCGCACAGCATATGCGCCTGCTTACAGGAGAGCACGGAGAAGAAGATAACTGTTCAGGAGCTTTCACAGCGCCTCGGCGCGTCGCCCTCGCTTATAAACAACTGCTTCCGCGGCGTATACGGCGTGTCGCCCGCGGCCTATCTGCGCGCGCGGAAGATGCACGGCGCGGCGCGCCTCCTCCGCGAGACGGACAGAACGGTGCTGGATATCGCCGGGCAGTTCGGATATGACAATGCCAGCAAGTTTGCAAAGGCCTTCCGCGGCGTTATCGGCGTTTCCCCGGCAGAGTACCGCAGCGGGGCGGATACGGATAGCTGCGCCCCGGCGTGAATGCGGGATATCCTATAAAACACATATGAATTTGGAGCCTCATCCGCACGATTTGGAGCGGATGAGGCTCAATACTATGCATATAATATAGACACAAAGCAGCAAAGGGGTGTGCACATGTCCGAAAGCTTCATAATTGAACAGTGCGCCCCGACCCTCGCCGGGATAAAAACCGGCAATCTCTTTACAAGCCCGTATGACACGAAGGATGAGGTCCGCGCCCGCGTGCGTGAGCTGAACCGGCTTCTGGTGCCGAAGGGGCTGTGTATCCTGCCGCTGCGGTACAGCGACAGACGCGTGCTGCTGTATCTCTACAGCCCGTCGCGTCTGCAGCACGACCTCAGTGATGAGCTTGCGGCGGAGCTGCTGCGCGGTGCGGGCTATGCCGATACCGGCCTTGATAGCTGCCTTGTCCGGCTCATAAACCGTCTGCGAGACGGCGGCGATTTTCCCCATGAGATCGGGCTGTTCCTCAGCTATCCGCCGGAGGATGTGAAGGGCTTCATTGACCACAAAGCAGCCGGCTTCAAGTACTCCGGACTCTGGAAGGTGTACGGAGATGAGGAAAAGGCCAAAAGGCTTTTTGCCAAATATAAAAAATGTACGGACGTCTACTGCCGCCTGAATGAAGCGGGCCTCGGCATAGCACAGCTTGCCGTGCCGGCTGCGGCGGTTTGACATATCGAGATCGAAAGGAAGAATCAATATGAAAAATGCAGCAGTTATTTATTGGAGCGGCACCGGCAATACTGAGGCCATGGCCAAGGCCGTGCTCAAGGGGATGAGGACTGTCAGCCCCGGCGCTGAAATATATACGCCCTCTGACGTGAACGCGGGTCTGGTCGCCTCTCTTGACTCCGTGGCGCTTGGATGCCCCGCAATGGGCGCGGAGATGCTGGAGGACAGCGAATTTGCCCCCATGTTCGATGATATCAAGGCCAGCCTCGCGGGCAAAAAGGTCGCCCTCTTCGGCTCCTACGGCTGGGGCGACGGCGAGTGGATGCGTACCTGGGAAGAGGACTGCAAAAACTCCGGCATCACTCTTGCCTGTGAAAGCGTCACCTGCTGCGAAGCACCCGACGATGATGCGCTCACCGCCTGCAAGGAGCTTGGCAGTACCCTCGCCGGCTGATATCACTTTTTCAATTCCCCTCACACTTTTCTACCATTACACCTCTATATTCGCTTCCATTAACAAACAGAGCAGACCGCGTGTCTGCTCTGTTTGTTGTATATGTGTCCGCGTCTATTTTCAACGGGCTTGTCATAGGATGTACCAAAAGGAGTGATGAGCTTGATAGACATCAAACGCTTTGTACAGAAGAACCGCCCTGTGCTGTCCGGAATAGGGCTGGTGCTGGCCGTCGCGCTCATATTCTGGGTCGTCAGCAGCCCTGCCATAGTCGGGGCCTCCTCAACAACGCGCCAGCTGCCCGTTTACAGCGTCCAGCGCGACGACAAGGCCGTTGCCCTGTCCTTTGACGCCGCATGGGGCAATGAGGACACGCAGACACTGATAGACATCCTGAATAAATACGGCATAAACACGACCTTTTTTGTCGTCGGCGACTGGGTGGACAAATACCCCGAATCCGTAAAGGCGCTCAGTGATGCCGGGAACGAGGTCATGAATCACTCGACCAGCCACGCGCATTTTTCACAGCTCAGCAGCGACCAGATAGTTTCCGACATCACGGAATGCAACGAGAAGATCGCCGCCGTGACGGGCGTCACGCCGACGCTGTTCCGCTGTCCTTACGGCGAGTATGACGACCATGTCATCGGCGCCGTGCGCAGCATGGGCATGACGCCCGTGCAGTGGAATGTGGACAGTCTGGACTGGAAGGGCATATCCGCGGAGGAGATAAAGACGCGCGTTCTGAAAAACGTCAGCCCAGGCAGCATAATTCTTTTCCATAACGCCGCCGAAAACACGCCGGAGGCGCTGCCGGGAATAATAGAGGCTCTTATCGCCGACGGGTATAAGATCGTGCCCATCTCGCAGATATTACTGACGGGGGAGTATATGATAGACCATACCGGAAAGCAGTGCGCGAAATGAGCGTGCAGCCGGAACGGAATAAAGCTTGCACTTGACAAGGACCATATTTTGTGATATGTAAAATATGCGGATCAGAGATCCGCACAGCGGGATGTTCCTCCGCCCGTATTGGTGGGGGGGTTGACATCCCGCTTTTTGATGCTTTGTACGCCGCGCCTGCCGCACGCTGTACGCGTTTCAGCCAATTACCTATGCGATATCCTGCACGCGCCCTGCGGCCTTCTGACGCGCCCAGCACGGTTTTCATTTCAAAGCCATCCCCGCCGCGATGCGGTCAGAACGGCCACGTCGGCAGCCAGCCGAGAAGCTTTGTGGCAAGCGCGTTATCCACCACAAGGCCGGACAGCGCCGGGTAGAACAGCAGAAACAGCGCGGCCGATACGGCGGTGAAGCCGCCGATGTACAGCTTCCAGCGCGGATTGCCCAGCCGCAGCAGCTTGAAGCAGTAGCCCAGCGAAAGCACGAGGAACACCGTGCACGGGAAGTAGTGATACTCAAAGGTCAGCCGCGTGATGAGGACCCACGGCAGAAGCTGCGCGAGATAGCCCGCGAGGATGAACGCGGCGGTTTTGTCTTTGCGAAAAATCGCCGCGTAGGCCAGCACGAAAAGACTGATAAGCCCGCCCCAGCACAGCGCCGGATTCACGAAAGCACCGAAGCTGGAACGCTTCCCGCCGTCGAGGTAGTCGAGGTAGTACAGTATCGGCCGTATATCCAGCATCCACTGATACCATTTTGAGGAATACGGGTGCTCCGCCACAAGGCCGGAGTGATAGGAAAACATGAAGTTCTGATTTTCAATGACTATGTCCGCGTATTCCTTCGTGAAGAACATCCCGATGCCGTGAAGCCCAACGGCTGTGCCGTATGCGGCATAGCTGACGTAATAGATAAGCGCGGGAACTGCCACGAAGAATATCACGCACAGACCGGCGTTGCGGGCAAAGGCCCTGAAGCCGCGCCTGCGGTTTGTTATCCAGTACGCCGCCCATATGACGGCCAGCCCGCACCCGGCATAGATCGACGTCCACTTTGAGGCCGCGCCCAGACCGAAGCACAGGCCCGACAGGGCAAGCCATACCTCGCCGTGCCGCTTCACGCCGCCGTCGCTCTCCGAAATGAAAAGGTACATGAAAAGATACATCAGCATGATGAATATCACGCCGTAGGTGTCTATCGTGGCGATGCGCGTCTGCACAAAATGCATGAAGTCGCACGCGAATACAGCCGTGCACGCAGTGGGAACACTGCGCCCGCCGAACAGCTTCTTGACGAAGATGTACATCACCGGCAGCATCAGCACGCCGAATAGCGTGCCCATGAAGCGCCAGCCGAAGGGCGACATGCCGAATATGCTCACGCCCAGCGCGATTATGAGCTTGCCAAGCGGCGGGTGGGATATCTCATACGGATATACGCCGTTCAGATTCTCCCACGCCGTGCGCGCGTGATATATCTCGTCAAAATAGCTGGAGTTGAGGAAGGTCTGCTTCTCCGGCACGCAGTCCTGCTCATCCGTGATAAGCTGCGCCGCGCCCGCGCCGATGGCGGGGATAAGATTCCCGTCGCCGTCGATAAATGCGGCCTCCCCGAGATATACCGGCCCCGTGCCGCTTATTTTGACATAGCGCGGCACGCATGTGGCAGAGGGGTAAAGCTCGTTCCATTTAAGCACGCTCACATAATCCTGCTTATACTCTCCCGCGGCCTCCCACAGAACGCCGTCCTGTGAGAACTCAAAGCTGTACGAACCCTCGCCCACGCCGGAAAACAGCATGATGCGGCTGGGGTATTCATCCCCCGGCAGCTCGACCACGGCGGAGACGTTCTCCATCGCCGCGAAGGTCTGCGGAGATTCCGTATTCCCAAGGCCGGTAAAGGCGATGGCGGCATACAGCAGGGAAATAAGCGCCATTATTCCTGCGTCGATCCTGTCAAGGCGCTTTGCACATCCCACGCGCCCCGGCAGCTCGCACGTGCGCAGACGGGGCAGACCGAGGAAGAACACTGCCAGCAGTATGAACAGCGTGACCGGCATAAGATAGGTGATTTTCATAGGCAGCTACCGTCGGGCCAAATGGTCCCCTGACTTTTTATCCTCTCAGCGCCATGTGCAGCTCGTGCACATCGGCAAGCACGTAATCCGGGCGGCGCTCCGCTGCATCGGCCATTTCCTTCGTCGTCTCTCCGGACAGCACCAGCACCGAAACGGCCCCGGCGTTCTGCGCGACGGCGATGTCGGTGTAAAGCCTGTCGCCGACGGCGCATATCTTCTGGTTTGGGATGCCCGTCATGGTGGATATGACGTCTATCATGTTGCGGTTGGGCTTGCCTATATAGGTCGGCTCCTTCCCGCTGGAGGCCGTCAGCAACGCGCATATGCTGCCGCAGTCAGGCAGAACCTCATCCGCCGGCATAGGGCAGACCCAGTCGGGATTCGCGGCGATGAAGTGCGCGCCGCGGCGCAGGAAGTGGCACGCGCGCTCAAGCTTTTCGTATACAAGCTCCGTGTCGAAGCCCTGCACCACCACGTCCACCGTGTCCGCCTCCGTGTGGCCGTTTTCATCGTTCATAAGGTCGATGCCGTAGCTTACAAGCTCCCGGCGGAAGGCCTTTGTTCCGGCGAGGTATACCTTCGCGCCGGGGTGGCGCTGGTTGAGGTACATCCCCGTAGCCATGCCGGAGGTGAATACGTTCTCGCTCTCGCAGGGGAAGCCGAGGCGGCGCAGACGCGTTATATAATCCGTTCCAGCGCGGGAGGAATTGTTCGTCAGATAGATGTATTTTTTCCCAAGTGCGGGCAGATCATTCATCAGCTCCACAGCGCCCTCGTATACGTTGTCGCCCAGGTAGAGCGTGCCGTCCATGTCAAAAAGAAAAAGCTCACAGTCTTTAAGCTTTGCAAAGTCCATTTGCGGTATGTCTCCGTTCTTTTTATTCTCCGTCGTCTGCCCATGCAAGGGCGCATTTCACGGCGCGGCTCCACCCGCGCAGCAGGGCGTCGCGCTTCTGCCCGTCCATGACGGGGAAGAACACTTTGTCCACGGCCCAGTTTGCGCGTATGTCGTCCACGTCCTGCCAGTATCCCACGGCAAGACCTGCAAGGTACGCCGCGCCCAGCGCGGTCGTCTCTATGCAGCTTGGCCGCACGACGTCGCAGCCGATAAGGTCGCTCTGGAACTGCATGAGGAAGTCGTTGGCGCACGCGCCGCCGTCAACCTTGAGCTTCGCTATCTTTATGCCGGAATCCTGCTCCATCGCGCGGGCAATGTCGCAGGTCTGGTATGCCAGCGACTCCAGCGTCGCGCGCACAAGATGCGCCCGGCCGAAGCCGCGCGTCACGCCGAGTATAGCGCCGCGTGCGCGCTGGTTCCAGTACGGCGCGCCAAGCCCCGTGAACGCCGGCACCACGTATGCCCCCGCCGTGTCCGCCACGGCCTCGGCGTACTGCTGGCTCTCCCCGGCGGAGGATATGACGCCCAGCTCGTCGCGCAGCCACTGTATGGCCGCGCCCGCCACGAATATGCTGCCCTCAAGGGCGTATTCCACATGGTCTGCAAAGCCGACGGCTATCGTCGTGACAAGGCCGTTTGTCGAGGCGACAGGCTTGCGCCCCGTATTCATCAGCAGAAAGCAGCCCGTGCCGTAGGTGTTTTTCATTTCGCCCGGCTCAAAGCAGCACTGGCCGAAAAGCGCACACTGCTGGTCGCCCGCCGCGCCCGCGATGGGTATCTCCCCGCCGTACAGCTCGAACTCCGTCTTGCCGTAGACCGCGCTGGAGGGCTTCACCTCCGGCAGGATGCATTCCGGGATGTCCAGCAGCTTTAAAAGCTCGCTGTCCCAGCACAGCTCATGGATGTTGAACAGCATTGTGCGGCTGGCGTTGGTGTAATCCGTCACGTGCACACGCCCGCCCGTCAGCTTCCAGATGAGCCACGTGTCTATCGTGCCGAAAAGCAGCTCTCCCGCTTCCGCGCGCTCACGCGCACCCGGCACGTTGTCCAGCAGCCATTTGATCTTGGAGCCGGAGAAGTACGCGTCAGGTACCAGACCGGTCTTTTCGCGTATCGTGTCCGCGTAGCCCTGCGCGACAAGGCCGTCTATTATGTCCGCCGTGCGGCGGCACTGCCATACTATGGCGTTCGCTATCGGCGTGCCCGTGGCCTTATCCCATATCACTGTCGTTTCGCGCTGGTTCGTTATGCCGATGGCGGCGATGTCCGCCGCCGTCACGCCGAGCTTCTCCATCGCCGCGCGGGAGACCTCCAGCGTCGTGTTCCATATCTCCACCGCGTCATGCTCCACCCAGCCGGGGTGGGGGAATATCTGCGTGAATTCCTTCTGCACGGAGGCGCATATGCGCCCGCCCTTGTCGAACAGGATACAGCGCGAGCTTGTTGTGCCCTGGTCAAGGCTCATTATGTACTGCATTTGGTGCTTCTCCTTCTCATCTTCTTATCCGTATTTGACTAATTTAAAGCACGGCCACGGGCATGATGAGCCCGTGACCGAGCGTGTGCTTTTATTTTACTATAAGGCGCGTCATTCTCGCAAAGGTCAGCCTGTTGCGGATCGCGGAGGATATGTCAAGGAAGTCATCTCTCACGCTCTCGTCGATATCAAGCTCGGCAAGGGAGTGCTTCGCGCCGATCTTCGTGTACAGCGCGATAAGCTCCTCCGCCGTGGGGATGGTCGCGATGATGTCGCGGATCTCCTGCCAGTGCGTCTTGATGTTCTCCGGGTCAAAGGTCTTGAGGACGTCGTTCTCGTTCTCCTTGAATATGCCGCCGGCAAGGTCGCCGAATACGGCCTTCACCCATGCCTCGTCCAGCGGCTCATAGGGCTTGACCTCGATAGTCTCGCGCTTGGCGTACTCGTGATAGGCGCGCGCGCACATGATGGTGCCCACGCCCACGCACTCGCCGTGCATGCCGTGCGCATGCTCGAACCCGCGCGGCTTCATCTCCACAAGATGCGCCACAAGATGCTCCGCCCCGGAGGCGGCGCGGCTGTTGGAGAGTATCTGCATCGTCAGGCCCGACAGCATCTGCGTGTAGGCCATGGCCTCATAGTCCGGCGCTTTCCCCTCGGCCAGCTCATGCGCGCAGCGCACCATGATATCCAGCGCCTCCTGCGCCATTGCGCACACCTTCTCGCAGAAGTACTCGCCCGATACTATGTGCGCTATCTTCCAGTCGGCGATGGACACGTACTTTGCCATGATGTCCTGCACGCCCGCGATGGTAAGGAACATCGGCGCGCCGGAGACAATGTCCATGTCGCATATGACGGCGTCCGCCGCCTGCATGGGGATGGACTTCTTCTGTCCGTCTATGATGATGGAGCATATGTCCGCCGTGAACCCGTCGGAGGAGACGATGGTGGGCACGGCAACGAAGGGGATGCCCAGCTTGTACGCGCTGTAGCGCGCGAAGTCCATCAGCGTGCCGCCGCCGACCGTCACAATGTAGTCGGGCTTGCGCACGAGCATCTTCATCATGTCCTCAATCATGCCCTTCTCGCTGTGCAGACCCTGCGCCTCAAGAACTATCTCCTGATCTGCGCGGATGTGCGTCATCGACGGCAGATTGTAGGTGTTCGTGTCGTATATCACGGTGCGGAAGCCGGAAAGCCCGCAGTCGTCCATGTACTTGTCAAACTTTTTCAGCGCGCCGTATTCGCATACGACGAGCTTCGTGCGCAGCTCATGGTCGCGCCCGCATTCGCATAGGCCGGTGTACTTTGTGCAGTCAAGTATCATTGCTGTATCCTCCGTTTGTTGCTTGCATTAGCAGTATTGTTTCATGTTGCTTATTGTAGCGTGTTTGTATGAATTTTTCAAGAACCAATACCGGATAACTCCGAAAAATCGCGCTGAAAAGGGGGAACGCCGCGAATGACGTTCCCCAGCGCGTAAGGAGTGATTATCAGTGCTTAATAGTTTGCGGCAACGACAGCACCGCCGCCGAGAACTGTACAGGTGTTTGCAACAGCCATCATGGTAATGAGTATTGCGTTGACAATAGCGCACAGATACGGATTATTTGTTTTCTTGTAGATAAAGCGGGTCATGAACGGGGTGACAAAGAGGTAGATGCAGGCGGGATAGAGCCAAATGCCGCTGATACGGAAGCCTTCTGTGGAGTACCACTTCAAAGCGCCGGTCGAGAAGAACGTAATGTACTGAATGGCAATGAATACGAGTGCACCGAGCGCATTGAACAGACCAAGCAGTGCAACATTGAGCTTGCCGCCGATGTTGTTGTAGTTGAAGCAGTTAAAGGACACGGAGTTGACAACGTAGAACAGGAGAAACAGCGGCAGATATTTAAGACCGATGATGACCTTGTCCGCGTCAAATGCTTTAAGTGTCAGAACCCACAGACGGAAATCAGACTTAAAGAAGTAGTCAGCAAAGAACAGAATGACGAACGCAAGAACAGCGGTGAGCACAGCGAGAACGACAGTGCGCCACAGGCGGCTGAGGCTGATCTTCACACCGCGTACAGCGGGGTCAAAACCGTTTGCCTTTCCGTAAGCATAATAGTATACGAGCAGAACGATAATGGCAAACACGGCACACAGTACGCACCATACGCCCATGGTGAGAGGTCCGGTCTGGACAAAGAACGGAGTGGTTTTGGAGTAGACGTTTACGATGGTCCAGTAATAGCT
>OMNQ01000746.1_pt1 | contig 10345 bp, 7 predicted proteins | sample 1673871 | NCBI WGS metagenome assembly OMNQ01 (sample SAMEA103958130, study PRJEB25191) | human gut metagenome | biome: human-associated habitat [ENVO:00009003]; feature: intestine environment [ENVO:2100002]; material: feces | place: Germany | collected 2013/2015
GGATGGAATATTCTGGTGGGTCTGACGCTGGGCATTCTGGATATCTGGGTGGCGCCGTACATCGCCCAGAGCAACATCGCCTTCTTCCAGGAGATCAAAAAGATCAAGGGCGTAGGCTTCTTCCCGCCGCGGCCGGAGGATGACGATCAGTTCCGCCCCCATGACCCCTTTGGCGAGGACAACTGGTAATATGCAGAGAACAAGCCCCGGGGCATCGCTCCGGGGCTTGTTGTATTCACGCTTCGGCGGGAGCCGCTTCCTCCGCCTGCGGCATCTCAGTCGGGGCGCTGCCGTCGAAGGGCGTCTCCAGGCAGGTCAGGTCCCGCAGGCACCTGCGGAAGTCGTGACAGAAGGCGGCGTACTCATAACCGGTGCAGATACGCTCGTCCATAACGATGCCCAAAGGCATCATCTTCTTGGTCAGGTCACCGTTCATGTAGTTAGGCACCGGCTTGCCCATGCAGACGAACACGCTGGTGGTGCCGAATTCATAGCAGTGGTGGTGGATGTAGCTGGTTTTGATAGAAGCCAGATTGGTGATGAACATGCTGGTGTGGAAGGGGCTGAGGTCGATGATCTTCCGGGGCAGCAGACCCAGCTTATCCAGATGGTAGGCCAGCCAGATGACGAGCTTGGGCAGCAGCGGGATGGAGAACATCATCCGGGCGAACTTGTCGGTATTGTTCTTCTGCTCGGTGGCGGCGTTGGCGGACACGGCGTCGGTGATCTTCTGCTGGATGGAGAACACGGTGTCCTCCGGCGTCAGGAAAATTTTCAGGGACGTTTCGTCAGGCCGTCCGTCCGCCAGCTTCTTCAGAATCACGAAGGACACGCAGAAGTGGTTCCGCTTGTATACCTTGCTGTTCATGATGAAGTAGTTCAGCTTGGGGTTATACATCACGGCCCGGTAGTAGGCGGCGATGATGACGGCCATATGGTTGATCCGGACGCCGGTACGGCGCTTTTCCCGGATGTAGGACTTGATCAGCTCCTCGTCAATATACTCGGTAATGGTGTTCTGGGCGTCATACCGCTTGGGCATGATATAGGGAATGGCCGCCACAATGGGCGGAAGGTCTTTGACCCGCTTGCCGTCAGGACGCATGATGATTCCTCGATTCTATGGTTTTCAACTTTTATTATACGGGATAGCGTTAAGGATTGCAACCATAGGGGGAGAGAATTTTTTCTTTACCTTTTTCCGGATATTTGCTATACTATAGCTTATTATAGAAGGAAACGAAAGGAGGCGGGCGAACCATGAAATTTCCGTCCTGGCATGTGGCGCAGGAAAACAGCGCCGCAGCGGAACGGCTGGCCGACGCGGGCTATCCCTACCTGGTATCCGGCGTGCTGGCGAGCCGCGGCGTGGAATGCGCCGAGGACGCGGCGGAATTCCTGACACAGGAAACGTCGCTGACCTATTCCCCATTTCTGATGCGGGATATGGACAAGGCCGTGGAACGGATCGCACAGGCTGTCGCCGCCGGAGAGAGGATCGCGATTTTTGGAGACTATGACGTGGACGGCATCACCGCCACGTGTATCATGGTGGACTATCTGAAAAGCCGGGGCGCCGACGTGTTGCACTACATTCCCCGCCGGATCGAGGACGGCTACGGCCTGAGCCGCGACGCCATCGAGGGGCTGCGGAAGGGCGGCGCCACGCTGCTGGTGACGGTGGACTGCGGCATCACCGGCGTGGAGGAGGTGGCCTTTGCCCGCTCCATCGGCATGGATGTGGTGGTGACGGATCACCACGAGTGCAAGGAGACGCTGCCGGTGGCCTGCGCGGTGGTGGATCCACGGCGCGGCGACTGCGAATATCCCTTCAAGCATCTGGCCGGGTGCGGCGTGGCGCTGAAGCTGGTGCTGGCGCTGGGCGGCCCCGACAGGGAGGAGGCTCTGTTCTCCCGGTACTGCACGCTGGCGGCGGTGGGCACCGTGGCCGACGTGATGCAGATGACCGGCGAGAACCGCACCATCGTATCCCGGGGCCTTGCCACGCTGGATCGCTCGGACTTTATCGGGCTGCACGCCCTGCTGAAGGAGGCTGGTCTGGCCGGACGGGAGATCTCCTCGGTGCAGATCGGCTTCGTGCTGGCGCCCCGCATCAACGCGGCGGGCCGCATGGGTGCGGCGGACATGGCGGCCGACCTGCTGCTGTGTCAGGATCCCGCCCAGGCGGAGGAGCTGGCTAAGGCGCTGTGCGCCCTGAACCGGGAGCGGCAGTGCGTGGAGCAGACCATCTACTCTCAGGCGGAGGAGATGATCGAGCAGCTGCCGGAGGAGGAACGCCGGGCGCTGGTGCTGGCCTCGGACACGTGGCATCAGGGCGTGGTGGGCATCGTGGCCTCGCGCCTCAGTGAAAAATACTCCCGTCCCAGCTTTATGATCCACCTCAACGGCGGGGTGGGCAAGGGCTCCTGCCGCAGCTGGGGCGGCTTCAACCTGTTCGCCGCGCTGGAGAGCTGCTCCGACCTGCTGCTGGGCTTCGGCGGCCACGAGCTGGCGGCGGGCTTTACCATTGACGAGGCCAACATCCCCGCCTTCCGGGAGCGGATGAACCAATACGCCGCCGAGTACTGGGTGGGCAAGGCGCCGGAATCGGTGCTGGAGATCGACATGGAGCTGCATCAGCCCGGTCGTGTCACGTTACAGGAGGTGGAGGCGCTGAGCGCGCTGGAGCCCTACGGCAGCGGCAACGCCCGGCCCCTGTTCTGCCTGATGGGCGCCACGCTGCTGCGGACGCAGAACGTGGGTCAGAACCGGCATTTGAAGCTGCGGCTGGGCAAGGGAAGCGCCCAGTTTGACGGCATTTTCTTCTCCACCACCTCCTCCGCCTGCGGCTGTGCCGAGGGCGACCGGGTGGACGCGGCCTTCTATTTACAGGTCAACGAATTCCGGGGCAACCGCACCATGCAGCTGCAAATGGTGGATATCCGGCCCTCGCTGCTGGCCAGCAGCCGGGAGCAGGAGTCGCTGGCGCTGGTGCGGCAATGCACCGGCGGCGGCACAGTGTCCGCCAGGAATGCACGGCGGATGCTGCCCACCCGCGAGCAGTACGTGACCGTATGGCGGGCGCTGGAGCATCTGGTGCCGGAGGACGGGCTGCACACGGCGTATCTGCCGCTGCTGCGGTCGCTGAGCGCGGCGCTGGGCAAGACCGACGCGTTCCTGCGGGGCGCGTTCTGTCTGGCGGTGTTTCAGGAACGGGGCCTGCTGGACGTTTCGGCGCAGGGCGACAGCGTGACGCTGCATCTGGCGGGAAAGGATAAAAAAGTCCATCTGGAGGATTCCGTATACATACAGCGTCTGGCCGACGCGGAGACCACAGGACGGGGAGGAGGTGCCATCCAATGAGCAAGACCGTAGATATCGAGGCCATGTATCAGCATCTGGAGGACACCGTGCGGGGCTATAACCCCTCCGCCAACTTCCAGCAGATCCGGCAGGCCTATGAGTTTGCCCGGGACCTGCACGGCCCGCAGCTGCGCAAGGACGGCTCGCCCTTTGTGACCCACCCGCTGGCGGTGGCTCAGATCGTGGCGGAGGAGCTGCATCTGGACAGCGAATCCATTGTGGCGGCGCTGCTGCACGACACCATTGAGGATACCGAGGCCACCCACGAGCAGCTGGCCAAGCTGTTTTCCCCCACCATCGCCGATCTGGTGGAGGGCGTCAGCAAGCTGACCCGCGTCCACTACACCTCCAAGGAGGAGGAGCAGATGGAGAACCTGCGGAAGATGCTGATGGCCATGAGCAAGGACATCCGGGTCATCCTCATCAAGATCTCCGACCGGCTCCACAACATGCGCACCATGGAGTACCAGACGCCGGAGAAGCAGAAGCAGAAATCCTTCGAGACCATGGAGATCTACGCGCCCATCGCCCACCGGCTGGGCATGCAGAAGATGAAGTGGGAGCTGGAGGACCTCAGTCTGAAATATCTCGACCCGGTGGGCTACCGGGAGATCACCGAGGCGCTGGACGAGAAGGCGGCGGAGTACGACGGGTTCATGTCCGCCGTCCACAACCGGATCGTGACGCGGCTCCGGGAGGAGGGCATCGAGGCCACCGTGTATGGCCGCATGAAGCACCCCTATTCCATCTACCGCAAGATGTACACCCAGAACAAGAGTCTGGACGACGTGTTCGACCTGTTCGCCTTCCGCGTCATCGTGGACACGGTGGCGGACTGCTATAACGTGCTGGGCATCATTCACGACCTGTTCAAGCCCATTCTGGGCCGGTTCAAGGACTATATCGGCACCCCCAAGCCCAATTTGTACCAGAGCCTGCACACCACGGTGGTGGGCGAGAGCGGCATCCCCTTTGAGGTACAGATTCGCACCAAGGAGATGCACGAGGTGGCGGAATACGGCATCGCCGCCCACTGGAAGTACAAGCAGAACGGACAGGGCGGCGGCGACGAGGGCCGCTATGAGTGGGTGCGCCGCCTGCTGGAGAATCAGGAGGGCGCCGACGCGGAGGACTTCATCCACTCCCTGAAGGTAGACATGTTCGCCGACGAGGTGTTTGTGTTCACCCCCAACGGCGACGTGATCAACCTGCCTGCCGGCGCCACGCCCATCGACTTTGCCTATAACATCCATTCCGCCGTGGGCAACCACATGGTGTCTGCCAAGGTGAACGGCCGCATCGTGCCGCTGAACCACCGGCTGCAGAACGGCGACGTGGTGGAGGTCTCCACCAGCCAGAGCGCTCACGGCCCCAGCCGCGACTGGATCAAGATCGCCCGCTCCAGCAACGCCCGCAGCAAGATCCGCCAGTGGTTCAAGCGGGAGAAGCGGGACGAGAACATCGTCAACGGCCGCCAGAGCTTCGAGTCGGAGCTGAAGCGCACCGGTGTCTCCCTGAAGGAGCTGCTGGCGGACGAGAACGTGCCCAATGTGCTGAAAAAGCTCAGCTTCAACTCCGTGGACGATATGTACGCCGCCATCGGCTACGGCGGCGTGACGGCGCTGAAGGTCATCGGCCGACTGCGGGAGGATATCCAGCGTATCCTGCACCAGCATCAGGCCGAGCGGCAGGCGGAGGTGCCTGTGGCGGGCCAGCCGGAGGTGATGCGGCCCGCCGTGCCCCAGCGGAAGGGCGAGCACGGCATCATCGTGGAGGGTCTCAGCAACTGTCTGGTGAAGTTCTCCAAGTGCTGCTCTCCCGTGCCGGGAGACGATATCGTGGGCTTCATCACCCGGGGCTACGGCGTGTCGGTGCACCGGGCGGACTGCCCCAACGTGCTGCGCTCCAGGGACAATCCCGCCGAGGCGGGGCGTTGGATCCGGGTCAGCTGGGCCGACAAGACCAGCGAGGAATACCACACCATGCTGCAGGTGGTGGCCAAGGATCGCATCAGCCTGATCGTGGACGTGTCCACGGTGCTGTCGGCCACCAAGACGAGGGTGCTGTCCCTGAACGCCCGGTCTACGCCGGACGGCTTCGCCCTGCTGGATCTGGGCATCGCCGTGTCAGGCCGGGATCAGCTGAAAACCGTCACCAGCCGTCTGGAGCAGATCCAAGGGGTCATGAAGGTGACACGGCCGGCGGGGTAAAAGTAGCTGGCGCAAAATCTTCGATAAGCGCTTCGTAGGGGCCGACGTCGACACGTTAAAAAAATATGCCGGTGGCATGTTTTTAGTGTCGATCTCGGCAGCTATGCTGCCGTAGCATCTATCTTGATTTTGAAGGCACTATCTTACGCCGTCAGGGCGGACAGAGTCGTCCGCCCCTACAACTGATTTTTGTACCTTATTCGCATATCGGCATTTTTCCCCCCCGCATCGATTGAATACTATCTGTATAAAGGAGAACAAATTATGCGCGCTGTATTGACCCGCGTGAAGCACGCCTCCGTCACCATCGACGGAAAAGTACACGGCCAGATCGGCGAGGGCTTCCTGATCCTGCTGGGCATCACCCATGAGGACACCGAGGCCCAGGCCGTCAAGCTGGCGGACAAGCTGACGGGCCTTCGCATCTTCGAGGACGAAAACGGCAAGATGAACCGGGGCCTTGACGAGGTGAAGGGCGAGCTGCTGGTGGTTTCCCAGTTCACCCTGTATGGCAACTGCAAGAAGGGCCGCCGCCCCGAATTTTTGGCCGCCGCGCGGCCTGATGTGGCCATCCCCCTGTACGAGAAGTTCGTGGAGCTGTGCCGCGCCAAGGGCTTCCACACCGAGACCGGCGAGTTCGGCGCCTACATGCAGGTGGACAGCCTGAACGACGGCCCGCTGACGCTGGTGGTGGACACCGACCAGCTGTAAGGAGGGCGCTTGCATGAAGGTACTGTCTCTGATGGTGGGCCCCATCATGACCAACTGCTACATTCTCTGCGACGAGGAAGCCAAGGTCTGCGCCGTCATCGACCCCGGCGACGAGCCGGAACGGATCGCCGCCATGATCGCCTCCTCCGGCTGCACCCCCACCATGCTCCTGCTGACCCACGGCCACTTTGACCACTACACCGGCGTGGCGGGTCTGCTGGAAAAATGGCCGGAGCTGCCGGTCTATATCCACCGCGCCGACGCCGTGGACGGTGCAGGCGGCGAGCTGAAATTCTCCCGGCTGGGCGAGAAGAACCAGCGGTACTACAAGGAGGGCGACAAGCTGACGGTGGGCGGCCTGACGCTGGACGTGCTGGAGACCCCCGGCCACTCTCAGGGCTCCGTGTGCCTGCTGGTGGAGGGCCAGAACGTGATCTTCGCCGGAGACACGCTGTTCCGCTGCTCCTGCGGCCGGTGCGACTTCCCCGGCGGCGACTACCGGGCCATGCTGCGGTCGCTGGGCCGGCTGGGCAAGCTGGAGGGCCAGTACACCGTGTATCCCGGCCACGACGAGGCCACCGACATGGACTATGAGCGGAAGTACAATCCCTATATGAAGCAGGGCATGAACGCATGAAGCTGATCTTTACCGGTCACAACGACCGCTACGCTATCGAACAGGATCTGTTGGCCTTTTTCCCCACCGAGCGTCCGGTGTACGACCCGGACGCGGCGGAGGAAAACTGCGCCTGGGTCAAATTATCCGAGGGAAACACCTACACCACCGCGACCACCCGCATCCGCTATCAGGGACGGGAGGGCCGCGGTCTTTCCCGCGTGCGCATCGATCCCGCGCTGACCCCCTATCAGCAGGAGGGACTGCGGCAGCGGGCGCTGAAAATGAGCTTTTTCAAGGCGGCGGTGGAGATCATGGGCCGCGTCCCCGCGTGGGGCAGTCTGACGGGCGTGCGGCCCGCCAAGCTGGCGGCCCGGCTGCTGCGCGGCGGCATGACGCCCCGGCAGGCCGACCGTGAGCTGGAGCGCACCTATCAGGTATCCGCGCCCCGCCGCCGCATGTGTATCGAGGCGGCACAGGCGGGCATCGCCGCCAAGGAGGCTCTCCAGCCCAACGACATCTCCCTGTATATCGGCATCCCCTTCTGCCCCACACGATGCGCCTATTGCAGCTTTGTGTCCCAGGCGGTGGAGCGCTCCTTCAAGCTGATGGAGCCGTATCTGGAAGCGCTGGAGCGGGAGATCACGCTGGCGGCCCGGATGGTACAGGACACGGGACTGCGCATCAAGTCCTTCTACATGGGCGGCGGCACGCCCACCACACTGTCCGCCAGACAGATGGATCATCTGCTGACCCACCTGAACCGCAGCTTCGACCTCAGCGGCGTGGTGGAGTACTGCATCGAGGCGGGCCGCCCCGACACCATCGACCGGGAGAAATTACAGGTGCTTCTCGACCACGGGGCCGACCGCATCAGCGTCAATCCCCAGTCGCTGGACGACAACGTGCTGCGGGCCATCGGCCGCCGACACTCGGCGACGGACATTCTGGCCGCCATGGAGCTGGCCACGTCCATGGGGTTCCCCCATGTGAACATGGATCTGATCGCCGGACTGCCCGCCGACACGCCGGAGGGCTTCCGGAAAACGCTGGATCAGTGCATCAAAAGCGGGGCGGACAACATCACCGTCCACACGCTGGCGCTGAAAAAGGGCAGCCGCCTGACGCTGGAGGGCAGCCCCATTCCCTCGGCTGAGGCCGTGGCGGAAATGCTGGACTACGCTGACCCCACCCTGCGCGCCGCCGGGTTCGTCCCCTACTATCTCTATCGCCAGAAGTACATGTCCGGCAGCTTTGAGAACGTGGGCTGGTGCATATCCGGCGCGGAGGGACTATATAATATCTACATCATGGAGGAACTGCACAGCATCCTGTCGCTGGGCGCAGGCGGCTCCACCAAAATGGTGGATATCCGCCGGGACGACCGGATCGACCGGGTTTTCCACCCCAAGTACCCCACCGAGTACATCCAGCGGCAGGAGCAGGTGGCGGCGGATCTGGAAAAGTTCGCCGCGTTCCACAGGGAAATGCTGGAGAATCCGGGGAAGTAATGGGGTGCATGCCGCATCCGGATAAACGTCCGTAGGGGCGACCCTTGCGGTCGCCCCTATGGCAAAGGCAAGATAACCGCTTCGGGCGACCGCAAGGGTCGCCCCTACTGTTGGGAAATAATACTCAAAGCAAGGAGGTGACGGCTTGCAGCGCAGACAAAGCTTTTTGAGCGGCGCGGCCATTCTGGCGGGCGCGGTGGCCGTGACCAAGGTGCTGGGCGCCCTGTACAAGATCCCGCTGGGGAACCTGCTGGACAGTCAGGGCATGGCCCACTTTTACGCCGCCTATAACGTGTATAACCTGCTGCTGATGCTGTCCACGGCAGGGCTGCCGCTGGCCGCCTCGCGGCTGACGGCCAGCGCCTGCGCACTGGGACGGCAGCGGCAGGCCCGGCAGGTGTTCCGGGCGGCGCTGGCGCTGCTGGGCAGCGTAGGTCTGGTGTTTTCGGCGCTGATGTTCTGCCTGCCGGAGACCATGGCGGGTGCCCTCCACGATCCCATGGCGGCCACGGCCATCCGGGTACTGGCCCCGTCGGTACTGTGCGTATGCCTGACCTCCGCCATCCGGGGCTATACACAGGGGCTGGGCGACATGACCCCCACCGCCATCAGCCAGATCATCGAATCCGCCTGCAAGCTGGTCATCGGACTGGGCCTCTGTTGGTTCCTGCTCCGTAACGGCGCAGATCCGGAGACCGGCGCTGCCGGAGCCATCGCGGGCGTCACCTGCGGCACGGCGCTGGGCTTCCTGTTTTTGCTGGGGACGCTGCGGCGCTTCCGTCCCTCCGGCTGCGACACGCCGGACGGGCTGGGCGATACCATGGGGGCGCTGCTGAAGGTCGGCGTACCCATCACCGTGGCGGGCGGCGGCATGAGCCTGATGACGCTGCTGGATCAGTCACTGGTACTGGGGACGCTGCAATCCACCCTGGGGCTCAGCGCCAAGGCCGCCGCGGAGCTGTACGGCCAGTACACCTTCGGCATGACGCTGTTCGTGCTGCCGCCGTCGTTCGTCTATCCGCTGTCGGTATCCCTGATCCCCGCCATCACGCAGGCACGCTCCCGCCGCGACGAGACCGCCGCCGGACGGCTCACCGCCTCGGCCCTGCGGATCACGGCGCTGCTGGCCTTCCCTATGGGGGCGGGGCTCAGCGTGCTGGCCGGACCGATCCTGCACCTTTTATATCCCGCCGTGCCGGAGACGGCTCAGGCCGCCGCCTATCACCTGACGGTGCTGGGCATCGCCAGCATCTTCGTGTGCCTGATGGTGGTGACCAACGGCATTTTGCAGGCCAACGGCAAGGAGCGCGTCCCCATCTGGACGCTGCTGGCCGGCGGCGTGCTGAAAATCGTTACCAACTATCTGATGGTGGGCAATCCCGATATGGGCATCCGGGGCGCGCCGGTGGGCACGCTGTACAGCTACGCCCTGATCGTGGTGCTGAACATGATCGCCGTGTACCGCTGCATGAAGGGCAGGGTGGACTTCTTCCGCTGCCTGTGGCGGCCGGGCCTGTGCACCGTCGTGATGGCGCTGGGCGCACACTCCGCCTATACGCTGCTGGGCCGCTATCTTTCCCAGAATCTGGCAACGTTGGCCGCCATTGCCGCCGCAGCTGCGGTATACGCCGTTCTGGCGCTGGCGCTGGGCGCGGTGACACGGGACGACCTGCGGCACTTCCCAAAGGGGGAAAAATGGGCGCAGCGCCTGCATCTTCGGTGATTTTTTGCGTTTTCTGTGTAAAAAGGCTTGCAATGACACGGCAAATATGGTAAATTTTCTATTGCCCTCTGCGTTAGGGCCTTTCCTTTGTTCTTAATGCGATACGCTTCGTTTTAGGATATGGTCATACCAATGAAAAAATTTTTAGGAGGAAAAACCCATGAATAAAACCGAACTGATCAATGCCGTCGCCGAGAAGGCCGGCCTGTCC
>OMNQ01000751.1_pt1 | contig 10283 bp, 9 predicted proteins | sample 1673871 | NCBI WGS metagenome assembly OMNQ01 (sample SAMEA103958130, study PRJEB25191) | human gut metagenome | biome: human-associated habitat [ENVO:00009003]; feature: intestine environment [ENVO:2100002]; material: feces | place: Germany | collected 2013/2015
ACATATAAACAAACAAGTTGCTCTGCCCAATAGAGAGGAAAGTGAGGAAGAATTGTAGAAAAATAATGTCTGCCATATTGAATTGAAAAGAAAAAAACTTATGAATCCAAACAACACTCTACACAAATCATTCCTCTGGCATCTTGACTTCGAGCCATTCACATGGCACACCTTCTACGGAGAACAATGTCCGCCGTTCGTTACCGAAGAGAACAAGGAGACATGGCGACGCTATCTGACAAAAGTCATCAAGAAACATCTGAAGGCAGAGGTGATGAATACCCCTGAGTTCAGGGAGATAGAGACTATGGTGAACTACGAGAAGTTGGTTCGCATCAAAAATGATGAGCAGCGCAAGCGGATGATGGAGAGACAGCGATATTGGGCCAAGATGGAGCGACCGAGAATCAACTATATTCCGAAAGGACTGAGTGTGGACTATGAAGAAGAATACTCCAAATATCTGATGCAGGAAGTAAGCTTTGAGCCAAGAGACAATGATGACTTCATGGCTCAGCTACGTCTGCTGGAACGATGGCACAAGAAATCCATTCCACAGATATTGGAGAAGAACAGACCCGATGCTGCGTATGCCATCGCTATGACGCTGTGCAAGCATATACCACTGCTCATCAACCGAGATGACATACAAGACTTGGTTGGCGAATACAAAAGACGTATCGGCAAACTGATATTCGATAGCTATCAGGCCCTGGTGGAAGCAGTCAAGGCGTGGAACCACGAGGAGAAACGCCAGGAGGTATGCCGCTATATCAAAGAGACAGCAGGACAATACCCCAATCATCGAGGCATGAAGAAGAAGTTGATAGACTTGACGCCAGAGACACCATTTGAGGGTGAGCCGATGGCTGTGACTCGTGAACCAAACGACATGGAGAAATCACTCCTGTAAATTATCAACTACACCAATAATGAAACAGAAACAATGAGAGAAGCACCTATAATTTTACCAGTGTTCACAACCAGTGTGCCTTTGGATTTTCCGTCTGAAGGTACGTTTGCATTCAATAAGAAAACCCATAAGCAGTTGGAGGTGACGGTGAGAATCAACGAGCACCAGTACTTCAACATGAACTTCCTGAACCATGACGGATATATCATGGCATGCTGCAGATGGGCGCATGTGTTGGACTTTGCAGAGAATGGTTATGACCGTTACGAACAGATCATCAAAAAACATTTCCGGAAGAAATATCCAGTCATCAGCAGTCTGTATGGACAGCATACCGATACGGCTGAGGACATCCATATATCCCCCATCGGCTTTGAGGGCAATCCCAAGGAATGGTATATCTCTATGCGCATCTATGGAGAAAAGTTTGATGACCTGTTGCATGGAAATTTGCTGATGAACGTGGCGTTTGCCTCTGCCGTGGGTAATCTGTGTATGGCAAGCGTGGATGTGTTCAAGGAAATCATGAAGAGTGATGCCAAGCAGCCGAAGATATTGCTGAAGGAGTTGACAGGTGTCGACGAGATAGACAAGAACTTTGACTTCGGCAATTATCTGGATGCCCGGAATCCTGAGACAGGCAAGATTATATCTACAGCGAGAGAAGACGGTAAGGCTTCGGGAGTGGAGCTGCCTGAGGAAATAGAAATGCCACAGAATATGGAGATGTACCCTGTCAGTACCTATTTATTTTTTTTCACGGAAACGCTGAAAGACATGGACTTCGTTATATTCACTAATGCCTTGTATTTTGAAATCTATGGCATGATGAGGAAGTTGAAGGAATATGGTTTCTTTACTGATGAAAAGTTGGAAGAACTGAAGAAAACCGTTTCTATCTTGGGTGATAAGGTGATAGCAGGAGAAGATGTCGGTACTGAGCGACTGCGGATTACAACAACTGTATATCAGATCACGTCGAAGATACGTACACCGTTGTTGGAAGAGAAATACCATGTCAAGGAGACAGAAGAAGGTAAGTTTGCCTTGGAACTGGATGGATATATCAAGAAACTGATATGGAGAAAATGGGATACCACCTATCTGGAAGAGCGAATGAAGCAAGAGGATGAGGTCACGGCAAAAGTAGAGGCAGACCAAGCCCTTGTCAAGAAGAAGAGTGCAGAATGGAAAGCCATCATGGAAGGAATGTCGTTCAATGCCTTTCTGTTGTTCCACAGCAAGATGAACGAGCTGATGAAGACCAAGAAGGCAACACTCGTCAAGTATGGTTTCCTGGCATCGGAGATGCTGGATAACCATAAGCGCTATTGGGCAAGTTCCTACTATTGGCACAACAAGGAATATGATGAACAGGAATATATAAGGTACAGAAAACAGACTGAAATCATCGTAACCATCTTCTATGAAGGTATTCTGAGAGGAACACAGTATGGCAATCATCCTAGAACGAAATATGCCTTGAAGATTCATAGCATTATCGAGGAATTGATGAATAAAGACTGGAGTAAAGTCAACGAGACTCTTAAATAATGAAGGAAATCAAGCTATTTGATTACCAAGAGGATATGAAGGAACGGATTGAGAAGGCGTTGCGCCTTCATCGGTCCGTGATGGCACAAATGCCAACGGGTACGGGAAAAACGGTTCTACTCGCTTCGGTCGTAGAATCGTTTTTGAGGGAACATTCCAATTGCAATGTTTGGATTGTTGCCCATAGAAGGGAGCTGGTTTCTCAGATTCGAGAAACTATTCAAAGAGTTTTTTCTAAAACCCCATCCCTTCTTTATAAGGATTTTTCGAACCACCCTGTCAATTCTTCGAAAATCACCCCGTCCCTCTTTACCCTTAAAGAGGGCTCCACCTCTCACCCCGACCCTCTCACCCTCAGGGGAGAGGGAGGAAACCGCCCTACTCGGTGCTCGGAACCGCTTCGCTCTAAGGATGGCGGACCATCAAAGGTCTCGCCAGATTGTGCGGGATGGGACCGCCTTACTGATACTTGCTTGCGAGCTGGTGATGGGCTGGGTGCTACTTGCTTGCGGGCTGCTGATGGGCTTGCTCCTATACAAGTATTGGTGAATGTGGATATCTTCTCGGAGGGATTTGACTGCCCGGATGTGGAGTTTGTACAGTTGGCACGACCAACGCTGTCACTTGCCAAGTATCTGCAGATGGTGGGACGTGGACTGCGAGTGGCCAAGGGAAAGAAGAACTGCGTAATTATAGATAATGTGGGACTATATCGGGTGTTCGGGTTGCCTTCGCAAGTATGGAACTGGAGTGCTATGTTCGAGGGAAAGCTGAAAGTTGGCAAGAGAAAGGAGACTCCGAAGGATAGAGAGTTTTTCCTGATGAACGAGAAGCAAGACGATATCCAGATTCATCCAGACTCAGAAATGATGATGGTGATGAGCCATGAAGAATTGCTCCAAACACTACAGTATCGTGAGTTTGTAGATAGCAAAGGGGAGTTTGCCATCATCAAGCTGCCTGATGGAAAGATGACGGTAGTGAACCGGCAGGGAGAACAAGTCTTGGAGCCAGGCGATTACCGTGACATGAAGCTGTTGGATGGCAACATCCTGTTCTACCGACATCGCAGAAAGGAGGTCTGCTATTATGACCTGTTGTCTGGAGCTATTATTGACGATGGTCCCAATGTTTACGATGTTCCAAAGGTGGTTACGCTAGAAGGTTGGGAGTTCATCAAATATGGAGATGTTTATATGTCTCGCACCTACGAACATTTCTCTTGGCCATATTGCCCTTCCAAATATGACCTGTTCAATTTTGGGGATTACCTGATATATCGTTATAATTATTTAGTAGATAGTGGTTGCCAGGAATGGTACTATTATGAAGGAGGCAATGGCTTGATGATGAAGGCTACTATAGATAGTAATCGAGTATGTTTCTTGCGTGGTGATTATGAACATGTGTATTGGATGTGTGCCACTCTTCGTTGTGGTTGTATCGTGGTTATGGACAGCAAGCAGGACTACTACCTGGTGGATTCATATTTGAAGAAGACCTATATTGGATGCAATAACCCAAAGAATGAAAATGAAGATCTTCATATTGTAATGCCTCGCCTTGGCAAGAAATACTATGATGAGATGATGTTACAGGAGAAGAAAAAGGAAGCAAGCGAGATGATTCTTTTGCATGAAAAGTCTGTAGCAGGACATGTGGAATTATATCAGGCTGGAAAGAAATGGGGCATAAAAGTGGATGGCAGAGTTGTCGTGCCACCCCTTTATCGCAGCATAGCGCAACCTGTTGGTGCCTATTGTGCCTTTGAAGAGATTCCGAGACATTGGGGGGTTATGACCTTAAAAGGCAAGGTGATAGTTGATGCCAAATATGAGAAGGTGGAGATTCGTGATGGGGGGATCGCTGTGGTAACTGATATTACGGGGAAAACACAGACCATCCATCTGAAATGATCTACTATATGAGAATGGAATGCTATTAAGGAGGAAATCAAGTTCATTGCCTTCCTGGTCTTCTAGGATGAAAAGCTTATAAGACGTTGTCATTTAAACTGTGTAATGCTTTTGCCCTATACGGGCTGGGACTGCCGGGGAGGTATGGAAGTACGACTTCTGCTGCAATAGATGTACTGCATAAGACTTTAGGACTATCAGTACATCGGTATCATTTAGGTGATACAGCCGATATCTTTTCTGTGATATGATCAACTGGAATAAGTTTATTTGTTGTTTGTTTGTTCTATATTGGAATCAAGTAATCTCTTTATAATAGGGGTACGTAAAAAGGTAAAAGAGCGCTATGATCACAAAGGTATTGCAAAATAGTGAATTGTATTTCACTTACTCTAATTTTGTATTTTGTGGGTGTAAGTGATTTAAAAAGGTTCCATTAGGAATGTGGATGTCTAGTGGAACCTGATGAGAGGATACCATACTCAATGTCTCTGCGATCGTCATTGCAGGTATGGGAGAATCTCCAGTGGAGAACTAATTGCTTGGTCGTATGCGGTACCAAGCAGCATGCTTCTTTCCTTAGTTCCCCAAAGGCATGCAATGGCTTTTATGCCTGCTTTTTTAGCTGCAATCATGTCTATTGCCCTATCTCCAAAGCTCAGAACATCTTCCGCTTTCTCATTCATCAGCTCCAATGACTTTAGCATAGGGGCTGGATGAGGTTTGATGGGATGGGCGTCATGGTAGCCAACGATGAAACTTGCTGGAATCTGGTAATGGCCAACGATTCTTTCCACGTAGGGACGGGGTGAGGTGCTGACTATTGCCATCTTGATTCCTTGTGCTTTTATGTTGTCTAGGACTTTTTGGATTCCTGCATACATGGAGGTATATGGGATTAGCCCATATGCCTCGTGCCAGTTTCTCATCTTTCTGGCATTTTCCAGTATTGTGGTATCTACAAGGGTCAAGTCCAGATCAAAAATCACTCCTTTTATCATATGCTAGAATAATGAATCCTTGATTTTGGGTTTGTTGATCTTCTCTACTGATTCTCTGATGACGGCAAGGGCATCTTCGAATGAACCTGATGTCAGGGCGTGTGCTTTTCCATCTTCCAGGAACTTCTTGTTGCCTTCTGCTTTTCCGCCTACCTGTCCATCCATGTTCTTGTATTTGATCATGAAGAGGGGCTTTCGGGCTTTGAGGGTGGCATTTACTGCATGCATGGTTCCTCCTCTAAGACCTGTCTGGATGACGATGGTAGCGTATGAGAGTCCTGCCTGCAGTCTGTCACGCTCCACCAGGGTATAGCGGTTGCCTCTTTGTCCTACCGGGTACTCGGAAAGCAGCAGTCCTCCGCTTTCCACGATGTTCTTGGCCAGTTCCAGGTTCTCTTTAGGGTAGATGGATTCCCAATCCAAGCCGTTGGCTAGGAATGCCGTGGTGGTTCCCTTCACGTTCAATGCTCCCTGGTGACCGGTGGTGTCGCATCCTATGGCAAGACCTGATACGATGTTGAAACCCTGTTCTGCGAACTTTTCTGCGAAGTAGATTCCTGCCTGGGTTCCTGCTTCTGTCGGTTCTCTTGTACCGATGATGGCGATGCCCGGCATTTGGAGAACTTTGATGTTGCCTCTGTAGAACAGAATCAATGGAGCGTCAGCATTGCCATCTTCATTGATGGTCTCACGCAGGATTTGAGGGAAGGCTTCTTCGTAATAGGAGATGATGCCTACACCTTCTCTCTCTGCATCGTTGATGATGGTCAGTGCCTTTCTGTTGGCTTCCTGGAGATCAGTGGCAGAGTACTTTTCGAACTTCTTGCCCTTAAGTGTTGGCCAGAAGTGGCATAGGTCCTCGATGGTTTGCACTTGGGATGGAGCAAACTCGGCTATGGAGAGAACGGTTTTGTTTCCACACCCTTTGAGGTTTTTCAATGTCAAAATGAGTTCTGTATTGAGTGCCATATTTCTTTATGTTCTATTTCTTTTTTATTATTTCTGTTATGCAGCTGCACGTTCTGTTTGTACTAGTCGATGTTCCAATAGGCATCAGGATCGCCGTCGAAAACATCGTCTATGTCCTGGTCGCTCCAGCCTTCTACGTCTTGGGCGTATGAACCGTTGTAGTTGTCATATGTCTCTTCCTCCTCATAGTAGTCTGATGGATCGTAGTAGTCTTCTGGCTCGTAATCGTCCGTCGGATCATAGTAAGGATGGTAATCTGGGTTGAAGGTCTTTGCCAGGAACAATCCTGTTACGCTTACTGCCCCCATGGTTTCCAGCTTTTCTGCAACCATTTGGAAGGTTCTTCCTCTGGTGATGATGTCGTCAATGACGATGATTTTCTTTCCTGTGATGTCACTGGCATTGAAGCCGAAGCCTTCGATTGGGTTGCCGGTTTTTCCTGTGAGGTGACCAGCTTCATGGTCGTGCTCATTGTAGATGGCATTGATTGCTACCTTGTAGCCGGCTGCCTGGATTGCTTCTGCAAGCTTTTTGTAGCGGGTTTGTGTCTTGCTCTTGGTGGATGCAGGGATGAAGCAGATGGCCCAACCTGTCTTCTCTCCATTTGTTATTTCCTGGATCTTGTTCAGGAATCCACTCTTAACTTCGTCGTTGAGGTAGCCGTCTTTGAAGTTATAGCAAGTCTGACGGTCTGCCAACTGCTGGGCATTTGCCTGGTATCTCACTGGGAGATATTCTTTGAGATATTGATAATTGTTCATTTTGATTGTATTTTATGTTTTTGTTTATTGTTATTTTCTATGGATGGTCTTTGCCAGGAATAGGCCGATGACTGATTTTGCGCCTAGTTCTATAAGCTTTAGACTTGTCTTGGTGAAGTTTGTTCCCGTGGTGATGATGTCACCTATCAGGATGATGTCTTTTCCCTCGATTTGCTCCTTGTTGAAGAGGAAGTCCTCTGCTGGATCAGTTTTTCCGGTAGCCATGTGCTGAGTGATTAGTTCTGGCTTTGGCAAGATGGTATGGTAGTCACTTGGTATGCCTGTTTCTGACTCGATGGCAGTTGCCAGTTGTGAGTAGCGGAGGGCTGTCTTGTCTGCTGTGATGGCCGGTATGAAACAGACTCTCAGCTTCACGTCCTTGCGTTCTTCCTTGAGTTGCTTGATTGCATCGGTGAACTTCTTCTTCAGTTCAGGTGAGCATCTTCCCCTCTTGAAGTTGCTTACAATCCTGCGATTTTTTTCTTCCTCTAGCGTTGGAGGGTATCTCAATGGGAGATATTCCATGAGGTTTACGTACTCCAGTTTATTGGTATCCTGTACTGTTGATGCAGCATCCTCTGTCATTGGGATGGCGTTCATTTTGAGTTCTTTTGTCATGATCTTTATATGTTTTAATGTTGTTTATTCTCTTGTTCTCTCTGAAGGGCTATGCTGAATGTCTTACCCAGTCAGGATTGATTGTTTTGGCGAGGAAGAGTCCCTTTACCATGTTGGCACCATTGTTGATGAGTTTGTTGGTTGTGTGCACGTATGTCATGCCTCTTGTGATGACGTCATCTATGAGGATGATGTTCTTGCCGGCAACGTCGCTTGTCTTGATGTTGAAGTTCTCTGCCGGGTTTGTCTTCTTGCCTGTGATGTGGCCTGATTCCTGGTCCTGGATTGGCAGGATGGTATGGTAGTCGCAGGCAATTCCTGTTTCCTTCTCGATGAAGGTTGCGAGCTTTTGGTAGCGGCAAGCTGTCTTGTGGTGAGTGGATGCTGGTATGAAGCATACTCTCCAGTTGTTGCCACCTATTTCGTTTTTTATTTCCTTGATGCATTCTACGATTGTGTTCATCAAGCTAAGGCTGCAGTAGCCGTTTTTGAAGTCGTAGATGGCTTCTCTGTCATTCTCTTGTTTCATTGTAGCGGAGTATCTCTTTGGGAGGTATTCCATGAGGTAGCGATATTCGTAATTCATATTCTTTAATTTTAATGGGTTTAACTTCTTGTTCCTGTTTTCGTTTGCAAAAGTACTGTGGGAGTTTGAAATGGTATTTCACTCACTCAATTTTCCCTTTTTTTGCTACTTTCTTTTGTTTTATGCCATTTTTATGAATGGATACTACTGTGTCGCTAACAACTTAACCATAGCGGCTTTGGTTTTTCTGGGTGCAAAGGTAGGGGAACATCGTGAAATGATATTTCACTGGCTCATTTTTCCTGTTTTTTGTTGTTTAGGGTGCATATAATACCTTATCATATATGTGAGGAATAGTTTTTTGTAGTTTGATTTGTTGGTTTATGATATTGTGATGGTGTAGTTTACTTTTATGCTGAAGAGTGCTTTTGGGGTTAACTTTTTGAATTGTTGTTAACAGAACTAAATTGTGAGGTCTGAAAGACCTAAATATTTAAGAATAATTGGCTTGCATATCTCAGAAAAAAGTCGTAACTTTGCACCCGCTAAGGAATAGTTAATTTTCGGTTAAGGGAAGTGAATATTTGTTTAGTAAAGTTCTTTAACTTACTGATAATCAGTATAATCTTATAAGGCCGAGTATGAGACCATTGTCCACTACAATAAGGATTAAGACAAACCTACACCTACGAGGATAGGTGCCTCACCATTTGGAAGTATGAGACCATTGTCCACTACAATAAGGATTAATTTGAACTGCCTACGTGCTAAAGACTTGTGGACAGTTCAACGTGCTTTTTTCTTAGAGATACTTTTTAAGGGGGTACTGAAATAGATTTCTTTTAAAGAAATGGCCTCATTTTCATGTATTTTGAGGAATTATCAGTAAAATTCCTATCGAATAGTTGGTATTCTATTATATTTTTAATACTTTTGTACCTTTGTATAAAAGTGCTTAAACTTATAATAATGAATAGCTATATTTTCAATGGATGGTTAAACAGGCGAAATGTTCTGGTAATCCCTTTGCTCTGGGTTGGTGCTGCTTTGCCATCTGCTCAGGTTGGGCTTAACTGCTTGTACTCTTTTCTTCTTATGGTGTTGGCTGTTTATGTGGCTAGCAAGGATGGTATTTGGCTTAAGTCAGATAATTCTGAAGTGAGGAACGTGTTTCAGGTAGCTATGTATTCTACGTTTGACAAGAAAGAGTAAGCTGTTTAATATGGAACTTTTACTGTTAACTATGTGAGTTTCTTTGATGGTTTTTATGTCAAGAAATTCAAGAACAATGAAATATAAAAAAGAATTATGTATACTATTGATACATCGATATACAGATTATTAGGCGATAAGCTGATAACAACGTTTACTTACAACAAACTGTGGGCTCTTTCACTGTTCACTGTTGGAGACCTTCAGGCTATGGGGATAAAAAAGTTGTGGGCAATACCAGGGATAGGATTGAAGGTTATCAATGATGTGGAGCATGTTTTTGCTACGATTAATTCTCAAGATCCTCTTTTGGAGGTAAAGCAATTTTGTGGTGATGAAATCATGCAAAAGATGGTCATCTGTTATGCTCATTTATGTGAGAATGCTGGAGATAGCAAGGAATTTCAGGCAATATTCCCTTCTTCGTTAGATATACTGAAGTTCATTTGTATGAAGGGATCTCACTTAATGTCGATGGTGGATAATTATCCTAGGGCAGCTTCATGCCTATATGTTTTCTTACTTTGTCTGGAATATTTGATGCATGATATTCATAACGAGTTTAGTTTTTATGTTCATGATAATGCTAAGCATTATATGCATAAGGTGGGTAAAGATGCATTGGGAACGTTACTTTATTCTCGTCTTTCTAATAAGAACAGGTTCTTGTTGGAATTGCATTATGCTGTCTTTAAAAAGAACTTTAAGGTGATAGATGATGTCCAGATATTTCCTTTTGTGGAAGATAGATTGACATATGAAGTTGACATGTTCCAATCATGGACATATCATAGCTTTGATAAATTTGATCGT
>OMNQ01000759.1_pt1 | contig 10244 bp, 6 predicted proteins | sample 1673871 | NCBI WGS metagenome assembly OMNQ01 (sample SAMEA103958130, study PRJEB25191) | human gut metagenome | biome: human-associated habitat [ENVO:00009003]; feature: intestine environment [ENVO:2100002]; material: feces | place: Germany | collected 2013/2015
TGGAAAAGTTCCCCATCCCGTATGTGCTCACCAACTGCCACAACAGCCTGTGCGCTGTGGGCGGCACCATCAACGAGGACGACCATGTGTTCGGTCTGTCCGCCGCCGTGAAATACGGCGGAGATTATGTGCCTGCAAATCAGGCGGTCATCCACCAGTATGCACGAGAGATGATGAGCGGCTGCGGCCGCATGATACTCGGCTCCGACAGCCACACGCGCTACGGCGCGCTCGGCACCATGGGCATCGGCGAGGGCGGACCCGAGATCGTAAAGCAGCTGCTGCGCAACACATATGATATTGCCGCTCCTGAGGTGATCCTGGTCTGGCTCACCGGGCAGCCGCCGCAGGGCGTAGGTCCGCATGACATGGCCATCGCGCTGTGCGGCGCGGTGTACAAAAACGGCTTCGTAAAGAACAAGGTTCTGGAGTTTGCAGGACCTGCCGTATCGCAGCTGCCCATGGACTATCGCATCGGCATCGACGTTATGACCACGGAAACCGCCTGCCTCAGCTCCATATGGGAGACCGACGACGCCGTGGCGGAGTACCTTGCCATCCACGGCAGGCCGGAGACGTTTACCGCGCTGCATCCGCAGGACGGCGCGTACTACGACGGTATGATCACCATCGATCTCAGCCGCATGGAGCCTATGGCCGCGCTGCCGTTCCACCCGTCCGAGGCCGTGACGCTGCGCGAGCTTATCCACGATCCGGGCGACCATCTGCGCGAGGTGGAAAAGCGCGCCGAGGCCCAGTTCGGCGGCAAGGCCGGTCTGCACCTGACCGATAAGCTGGTAAACGGCAAGCTCATGGTAGATCAGGGCATCATAGCAGGCTGCGCCGGCGGCATGTATGACAACATCGCCGAGGCCGCCGCCATTCTGAACGGTCACGACACCGGCAGCGGCTATTTCTCCCTGTCGGTATATCCGCCCTCGGTGCCGGTGAATCTGGAGCTTATGGAAAACGGAGTGCAGCAGTCGCTGCTGGCTTCCGGCGCGCTGTTCAAGCCCTGCTTCTGCGGCCCCTGCTTCGGCGCAGGGGATGTACCTGCAAACAACGGCCTGTCAATCCGCCACACCACCCGAAACTTCCCCAACCGCGAGGGTTCAAAGCCCTCGGACGGTCAGCTTGCCGGCGTCATTCTCATGGACGCGCGCTCCATCGCCGCCACCGCCCGAAATCACGGCGTTCTCACCTCGGCGGCGGACGTGGACTACATGCCGCCTGCGCCGGTGCAGCGCCGCTTTGACCGCAAGGTATACGATCGCCGCGTCTACTTCGGCTTCGGACATGCCCGGCCGGACGCGCCCTTGAAGTACGGCCCCAACATTGCCGAGTGGCCTGCCATCCCGGCTCTGGCCGACGATCTTCTCATGCAGGTGGCCTCCGTCCTGCGCGACGAGGTTACAACGACCGATGAGCTTATCCCCTCCGGCGAGACATCCTCCTATCGCTCCAACCCCTTGAAGCTTGCGGAATTTGCGCTGTCGCGCCGCGACCCGGATTATGTGCCGCGAGCCAAGGCGACGCAGGTTCTGGAGGCCTCCCGCGCCGCCGGTGCGGTACCTCCGGTGCTTGCCGAGGTGCTGAGATCCTTGGATCTGCCCGAGAGCGCGTTGGCGCGCATGCACATCGGCTCCGTCATATTCGCCAACAAGCCCGGCGACGGCTCGGCGCGCGAGCAGGCCGCTTCCTGCCAGCGCGTTTTGGGCGGCTGCGCAAACATCTGCTATGAGTTTGCAACAAAGCGCTATCGCTCCAACTGCGTAAACTGGGGAATGCTGCCCTTTACTCTGGCCGAGGGCGCAGCGTTTGACGGCGACGCCGGCGACTTTGTCTATGTTCCCGACGTGCGCGAGAAGCTTGCTCGGGGCGACGAGGAGTTTCCTGCCGTTCTTGTTCACAGCGGCAAGGCTCAGCCTATCACCCTGTATCTTAAAAACACGAACGCCGAGGAGCGCGAGCTGCTGCTCACCGGCTGCCTTATGAACCACTACGCCGCGCAGAACAGGAGGTAGCTATGGAAAAGATCAAAATGCCGGTTCCCATTGCCGAGCTTGACGGCGATGAGATGACCCATATCCTTTGGGGGATGATAAAAGAGCAGCTTATCTGCCCCTTTGTTGAGCTGAACACCGAATACTATGACCTGTCGCTGCCCAACCGCGACAAAACCGAGGACGCAGTGACCCATCAGGCGGCGGAGGCGATCAAGCGCCTGCATGTCGGCGTTAAGTGCGCGACCATTACGCCCAACAACCAGCGGCAGGAGGAATACGGCCTTAAAAAGCTTTGGAGATCGCCCAACGCCACCATCCGCGCGGCGCTCGACGGCACGGTGTTCCGCACGCCGATACTTATCTCGCGGATAAAGCCGGTGGTCGCCTGCTGGGAAAAGCCCATCACCATCGCCCGTCACGCATACGGCGATGTGTACAAGGCCGCGGAATACCGCGTTCCCTGCGCCGGTAAGGCCGAGCTTGTGTTCACCGACTCGCACGGCACGGAGCTGAGCCGCCAGACGGTATTTGATTTTTCCGGCCCCGGCGTTTTGCAGGCCATGCACAATCGGGACGACTCCATTCTGGCCTTTGCGAGAGCGTGCTTTACCTATGCGCTGGACATGAAGCAGGATCTGTGGTTCTCGGCCAAGGATACCATATCCAAGGATTACGACCAGACCTTCAAGCTTCTGTTCCAAAAGGTCTTCGACGAGGAATTCCGCTCCGCTTTCGAGCAGGTCGGCCTGCAATACCGCTATTGCCTTATAGACGATGCGGTCGCCAGAGTGATCCGCTCCTCCGGCGGCATCATCTGGGCCTGCAAGAATTACGACGGCGACGTGATGAGCGACCTCATCGCCTCCGCCTCCGGCTCGCTTGCCATGATGACGAGCGTGCTCGTTTCGCCCGACGGCAACTTCGAGTACGAAGCCGCCCACGGCACGGTCACGGCGCATTTCTACCGCTGGCGCAAGGGCGAGAAGGTCTCCACAAACCCGATGGCCACCATGGCCGCATGGGCAGGCGCGCTGAAAAAGCGCGGCGAACTTGACGGAAACAGAGAGCTTATCCGCTTTGCCGACTGCCTGTACCGGGCCGGGCTTGACGTCTTTGAGGAGGGATATCTCCCCAAGGATCTGGCGTCCCTGTGCGATCCTGCCGCTGTGCGTGAGATACCGGACACCGAGCGGCTCATATCATTGATCCGTCATCGGCTGGAAGCGCTGCTGGGAGAATAAAATGAACAACGAAGAAATGAAACGCTCCCTTCGGGAGCTGTGCCGGATAGAGAGCGTCGCCGGCATAGACGTATCAGACGATGCGCCATACGGCGCAGGCTGCGCGCAGGCTCTGGACTACGCGCTGGAGCTGTGCCGCCGGCTCGGCTTTGAAACGAAGCTGTGCGAAAATCACCGCTGCGGCTGGGCGCAGATCGGCACAGGCGAGACCGTGGTCGGGATCCTTGCGCATCTGGATGTCGTGCCTGCCGGTTCCGGCTGGAGCCATCCTGCCTATGACCTGACCGAAGAAAACGGGCGGCTTTACGGCCGCGGCGTCAGCGACGACAAGGGCCCAACCATTGCCTGCATCTACGCGATGAAGGACATTCTGGACGCCGGGCTTCCGCTCAAGCGCCGTGTCCGCATCATCTTCGGGCAGTCGGAGGAGTCCGGCAACTGGGACGATATGGCCTATTACCGTGAGCACGAGGAGCTGCCGGTGTTCGGCTTCACGCCGGACGCGGATTTTCCTGCGATCTACGGAGAAAAGCGGCTGCTGAACTATAAATTGACCATGCCGCTTGAAGAAAGCGGGCTTCTGGATATCCGCGGCGGCAGCGCGAGCAACGTCGTGCCGGATCACTGCGAGGCTCGTCTTCTGATCGACGGCCGCGAGAGCTGCATCTCAGCAAGCGGCAAAGCATCCCACGCCAGCACGCCGGAAGACGGCGAGAACGCCATCGCGGCGCTTGCCGCAAAGCTCGCATCCCTGCTGCCGCAAAGCCCGTTTGTCCGATTCTATCGCGACCGCATCGGCAGCAGCCTTAACGGCGAGCTGATGGGCTGCGCGCTGTCGGATGTCGAAAGCGGCAAGCTCACGATGAACGTCGGCACAGTCGGCGTCGCAGACAAGAGCATCGTCATGGAGATCGACGTGCGCGCGCCGGTAACATTTGAGGCTGCCGCCGTGACCGAGCCGCTTCGCCGCGCGGCAGCGGAATACGGCATTGAAGTCGCATTAACGCAGGATACGCCGCCTGTATATATGGACAAAAACGGTGCCGTTATCCGGAAGCTTCTCGCGGTCTACCGCGAGGAGACCGGCGACTGCTCCGAGCCGACGGTGATCGGCGGCGGAACATACGCGCGCGCGATGGATAACATCGTCGCCTTCGGCCCCATGTTCCCCGGCCGCGAGCTGACCGAGCATCAGCGCAACGAATATCTTTTAGCTGAGGATTTCTGCCGCCTGCGCAGCATCTATCGCAAGGCGATCCTCGCCCTGGCATCCGACTGATCTATGCATGATTTCAGATCGCCGCATTTTCCGAGGCAAGCGCAAAACCGCTGTGAGCTTGACAGTTCACGGCGGTTTTTTAAATTATTCCGGCTTTATGCTCGTGCGTATTGACAACGCCTGTCCGATGCGTTAAAATATTAACACGCCCGAAGGGGCATAATAAAAACAGATCATTTTTCATATCAAGAAAGGAGAAACCTTACTATGGCAAACAGAATCATGCTCAACCAGACCTCTTATCACGGCGCAGGCGCCATCAGCGAGCTGCCAACCGAGGTGAAATCCCGCGGCCTTAAAAAGGCACTTATCTGCTGCGGCCCCACCCTTCTGCGTCACGGAGTTATCGCCCGAGTGACCGACGTTATGGACGCTGCCGGACTGAGTTACGAGATATATTCCGATATAAAACCCAATCCCACCATCGAGAACGTGACCGACGGCGTTGCGGCATTCAAGGCAGCCGGCGCGGATTATCTGATCGCCATCGGCGGCGGTTCCCCCATGGACACCTCCAAGGCCATCGGCATCATAATCAACAACCCGGAATTTGCCGACGTGCGCTCCCTTGAGGGCGTAGCGGACACAAAGAAGCCCTGCGTTCCCATTATCGCCATCCCGACCACCGCCGGCACCGCAGCCGAAGTCACCATCAACTATGTCATCACCGATGTTGAGAAAAAGCGCAAATTCGTCTGCGTCGATCCTCACGACATGCCCATCGTGGCGATCGTCGATCCCGAAATGATGAGCTCTATGCCCGCAGGTCTGACCGCTTCCACCGGTATGGACGCACTGACCCACGCCATTGAAGGCTACACCACCAAGGCGGCATGGGAGATGACCGACATGTTCCATCTTGAGGCTATCAAGCTCATCTCCACCTACCTGCGCGGCGCGGTCAAGGGCACCAAGGAAGGCCGCGAGGGTATGGCTCTCGGCCAGTATATTGCCGGCATGGGCTTCTCGAACGTCGGACTTGGCATCGCCCACTCAATGGCGCACACACTCGGCGCCGTTTATGATACTCCGCACGGTGTCGCCTGCGCGATGATGCTGCCGATCGTTATGGAATACAATGCCGACTGCACCGGCGAGAAGTACCGCGAGATCGCACGTGCAATGGGCGTGGAAGGCGTTGATTCGATGACTCAGGCCGAATACCGCAGGGCTGCAATCGACGCAGTCAAGAAGCTCTCCAAGGATGTCGGCATCCCGGAGAAGCTGGATGCTCTGAAGGAAGAGGACCTTCCCTTCCTTGCTGAAAGCGCATACGCCGATGCCTGCCGTCCCGGCAACCCCAAGGACACAAATCCCGCAGAGCTGACCGAGCTGTTCAGAAAGCTGATGTAAGCCGATTCAGGCTTATTGCCGTCCGCCGTCAAATTACGGCGTGCAGATACTGCAAATAGCAAAACAGCGGCCCGTTTTCAAAAGAAACGGGCTGCTGTTTGTCGAAAAACCGATCCCATTCATCAAGCTACAGCCGGATTTCGTTCAAGAAAGAGGAAAACGGCTCGGAAAAGCGGATAGATAAAACACTCCTTCCACTTCCAGGTGGCCAGCTTTTTCAGATTCATGGCAGCAAACTTAAGCTTCACTCAGTTCGTCACCTGGGCCAAGCCTCTGTACTGCGTATAACGCATAGCGTGCTTTTCTTTGGCATCTGCAAAGACACGTTCAATCGTCTCTTTACGCCGCCGGTAAAGGCTCTGGTATTTCGGTGTATAGCGGGCGTCATCTGCCAGCTCTTCGTAATGTTTCCAGATATGCCTCTGTACGGTTTTTACGCAGTCTTTGGAGTGGGTGCAAAGCTCTCTTGTCGGACACTTGGCACAAAGCCGTGCATCACTTTTGTATTCCCTGTAGCCGTCCCGGTTTGTGGTGGCATATATGGGGCGTCTTGTAGGCAGAATCGGCAACAATGGTCTCTGTTTCGGGAAATGTCTTCGTTACCTTGTCGTACACCTCGTCAAAGGCAACGCTGTCGTGGACATTTCCGGGCGTTACCACTGTCTCAAGCACGAAACCGTGGCTGTCGCAGGCCGTATGGGCCTCATACGCAAACTGCCGCTCATGGCTGCCCTTTACAAAGAGACCACAGTCCGGGTCGGTCACGCTTTTCGTGACTATATGCGCTTTATCTTTCTTTCGCCTCGCCAGTTTCTTCTTGGATGTGTTATCTTTCCGCTTCTTAGGTGCTGTCGGCGGCTCATCGTTATCCTCGTCAAACGGCTTTTTGCCGTGTGCCTCTCTGTCCGCGTTGACCTCCGCCATCAGTTCCCTCGCATAGTGCTTGGATGCTGCCGGTATCGCGGCCTTTATCTGTTTTTTTGTGTTGGCACTCGCTTTGATATGGCTCCCGTCAATGAATACCGCTTTGGGAGACAGATATCCTGCTTGCTCAACTTCCTCTAAAATCCACGCAAAGACTTCGTCCACGGTTTCTGCTGTAAAGCGGTGTCGGAAATTATAACTCACCGTGGAAAAATGCGGTGTTTCCTCTTGGAGTGTATAGCCCAAAAACCAACGGTAGCAGATATTTGCGCTGATCTCATCCGCTGTCCTCCGCAAGGACGGCAGGCCGTACAGATGCTGGATCAGAACCATTTTGAACAGCACAACAGGGTCCACACTGGGCCGCCCGTTATCTTCGCTGTACAATGGTTCCACCATTTCATAGAGCCGGTTAAAATCTACTGCTTCATCTATTTTTCGCAACAGATGCCCCTTGGGAACCAAGCTCTCTGTATCGACAATCTCTATGACACCACGATCCATTTTTCCGCGTTCCAGCATCTTTCATCACCCAGAACCATTTTATCATATAAACGCAAAAAAGCCCAGCCGTTGCTGGACTTTTTCGACAGACTGTAATTCCACAGCAATAATATGCTGTGGGATTCACTTCACATTATGAAATACATTATTGCTGCCGCCGCACCGCTGCCGATGAGCGTTGACAGTGCCGCGACAAGCGCTGTCGGCATTTTTTCACTGCGCTGCATCGATCCGGTGTAGCTACCGGCTGCCCTGCGCGCCTCGCTCAGGAGCTGCGAGCGCGTCACTCCGGCGGTTTTCATATAGTCCTCGCGGACGATGAATATTGCCTCCTCGAACACCTTCGGATCCGGCGATTTTACGACGATCACGCGCTTTGCGACTCCTTTTATCACCTCGGCTGCCTCCCTGTTGTCGGTTTTCTGTTTGTAGTTTAACCGTCTGAGCATTATTTTATACCCTAAGCGCGCTCTTCGACGCGCACGGCAAGGACTGTCATGTCGTCGGAATATGTGCTGCTGTGCTCAGCTGCCTTGAGCGCATCGCGCGCAAGCTGCTTCATATCGTCGCCGCAGGAGGTCAGTATATCGCGCAGCCATGCATCGTCGTCATCTCCGACGACGCCGTCCGAGGCTATTATGGCAGTGTTTCCGGGCTTGAGCCGCATGCGCACGATATCCGGCTCGGCGCCGGCCGTTCCGCTTAGGCCCGGAGCGAAGCTTTCGCACTTTATTCTGCGTATGCCGCGGCTTCCGTTTACATAGCTGGGCGCAGCGCCGTATTTATAAAAGCACGTTTCGCCGGTGAAAAGGTCCACGCACATCAGATCGACCGTTGCAAAGCCCCAGTTATCGCCGCATTTGAGCAGCATGACCGAGTTGAGCGTTTTCATAGCTACGGCAGGGTCAACGCCTGCACGCAGGAAGCTTTCGAGTATCTCTATCACTCGGCGGCTTTCACTTGCCGCGGCCTCTCCGCAGCCCATTCCGTCGGAGAGAATAACGCACAAAACCCCTGCGTCGGTCTTGAAATAGGTTCCCCTGTCGCCGCTGACCTTCTCGCCTTTTTTCTTGAGCGCCGCAATGCCGACCGACACGGCAAGCGGCTCGGCTTCCATGAGCACGAGCTTTGCCTCGCTGTCGTTTTGACTTTTGAGCCTGCACAGACGAACGCCGAGCACACCCGACAGGCGTTCGAGGTAATCGTCCTGCTTTGTAAGGCGCGCGAGTGCTCCGCTTTCGATAACGGCGCGCAGCCTGCCGCGCGCATCTCGGTATACCGCCGCGTCCGCATCAATATCCAGCGACAGCAGATAGCGGATGAGCCGTCTCTCGGCAAGGTGGTCTGCGCCGTTTGTTCCGGCAAGCTCCTTTGACACCGAGCCGAGGATCTCCGCCATGTCCGAATACTGCCCCCACGCGGTATTGCGGCTCTCGCGCAGAGTTTCGGCAAACTGGCGGCGATATGCGGCCGTACGCAGCTCCGCGTTGACCGCCGTTACAAAGGCTTCCGGCGTTTTGCACTTTTCCGTGAAGCGGCGCGGAATATCGCCTATCTCCAGCGTGCCGCGTTCGAGCATCTTCGGAGTTGCGTCGTTCAGCGCGGACAGCGTGTCGATGTAATCCCGGTTCCAGCAGCGGTTTTTCTCCTTACATTTAAGGCACACGCTGTCTGCCGCGCGGTCGAACACCTTTGCAGGGTCTGCGTCGTTATACTGCTCCTCAACATTGCGTCGGACGATATCGTAAAGGCTGCCGTAAGCGTCGCTCAGGCCCATCACCTTGCGCGCAACGTATCGGCGCAAGCCCGATTCCCCGCTGCCTCCTATGACCGGCTGCACCATGGAGCCTGCCCGGCTTAAAAATCCTGAGGGCAGCAGCAGGAATATGACCGATGCCGCAAACACCTCAAACAGCGCGCCTGTCTCCTGCCGGAACGCCCACGCGCATGCAACCGCAGCAGCATTAGCTATGATAAACGATAGCAAAAACAGCAGTCTGCCATGGCGATTGAACATCCCCGACAGCAGCCCGGCAAAGGCATAAGCCATGGTGTAAAACGGCATTCCGCCGGCCGTGAGATCCATTGCTATGCCGAACGCCGTTCCGATTGTGCAGCCCGTCATTATGCCGCAGCGCAGAGTGCAGGTCATGACGATAAGGACCACGGCAAGCCGTCCAAGCGATATGGCACCGAATATCTCTATCTGCGACACCGCCATGAGTAAAACCGCAGCGGTTATAAGTACGCTTCCTGCATAGCGCAGCTCCTCGGACTCGGTCGTGCGCTCTCTGCTGCTCATCGCCTCGCGGAAGAACCAGCAGCCGCCGAACGAAAACACGGTTTCGATGAGCACGACAGCAGCCGCCGGCGCCTGAGTGAACACCGAGGTAAAGCTTGAAAGTATGCCGGTCGACAGCGCGGAAACGGCCGCCGTTGCAGGCGCGAACACGCTTTTTGACGCAAGCTTTGTGTCCTGAAACGCAAAGCTTATCGTGTAAACAAGTACGATGGCGGCAAGATAGCGTATGCTGCCTGCAAGGCCGCAGCTGATTATGTAGCCGATAGCAGCGCCGATGAGAGCGGCTACACCGTTCAGCCCTGCACCCGACGCCGCCACCGCCGCCATGCCGAACGGCCCGGCCGCGCCGAGAAGGCGCGCCGACGCAAGCAGTACGCCTCCGATAAGATACACAACGGCGTATGCCGCGCTTATCACCTCCGGCGAGGTGCGCTCGGCCGTGCTTTTCGTTATCGCGTCCTTGATAGCCGCGATTGGTCCTTTCATGTCCATTTTTATCCTCCGCAGTTTACATAAAGTAATAATAATTATACTTATGTAATTCTCCGAAGCGTGTCACTCGGTGCTGTTGAGAAATGTTATTTGCGCATGGGAAATGCGCGAAAATGATTTCGGTTAAAAAAACAGGTACGGTC
>OMNQ01000767.1_pt1 | contig 10204 bp, 12 predicted proteins | sample 1673871 | NCBI WGS metagenome assembly OMNQ01 (sample SAMEA103958130, study PRJEB25191) | human gut metagenome | biome: human-associated habitat [ENVO:00009003]; feature: intestine environment [ENVO:2100002]; material: feces | place: Germany | collected 2013/2015
CAGGAGCACAGCGTTGTCCTGATCAGAGGCGGAAGAGTTAAGGATTTACCTGGTACCAGATACCACATTATCAGAGGTACACTGGATACTGCGGGAGTTGCCAACAGAAAACAGGCCCGTTCCAAGTATGGCGCTAAGAGACCTAAGGCGTCCAAGTAATTATGGAACAGATTGGACCCACAAACAGAACTAATTTATAGTGTTGGAATTCTGTTATGAAATATTTTTTCTATACGGATTAACCCGCACGAACACAATATGTGATAAGTATGAATTAGAACGACACACGGTGAGTACCGATGAGTTAAATGAGTATTTAAGGAGGGAAGAACCGTGCCACGTAAAGGACATATCGCAAAGAGAGACGTATTAGCGGATCCAATTTACAACAATAAGATCGTTACAAAGCTTATCAACAACATTATGTTAGATGGTAAGAAGGGTGTAGCACAGAAGATCGTCTACGGTGCATTTGATCGTATCGCAGAAGAGACTGGTAAGCCTGCATTAGAGGTATTCGAAGAGGCTATGAACAACATCATGCCACTCCTCGAGGTTAAGGCTAGACGTATCGGTGGTGCAACATATCAGGTACCTATCGATGTAAGACCTGACAGAAGACAGGCTCTCGGACTTCGTTGGTTAACAGCTTTCTCACGTGCAAGAAGTGAGAAGACTATGGAAGAGAGACTTGCGAAGGAGATCATGGATGCAGCTAACAACACAGGTGCATCTGTAAAGAGAAAAGAAGACATGCACAAGATGGCAGAGGCAAACAAGGCATTCGCTCACTACAGATTCTAGTTATCTGTGTGAGAATGCATTTGCATGCATGCTTATGTGTATATGGGACACAATAGATGTGTTACGAAAATTAGCAAAAGGAGGACAATCCGTTGGCTGGAAGAGAATATCCATTGGACAGAACAAGAAACATTGGTATTATGGCTCATATCGATGCAGGTAAGACAACTCTTACAGAGCGTATCTTATACTATACTGGTGTTAACTATAAGATTGGTGATACTCATGACGGTACAGCTACCATGGACTGGATGGAGCAGGAGCAGGAGAGAGGTATAACAATTACTTCAGCTGCTACAACATGTCACTGGACACTTGAGGATCATCACAAACCAAAGGCTGGCGCGTTAGAGCACAGAATCAACATCATCGATACTCCGGGACACGTTGACTTCACTGTTGAGGTTGAGCGTTCACTTCGTGTACTTGACGGAGCTGTAGGTGTATTCGATGCTAAGGCTGGTGTAGAGCCTCAGTCAGAGAACGTATGGCGTCAGGCTGACACATACAATGTACCTCGTATGGCATTCATCAACAAGATGGATAAAATGGGTGCAGACTTTTTCTACTCAGTTCAGACAATCATTGATCGTCTGGGCAAGAATGCAATTCCAGTACAGATCCCTATCGGAAAAGAGTCAGACTTCATCGGTCTGATCGATCTGTTCGAGATGGAAGCATACTACTACAAAGATGATAAGGGCGAGGACATCGAGATCACAACTATCCCTGATGACCTTAAGGAGCTTGCAGACAAGTGGCATGAGAACCTTGTCGAGAAGATCTGCGAGTTAGATGACGACTTAATGATGATGTACCTTGAGGGCGAGGAGCCATCAATCGATGAGATGAAGAAGGTTCTTCGTAGAGCAACTATCGCATGTGAGGCAGTTCCTGTATTCCTTGGTTCAGCTTACAAGAACAAGGGTGTTCAGAAGATGCTTGACGGTGTTATCGAGTACATGCCAGCACCAACAGATATCCCTGATATCACAGGTGTTGATCCAGACGGTAACGAGGTTGTTCGTCATTCATCAGATGATGAGCCATTCTCAGCTCTTGCATTCAAGATCATGACAGATCCATTCGTTGGAAAGCTTGCATTCTTCAGAGTTTACTCAGGTACACTGAACTCAGGTTCATATGTACTGAATGCAACAAAGGATAAGAAGGAGCGTGTAGGACGTATCGTACAGATGCATGCCAACGCTCGTAAAGAGATTGATAAGGTTTACTCAGGAGATATCGCAGCTGCTGTAGGTTTCAAGCTTACAACTACAGGTGACACAATCTGTGATGAGCAGCATCCAGTTATCCTTGAGTCAATGGAATTCCCAGAGCCAGTTATCGAGCTTGCTATCGAGCCTAAGACCAAGAATGATCAGGGTAAGATGGGTGAGGCACTCGCAAAGCTTGCTGAGGAGGATCCTACATTCAAGGCTCATACAGACAAAGAGACAGGACAGACAATCATTGCCGGAATGGGTGAGCTTCACCTTGAGGTTATCGTTGATCGTCTTCTCCGTGAGTTCAAGGTTGAGGCAAACGTTGGTGCACCTCAGGTTGCTTACAAGGAGACATTCACAAAGCCAGTTGATATCGACAGCAAGTATGCTAAGCAGTCAGGTGGTCGTGGACAGTACGGTCATTGTAAGGTTAAGTTCGAGCCTATGGATCCTAACGGTGAGGAGACATTCAAGTTCGAGTCAACAGTTGTCGGTGGTGCTATTCCTAAGGAGTACATCCCAGCAGTTGGAGAGGGTATCGAAGAGGCAGCTAAGGCTGGTATCCTTGGCGGCTACCCAGTACTTGGTGTTTATGCTAACGTATACGATGGATCATACCATGAGGTCGATTCATCAGAGATGGCATTCCACATCGCTGGTTCTATGGCATTCAAGGAGGCTATGGCTAAGGCTGACCCAGTTCTTCTTGAGCCTATCATGAAGGTTGAGGTTACAATGCCTGAGGAGTACCTCGGTGATGTAATCGGAAGCTTAAATGCTAAGAGAGGCCAGATCGAGGGTATGGATGATATCGGCGGTGGTAAGATCGTCAGAGCATTCGTTCCACTTGCAGAGATGTTCGGATACTCAACAGAGCTTCGTTCATCAACACAGGGTCGTGGTAACTACTCAATGTTCTTTGAGAAGTACGCTCAGTGTCCAAAGAGCATTCAGGAGAAGGTTATCGCAGAGCATTCTAAGTAAGATATTTGACGAAAGACATTTTCCTGGTCTTTCAGGTCATATAAATAAAAAATTATATATGCTGGCAGGTTAAAGATTACATATCGTTAGCCTGCTGGTATAAAGAGATAAAAAATGGTTGAAAATCTCTAGTATTTTCTATATAATGATTTTTAGCCGAGTAAACGCCCGGAAAGGGCAAATAAATTGCCCGGAGGGGCTATATTAAGGAGGAAATTATAATGGCAAAGGAAAAGTTTAACAGATCAAAGCCACATTGTAACATTGGTACAATCGGACACGTTGACCATGGTAAAACAACTCTTACAGCTGCTATTACCAAGACTCTTAACGCTAGACTTGGAACAGGTGAAGCTGTTGCATTCGAAAATATCGATAAGGCTCCAGAAGAGAGAGAAAGAGGAATCACAATTTCTACTGCTCACGTTGAGTATGAGACAGAGAAGAGACATTACGCACACGTTGACTGTCCAGGCCATGCCGATTATGTAAAGAACATGATCACAGGTGCTGCACAGATGGATGGTGCTATCCTCGTTGTTGCTGCTACTGATGGTGTTATGGCTCAGACAAAGGAGCACATCCTTCTTGCTCGTCAGGTAGGCGTTCCTTATATCGTAGTATTCCTTAACAAGTGCGATATGGTTGATGATGAAGAACTTATCGAACTCGTAGAGATGGAAGTTACAGAGCAGCTTGAAGAGTATGGCTTCACAGGATGCCCAATCATTAAGGGTTCAGCTCTTAAGGCTCTTGAAGATCCTTACAGCGAGTGGGGCGACAAGATTCTTGAGCTTATGCACACAGTTGATGAGTATATTCCTGACCCAGTCAGAGATACAGATAAGCCTTTCCTTATGCCAGTAGAGGACGTATTCACAATCACAGGTCGTGGTACTGTTGCTACAGGTAGAGTTGAGAGAGGTACACTTCACCTCAATGATGAACTTGAAATCCTTGGTGTTAAGGATGATGTTCAGAAGACAGTTGTTACTGGTATCGAGATGTTCAGAAAGCAGCTTGATGAAGCTATGGCTGGTGATAACATCGGTGCACTCCTTCGTGGTATCAACCGTGACCAGATCGTACGTGGACAGGTTCTTGCTAAACCGGGTACAGTAACATGCCATAAGAAATTTACAGCTCAGGTTTACGTTCTTACTAAGGACGAGGGTGGACGTCATACTCCATTCTTCAACAACTATCGTCCACAGTTCTATTTCAGAACAACTGACGTAACAGGTGTTTGCGAGCTTCCAGCTGGTACAGAGATGTGCATGCCTGGCGATAACGTAGAGATGACAATCGAGCTCATCCACCCAATCGCTATGGAGCAGGGTCTTACATTCGCTATCCGTGAGGGTGGACGTACTGTAGGTTCAGGACGTGTTGCTACAGTTATCGAATAATTAGTGATTGTAAAGCCAAATAAAGAGTAAATTATTCCGCAATCCTTGAGAAATCGAGGGTTGCGGTTTCTTTATGCCTAAAAATAATAGCGAACAAAAGAAAAAGCCACTTGTCTAAAAATAATGGTAAATGGTTTAGTGGCTCTAAAATGGCTCTGAAAATAAAATTTGTGGGAAAAATAGGGAGTCCACTCGTGACTCCCTTTACTTGATTACAATAATTTCTTGGCACACGTCCAAAGAAAAATTGTAATAATATTTTATGTGAAAGAAAAAATATTATGTATGGATAGAATAAAGGAGAACTCACTCGTAGTCCTCCATTTGAAATACTATATTAGTGTTCCACTCGTGAACACTTTCCTTGTATCTTTATATTAGCACGAAAACCCGAACTTGTCTACTTTTCCTTTCGATTTTCTTCTAAAAATTTTTCTAAACTTTGTATATCTGAAAAATCATAAGTATTCAACATTTTTTCAAAATCATCAATGTACTGTTGCTTTGTAGCTAAATCGGCTTGTAGAGAGGAACGATTACTTTTCAATTTTTCGATATACTGTAATTTATCATTATACATATTTTGTAAAGTTTGATAATAGTGGTTTGTATCTAATGAAATGAAAATAGCTTTATCTACGGCACGCATTTCATCAGCGGTCAGGTCTGTAATGTAATCGCCAAGCCTTGCTTTGCTTACACAGGTTATATTTCCGAGCAGTACATTTCCATCGAGTATCAATTTACCGGAAGAATCTTTTTTCTCTGCAATAGGAACAACAATTGGAAGTGCAGAGGTTGTGTGTGTTATAGGAGCAACTACTGTATTTGGCGATGTTCTATTAGCGGAGTTGTACTGGAGAATAACACAAGGACGTTCTTTACATTCTTCACTTCCAACACCAATTCCTAAGTTACAACGATATACCTGACCTCTATATATAATTCGATTTTTGGCTGCTGGTGCGATTGCATTTAAATATAATTTGTTCTTAAACCATTCAAGATATTGTTGTGTTTTTGTAAGATCAATATTCATTCAAATCTCCTTTATGATGTTGTGAATATATAATGATTTTTAAACAAGTGTATGATAATCATAGATATTCATCAATCGGTACATTAAATAGTTTTAATGTATCTTCCAACCATATATCGTATTCTTCTTTGTCTATTTTACCAGAAGCTAATTCTTGATTTGTTTTGTTCCAGTCTGGAATAAAAGTCGCAATTTGTGCATTTGGTATATCCAAGGTCAAATGGGCTGTTAGCTGATTGTCTTGTTGTGAATAGGTCGTATTGCCTTTTATTTGTAACCCTCTACGGTCTAAGTCTATGAGGATTGCTAGAAAATCAGCAAAAGTTTTTACTGAAAATGATCTATTGGAAACGATTTTTAAATCTAATAAATCATTTAAAGTAATTCCTAATATATCACAGAATTTCAAAATTGTTTCTACAGGTGGTTCGCTATAGCCATTTTCATAATTTGAATATGAGGAATTACTCAGAGAAAGTTTTGCGGACATTTCACGCTGGTTAATGCCTGCATTTGTGCGAGCTTGTTTCATTCGTTTACCTATTTCAAAATATTCACCTAATCTCATGTTACAATCTCCTTTCTATGATAATGTAACACATCAAGATACAAAAATCAATGTAAATATTACAAGAAAACTAATAAAACACATTGACAAACCAAAAACAATGTAATATATTATGGTTACAAGAAAACTTGTAAAAATACACGAAAAAAGAAAGGAAGATTGAATGAAAAAAGAGAACTATTTATTAACAGCCGCAGAGGTAGCAGAAACATTAGGCATTTCCAAAGGTCATGCTTATAAGCTCATCAGAGAATTGAATGAAGAATTGCAGAGCAAAGGTTATTTGGTGGTTGCCGGAAAAGTACCAAAGGCATTTTGGGAAACAAAATTTTATGGTTACAATCAGACAAATCAGACTGCGTGAAAGGGGGATATGTAATGTCGGCTTCGAGAGATGAAAAGACTGGAAAATGGACAGTACAGTGCTATTACGAAAATTGGAAAGGGGAGAAAAAGCACAAGAAGAAACGAGGGTTTGCAACAAAAAAAGAAGCATTGGAATGGGAAAGAGAGTTTCTAAAAAGTACCTCGGCAAACATGGAAATGATGTTAGGAGCATTTGTTGATGTGTATTTTCAGGATAAGGCAGGGGAATTAAAGGAACGCACGATTAAAAATAAGCAGTATATGATAGAAGCTCATGTTTTACCATATTTCGCTAATAAGCGTATGAATGAGATTACACCCTCTGATATTATCCAATGGCAAAATGAAATGAGGGCAAAAGGGTATTCACAGACCTATTTACGAATGGTGCAAAATCAGATAACCGCATTGTTTACTCACGCGTGTAATATTTACAATCTTGGTAACAATCCCTGCAAAAAGGTTAAGAAAATGGGTAAGGCAGATGCGGATAAGCTGAATTTTTGGACGAAAGCGGAGTATGACAGTTTTATAAGAGGTATAGACAAGGAGAGCCGATATTTTGTGATTTTTGAAATACTCTTTTGGACTGGCTGTAGAGAGGGAGAAATGCTTGCCCTCACAAAAAGCGATATTGACTTTGAAAATAATCAAATTAGTATTACGAAAACTTATTACAGAACGGAACGTAGGGATATTATTACAACACCAAAAACAGAGCAATCGATTCGAGTGATTGATATTCCAGAATTTCTGAAAAAAGAGATAGAAGCGTATGTGAACCGTTGTTATGGCTTGCCGGATAATGAAAGACTGTTTCCGATTGTAGCAGAAGCGGTACAGCACAAGCTGAAGCGTGAATGTGCAAAATCGGGAGTAAAGCAGATTAGAGTGCATGATTTACGCCATAGTCATGTGGCTTATCTCATCAATCAAGGCGTACAGCCATTGATAATCAAAGAAAGGTTAGGGCATAGGGATATAAAAATCACGCTGAATACTTACGGACATTTATATCCGAATCAGCAAAAGAAAGTGGCAGATATGCTGAATGCTACAAGAAATGAAAATGCCCCTGCCGATTGACAAGGACATTTCAGTACAAGGCAGAGCCTATGTAACTATATCTCGCAAATATAGTATAGCAAAGGCTCTGCTGAAACTCAATTAAAACTTTTAGCGGAGGACACAAATGGAAGAAAAAAGAGAGAAAAATTACCGATTGATTAATATGGAAGATGTGCAGGCAAGAGAAGTAAGCTGGCTGTGGTATCCCTATATTCCGTATGGAAAGCTGACGATAGTGCAGGGTGATCCGGGGGAGGGGAAAACCACATTCATTCTGCACCTTGCAGCACTTCTCACAAAAGGAGAACCACTTCCAAATGAAGAAGTGGACGTACAGCGAGAGCCGGTCAATGTAATTTATCAAAATGCAGAGGACAGCTTGGAAGATACCATAAAACCACGATTGTTACCGGAACCGGGTACGTTGATGAGCGCAAAGGCATACCGGGATAAAAAGGCTCTGCCGCTTGTGCAAAAGCTGAAAGAACTGGTAAAAAATCTGACACTCAAGTGTATACAGCTTACAGAGCAGGTCAAGAAGCTGACTGTTAAGGTGGACAGACAGCAGAATCAGATTAGCAGGCTGACAGACAAAGCTATGGAGCAGAATGATATGATTGAAAGATTGCAGGAAAAAGTATCGGATTTGGGGCATTTGGAGCGTTATTTCGGCAAGGAACGGGTACAGGCGATAGTGGAACAGTCAAAGACAATCGAGCAGGCTGAAAGAGCAGAGAAACGCCCGAAACGAGCCTATGATATGGGCAGATAGGAAAGGATGGGATTGCTGGAATGACAGATATGGAGAAGAAAGTTATGGTGCGGTTATGTGCCAAAATTCTGACGGAAACAGACCTTTACGATACCGATAAAGAGGTACAAAATCTGATAGACTGGGTGCTGGTGTCGGAGCAGATGAAAGAGAACAATAATGTAATCCGTAATCTGACCAGAGAATATAAGCAGATAGAGCCGGATTGCCGGGCGAGAGTAAAGGAGAAGCTGGAGCGTATGAAAGAGCTTTGCAAAGAGCGTAACAGCCTGTATGAAAAACAGAATGATTTGAAAGGACAGAAATGGAAACTGGAGAAGGCGTTGGAACGATAGGAAAGAGGGGCATGGTGGTTGTCATGCCCTGTTTTTTATGGTAGTCGGGATGAGGGAAAAGTGCTACAATTAAAAGGAAAAAATTGTAGAGAAAATTAAAAACATAGGAGGAAACGTATTTGTGAATGGTTTTACAGATGCATTGGAACAAAGAAATCTGGAAGAGTTAAGAAAGTATCCTAAGGCAGATTTGCACAATCATTTTGTGCTTGGCGGAAATAGACGGTTCATATATCAGGAAACTCGAAAAAAAATTGAGCCATTAGCTAATCCTTTGTCATCAATGGATGAGATGAATCAATGGAGTCAAAAATATATTAGTCAAGACTTTAATAGCACTGCGATGAGAAAATTTTTGATCAGAGCAACATTTCAACAAGCCAGAGAGGATGGAGTAACTGTGCTTGAAATTGGTGAAGATGTGTGGGGCTTAAACGAATTTTTTAATAATGATATTGATGAGTTGGTTAATGCTTTTACAAGTGCTCAAAAAGAAATCGCTCCCGATATAGAATTAAGGCTTCAAATTGGATTATCAAGACATTGTTCGATCAGTTATTTAGAAGATTGTTTATCATATTTTTGGGGAAATAAGAATTTTTATTCTATTGATTTGTACGGTGATGAATTAGCACAACCTATCGAAAATTTTAAAGGAATTTATCGGCGTGCAAAAAAAGAAGGATTAAGGCTAAAAGCACACGTCGGAGAATGGGGGACTGCTAAAGACGTAAGAACAGCCGTAGAAGAATTAGAACTTGATGAGGTTCAGCATGGGATAGCGGCAGTCAGTGATGAATCAGTAATCCGTTTTTTGGCAGATAATAAAATTAGATTAAATATTACACCAACAAGTAATATTTTACTTGGAAATGCTATATTATGGATATTTTGGTGCAGGCAATAATGTAAATATGAATTGGTTAGATAACAATGGATGTTGGGTGGCCGAAGGACAATATCCAACAGATGTCCACTTGACTGAAAAACAATTTAGAAAGATATTAGTGGAGGGAAACGTCAATGTGTCAAATGTTATTATCGATTAATCCTGAATTTGTAGAGAGTATATTGAATGGAACAAAACTTTTTGAATATCGTAAATTTAGATGCAGAGAAGATGTTGACAAAATCATTATATACGCAACTGCACCTCAGAAACAAGTTGTGGCAGAGGCTGAAATTGAATATATCATCGAAGATGATGTTTTAAATGTATGGCGTCAGACTAAACAACATTCTGGCATTACATATTCCTTTTTTAGAAAGTATTATAGGGGAAAGAAAAAAGCCGTTGCTTATCGGCTAAAAAATGTGGTTTTATATGATGAACCGTTGTCTTTGGAGGATATAGGTGTATCTTGTGCCCCACAATCATATTGCTATTTATCTATGCCAGGATAAATGACTTTTTGTAAGCAAAGATTTAGAAATTTTATAATGGTAATAGTAGATATAAATTATGTTTAGAAGAGGGATACTATATGGTCAGCCAAATAGTTCGCCTATGGATGTCAGTTTACTGAAGAATGTGCAGCAGTTATGTAAAATGATAGCAGAATTATTTATCAAGAGTCAAGAAGTCAAGGATGACGCGGAAGAGGAAATTGTAAAAATATTTATTTAATAGAAA
>OMNQ01000778.1_pt1 | contig 10163 bp, 7 predicted proteins | sample 1673871 | NCBI WGS metagenome assembly OMNQ01 (sample SAMEA103958130, study PRJEB25191) | human gut metagenome | biome: human-associated habitat [ENVO:00009003]; feature: intestine environment [ENVO:2100002]; material: feces | place: Germany | collected 2013/2015
AGGTAGATGCGCTGGCACACCGTATGGGCACGAGCCGTTCGAGCCTTATAAATCAGATACTTGCGGAATACGTCAATTATACCACGCCCGAGAGGCGGATAAACGACGTGCTCTCCGCGATAGAGCAGCTTATGGCCCCGTCGCGGGAGCTGGTGCCGTTCTTCGCGCCGAACACCTTTTCGATGTCGCTGAAAAGCTCGCTGGAGTACAAATACCGCCCGACGGTCAAGTACGAGGTGGCGCTCACCCCCGGCGACAGCGAGGCCATCGGCGAGCTGTCGGTCGTGTTCCGCACGCAGTCGGCGGCGCTGATATCCGCCATGACGGACTTCTTCCGCATCTGGAAGGACATTGAGGACAGGCTCCTGCGGCCGCTGACGGGCGCGGCGGTGAATTACGCGCTGTATGACGGCAAGTTCACGCGCAGCATCGCCCCACCGGACAGAGACTGCACCGCCGACGAGCTGGCCGGCGCAATAAGCCAGTATATCACGCTTTTCGATAAGCTCATGAAGGGCTACCTCAGCGGCAGATACGACGCGCACGACGTCGAGGCCGCATATTACTCCAATCTGATCAAGACACCTATCCACATCTGATCGGAAAACCGGCAACGAGAGGAGAGATCGATCAATGAATGCACAGAACTTCACTCAAAAGACCCTTGAAGCGGTTCAGACCGCGCAGTCCATGGCGCAGGAGAACCAGAACAATTATATAATGCCGGAGCACCTGCTCTACGCTCTGGTGGATCAGGACGGCGGGCTTATCCCGTCGCTGCTGGGCAAGATGGGCGTTGACTGCAACACGCTCCTGTCCGAGCTGGACACGGCGATCACCGCGCTGCCGAAGGTGAGCGGCGACACGCAGGTGTATCTCTCGCAGGAGGCCAACCGCGTCATCACCGCCGCAGAGAAGGCCGCCAAGTCCATGGGCGACGAGTATCTCTCGGTCGAGCATCTGATGATAGGCATATTTGCCGCGCCCACCCCGGCCATAAAGCGCATATTCGACAATCACGGTATCACAAAGTCCGCCTTCACCACGGAGCTTTCCAAGGTCAAGACCTCGCCTGTGACCGGCGACAACCCCGAAAGCACCTATGACGCGCTTGCCAAATACGGCACCGACCTTGTGAAGCGGGCGCGCGACAACGAGCTTGACCCCGTCATCGGCCGCGACACGGAGATAAGAAACGTCATACGCATACTCTCGCGCAAGACGAAGAATAACCCCGTCCTCATCGGCGAGCCGGGCGTCGGCAAGACGGCCATCGCGGAGGGGCTGGCACAGCGTATCGTCCGCGGCGACGTGCCCGAGGGGCTCAAGAACAAGACCATATTCTCGCTGGACATGGGCGCGCTCATCGCGGGCGCGAAGTACCGCGGCGAGTTTGAGGAACGCCTCAAGGCCGTGCTGGAGGAGATCCGCCGCAGTGAGGGCGGCATCATCCTCTTCATAGACGAGCTGCACACCATCGTCGGTGCGGGCAAGACCGAGGGCAGCATGGACGCGGGCAACCTGCTCAAGCCTATGCTGGCGCGCGGTGAGCTGCACTGCATCGGCGCCACAACGCTGGACGAGTACCGCAAGTACATCGAGAAGGACGCCGCGCTTGAGCGCCGCTTCCAGCCCGTGCAGGTGGATGAGCCGACGGTCGAGGACACCATATCCATCCTCCGCGGACTCAAGGAGCGCTATGAGGTATACCACGGCGTGCGCATCCACGACAGCGCGCTCGTCGCCGCGGCTACTCTTTCCAACCGCTATATCACCGACCGTTTCCTGCCCGACAAGGCGATAGACCTTGTGGACGAGGCGTGCGCGCTGATCCGCACGGAGATAGACTCCATGCCGGCGGAGCTGGACGACATGCGCCGCAGGATCATGCAGCTTGAGATAGAGGAGATGGCGCTGAAGAAGGAGGACGACCAGCTCAGCAAGGACCGCCTTACGAAGCTGCGCGAGGAGCTTGCCAACCTCAAGGACGAGTATAACGAGCAGAAGTCGCGCTGGGAGGCCGAGAAGAACAGCGTTGACGAGGTCAAGACCCTCAAGAGCGAGATAGAGAAGATGCACGCCGACATTGAGAACGCGCAGCTCCGCTATGAGTACGAAAAGGCGGCAAAGCTCAAGTATTCCGACCTGCCCGCGCTTGAAAAGAAGCTGGCGGAGGCCGAGAAGCGCTCGGAGCAGAGCAAGGCCAACACCATGGTGCACGACACCGTCACGGAGGAGGAGATCTCCGGCATCGTGGCGAAGTGGACGGGCATCCCCGTGGCGAAGCTCATGGAGGGCGAGCGCGAGAAGCTGCTGCATCTCGACGGCTACCTCCACAAGAGAGTCATCGGCCAGAACGAGGCTGTGGAGAAGGTCACGGAGGCCATACTGCGCTCCCGCGCCGGTATCTCCGACCCCAACAGGCCTATCGGCTCGTTCCTCTTCCTCGGCCCGACAGGCGTCGGCAAGACCGAGCTTGCAAAGTCTCTGGCGGAGTGTCTGTTCGATGATGAGCACAACATCGTGCGCATCGACATGACCGAGTATATGGAGAAATTCTCCGTGTCGCGTCTCATCGGCGCGCCTCCCGGATACGTCGGCTACGACGAGGGCGGCCAGCTCACCGAGGCCGTGCGGCGCAAGCCGTACAGCGTGGTGCTGTTCGACGAGATCGAGAAGGCGCACCCGGATGTGTTCAACATCCTGCTGCAAATTCTTGACGACGGCCGCATCACCGACTCGCAGGGGCGCACGGTGGATTTCAAGAACACCATCATCATCCTCACCTCCAACCTCGGCAGTCAGCACCTGCTGGACGGCATCGCGGCCGACGGCAGCATAAGCGAAGAGGCGCAGAGCGCCGTGATGCAGGAGCTGAAGATGTCGTTCCGCCCGGAGTTCCTCAACCGTCTGGACGAGATCATCATGTTCCACCCGCTCACGCGCGAAAACCTCGGCGGCATTATCGACATCATGGTGTCCTCGCTGAGAGAGCGTCTGGCCGACAAGTCCCTCAGCCTTGAGATCACCGACAGCGCAAAGCAGCTCATCATCGAGCGCGGCTACGACCCGCTGTACGGCGCGCGTCCGCTGCGCCGGTATCTGCAATCGAGCGTCGAGACGCTTATCGCCCGCGCCATCCTCGGCGGCAACCTTGCCGCCGGCTCCACCATCACCGTGGACGTGGAAAACGGCGAGCTTGTGTGCCGGTAAGCCGGGCTCTGCGCCGGGCAGCAGAATTATATAATAGTATAAATCGGGCGCGGCTCATTCTTAAAACGGATGAGCTGCGCCCGATGTTTTTTTGTTTGCCCGGTCAGAACAGTCCGGTTATCCTGCCCGCGCCGTCCACGTCGATGCCCTCTGCGGCGGGTCTTTTCGGCAGGCCCGGCATCGTGAGGATATCCCCCGTCAGCGCCACGATGAAGCCCGCCCCGGCGGACACGCGCAGCTCGCGCACAGTTATGTCGAAATCCTCCGGTGCGCCGAGCTTCGTCTTGTCGTCGGAGAAGCTGTACTGCGTCTTTGCCACGCACACGGGAAGCTTTCCGAAGCTCTGCGCATTGAGCGCTTCGAGCTGAGCGCGCGCCTCATCGGTGAATATGACGCCGCGCCCGCCGTATACCCTGCGCGTCACTGCGGCAAGCTTTTCCTCTATCGTGTCCGTCAGCGCGTAGGCGAAGCGGAAATCCTCCGGCGCCGCGCACAGGCGCACGACCTCGTGTGCAAGCTCCTCTCCGCCTGCACCGCCCTTGGCCCACACCTCGCACAGCTTCGCGTTCACGCCCGCGGCGCGGCACTCCTCCTCCACGAGCCGCAGCTCCGCCGCGGTGTCGGAGGGGAAGCGGTTTATCGCCACAACGCAGTTCAGCCCATAGGTGTCCTTGAGCACGTTCACATGCCGCATAAGGTTCGGCAGGCCCGCCGCAAGCGCGGCAAGGTTTTCCTCGTCCAGCGCCGCTTTGTCCGCCCCGCCGTGCATTTTCAGCGCGCGCACCGTCGCCACGACGACCGCCGCGTCGGGCTTCAGCCCTGCCGCGCGGCACTTTATATCCAGAAACTTCTCCGCGCCGAGGTCCGCGCCGAAGCCGGCCTCCGTCACGGCGTAATCGCCCAGATGCATCGCCATGCGCGTGGCCGTGACGGAGTTGCACCCGTGCGCGATGTTCGCAAACGGCCCACCGTGCACAAAGGCGGGCGTGCCCTCCAGCGTCTGCACGAGGTTGGGCTTTATCGCGTCCTTCAGAAGCGCTGCCATCGCGCCCACGGCGTTGAGCTGCGCCGCCGTCACGGGCGCGCCGTCGTAGGTATAGCCCACTATCATCCGCGCAAGGCGCGCCTTCAGATCGGCAAGCGAGTCCGCAAGGCAGAACACGGCCATCGTCTCCGTCGCCACGGTGATGTCAAAGCCGTCGTCGCGCGGCACGCCGTCCGTCCTTTTCCCGAGGCCGTCGCGGATATTGCGAAGCTGCCTGTCGTTCATGTCCACACAGCGCCGCCACGTCACGCGCTGCGGGTCTATATTGAGGGCGTTGCCCTGATATATATGATTATCCACCATGGCGGCAAGCAGGTTGTGCGCCGCCCCGATGGCGTGGATATCCCCGGTGAAGTGCAGGTTTATGTCCTCCATCGGCACGACCTGCGCGTATCCGCCGCCCGCCGCGCCGCCCTTCAGTCCGAACACGGGGCCAAGCGACGGCTCTCGCATTGCGAGAACGGCGTTCTTCCCTATCCTGCACAGCGCATCCGCAAGACCGATGGCCGTGGTTGTCTTGCCCTCGCCCGCCGCCGTCGGCGTGATGGCCGTGACGAGGATGAGCTTCCCAGCGCGCTCCGCGCCCGCGTTCAGCAGCGCCGGGTCTACCTTCGCCTTATAGCGGCCGTACTGCTCAAGATACCTCTCGTCTATCCCGGCGCGCGCGGCGACCTCAGTAATAGGCCGCATCCGGCACGCCTGCGCGATCTCTATGTCAGATCTCATTGAATTCCCCCTTTTCACACCGCCGTCCAGTGTGTGAAGCTTGCGTCTTTAAGACAGTATACAGAATATCATACCAAACATATGTCCAAAAAGGAAGAGGCCATTCCCCCGTCCAGCACGCGAACATGCATAAAATGCACGTTTTCATGTCGATTCAGCACTTGCCATGCGTGGGAACCTCCGATATAATTTATATAGTTGACCCCAATCAATGATTTTCAGAAAAGAGAGGATATTTTGGATGAAAAAGAAAACGCTCATCGCGCTTATCCTGCTCGCGTGTATGCTGCTGACCGCCTGCGGCAGTACCGGCGGCAGCACTGACAGCAGCAGCGACACCGTCGTTGAAAGCAGCACTCCGGAACCCGTCGAAGCGAAGGCCGATGCAAAGGACGGGGAGGACTTCCGCAATAATCTCGCGGCGGGGCTGAATGCGCGTCTCGCGCTGGTTGATTCCGATATGCTTTCAAACGCGGACAAATCTGTTGATAAAAACACGAGCTACGTGAATGCTGAGCTGGACGCGCTGGGTAAGTATGAGGACTATGTCATTCTTGACAAGTGGCTCGACATTCTGGCACAGCGGTATTTCGACGCGCTTGACTCCCAACTCGCGGCGATGGAATACGCCGAGACTGACGGCTTAAAGTACCATGAGTATTACATGCTGAAGGGCTATAACGAGCGCGTCATGGTTCTTGCCTATCTCAAGTCGGAGTACGGCTTCGATATCGGCGAGACCTATGCCAAGGACTTTGAAGAAATGACTGACGAGGGCAACACTCTGCTGGAGCTCAAGGAGCTTGCCGCACAGCAGCAGCCCGTGCGCATCCTCACCGGCAGCGGCATGTCCGATTACATTGCGGAGCTTGTCAATGTCACGGAGCTCGACCTTTCCGGCTCGTACATCAGCATATACCCCATGGACGAAAACGGCGAGCCATACGACACCTACGGCGGCGAGGCCGGGAGCTGGAAGCCCGGCGAGAGTCTTGACATCTACTTCATGGGCACGCGCGAGCTCATGCCCACGACGGTGGGGCTGTCTATCGAGCTGCCCAACGCGCTGAAAACCGACTATATGCCGCTGAGCTTTAAAGAGGCCGGGGCAGACTTCATTCTCAAGGACGCCCCCTGCGAGGCCGGTGACAGGGTGAAGTTCCGGTTCGACTCCGTTTCCGCAGATTCGCCATTGTGGCTCGACGGCGAAGCGTCACTCTTCATCTGGCTTGAGGGCGAAAAGACCTACGACGCGTTCTTTGCGATGCTTCAGGACTATGTCGATCATCCCGAGAACTACACGCAGGAGGAAGCCGAAAAGTATACGGCAGATACCATGCCGGAAAACCTCTCCCGGTTCCTCTCCTTCGGCACGTATTGCCGCGGCATCGGGCTTGACCCTGACTGCGCCGCCGATATCCTCACCAACCCGGAGGATTATTACGACTCTCTCTATATCTTCTTCCCCGCCGCCAATTTCACCGTCGAGGTGTACAGCAGCAGCGGTGAGCTCGTTGCTGAGAAGCCCGTTTTCTACGAAAACTACGCAGTCGGTGAAAAGCTCAGGGGCACAGACATCGAGCGGATACATCTGTCCGGCCTTGCACCGGATACCTATACCGTTGTCATAAAGGAAAGCTAACGCAGACAACCGGGCAATAAGAATATAAGAATATAAGAATAACAGAGGAAGAGGCCGCGGTCTCTTCCTCTGCTTGTCAAAATGACCCGCAGAGCTTCCCGCCCGCCGGGGGCGGGCGAATTATGCGCGCAGCAGACTGCGAGCCTTTTGCCGGAAAAAACCTGTGGGGTTTTTCCGGCAGTCTAATTTACGCCGCCTTGTCCTTCACCCCGGCGGAGGCGAGCATGTCCTGTATGCTCACACCGTAGCCGCGCGTCGGGTCGTTGACAAACACATGCGTCACCGCGCCCACGAGGCGGCCCCCCTGCAATATGGGGCTGCCGGACATGCCCTGCACTATGCCGCCCGTGCGCGCGCAAAGCTCGCTGTCCACCACGGTAAGCATGACGTGCTCGCCCCCGGCGTCGCGGTAAATGCGGTTTATCTCAACGTCGTATTCCTCGGGCTGCCGCCCGCTGACGGTGGACACTATCGTGGCCGGGCCCGTCGTTATATTGCCCGTCTCCAGCCGGCGCGTGCCCAGCGCCGTATACATTCTTCCGTATATACCGTGGGCGGTGTTGCCGTCTATGCTTCCCAGCACCCGGCCCATATCCGCGCAGCCGTTCAGCTCGCCCGGCGCGCCGGGCAGGCCCTTTGTTATGCTGACGATCTCCGCGTCGGTTATGCTGCCCTCGTCCAGCGGCATTTCAAGGCCCGTGTCCGCGTCGCTGATGCTGTGGCCCAGCGCGCCGTATATCCCCGTCGCCGGGTCGCAGAAGGTGAGCGTGCCTATGCCCGACACACCGTCGCGCAGCCACATCCCCATCATCCACTGGCCCTCGGCGCTCTCCACGGGCTGCACCGTGACGCGCAGGGTCTTTTTCTCGCGCTGCACCGTCAGCTCCGCCGGGCGGCCGTCCAGCTCCGTCACGCGGTCTATAAGCTCTGACGCCTTGGCGATGCTCTCTCCGCCCATCTCCACGATGAGGTCGCCCTTTTTCAGTCCCGCGTCCTGCGCGGGGCTTTTGCTGCCGTTGGCGGTCTCCACCTGCGTCAGCCCCGCGATGAGCACGCCCTTCGTGCCCACCTGTATGCCGACGGCCTGCCCGCCGACGACAAGCTCCTGCGCCCATGCCGCCGTGGTCAGCGCCGCGGCCACGGCAAGGCTGAACAGCGCCGTTATCACTGTTTTTCTCATTATCTTCCTCCCATGCGGCTTCGCCGCGCAATATTCCGCGTAATTAATATGCGCGCTTCGGGAGAAAATAAAGTAGGTTAATTATATCAGCCTGTCAAATTTATTCCTATGCCGCCGCGGCTTTTTGCCGCTGCCGCGCCGTTTTTTGCGGTGCGGTGCGCGCCTTCAGCGCGCGCTGCCAAGATATCCCTCGAGTATCAGGCTCGCCGCGACCGCGTCCACCGTGCGCCGGTGCTGCTTTTCCTTTTTTCCGCTTGCGTGAAGGATGGCGTGCGCCTCGATGCTTGAGCGGCGCTCATCCCACAGCACGACATCGGCCGCGCCGTTTTCCTCCAGCATTTTTTTGAATTCGCGGCTTTTTTCGGCGCGCGGCCCCTCGCTGCCGTCCATATTCTTCGGCAGGCCCAGCACCAGCTTCTCCGCGCCGCGCTTCACCGCCTCCTCGCATATCCGCGCGGCGGCGCGCTCCATGTTCCATTCCTCCATCGTCCACGCCTCGCCGCATATGAGCCCCGTCGGGTCTGACACCGCAAGGCCGATGCGCGCATCGCCGTAATCTATCGCCATTATCCGCATATGTTTCCCTCCTCTGTCATTTCAGTCCGAAGCAGCCGCGTATCTCGCCCGCCATGTACAGCGAACCGACGGCGCACACCATTCCGCCGCCCGCCGCCGCATCTATCGCCATTCCCACGCCGTCGCGGATGCTGTCCGCGACGGACACCTTTTTGCCGAAGCGCGCAAGGCATTCGCCAAGCTTCGCCGCGGGAAGCGCGCGCGGGCTGTCCGGCGTGACGCAGACGTATTCGTCCGCCGCCGCGTTGAGTATATCCGTCATCGTCATATAGTCCTTGTCCGCCAGCACGCCCATCAGAAGCACGCGCCGCGTGCCGGGGAAGTAGCTTTTCAGGTTGTCCGCCACGGTCTGGGCGCACTGCGGATTGTGCCCGCCGTCCACGACGAAGAACGGCTCGTCCGCGACGACCTCGAACCGCGCCGGCCAGCTCACGGCGTAAAGGCCGTGCTCCACATCCTCCTGCGCAAGCTTCCACCCGCGTTCGCGCAGCACCTTCACCGTCTCTATCACGACGGCCGCATTCTTGAGCTGATGCGCGCCGAGCAGGGGAATGGCATACGCGTCGCCCGCGTAGGAGAACACCTGCCCGTCAAGGCTGTCAAATTCGCTTTCTATCGCGGAAAAATCCGCGATGTGCAGCCGCGCGCCCATTTTTTCGCATTGTGCGCGCACAACGGCCGTGACGTTTTCGGGCTGCTCATACAGCACGCAGTCGCAGCCGCTTTTTATTATGCCCGCCTTTTCAAAGGCTATCTGCTCCACCGTGCCGCCCAGCACCGCCGTGTGGTCAAGGCCGATGTTCATTATCACGGCGGCCTCCGGCGCTTCTATTATATTCGTCGCGTCGAAGCGCCCGCCGAGGCCGACCTCCAGCACCACGATGTCGCACTTCTCCTCCGCGTACCATAAAAGCGCCGCGGCGGTCATAAGCTCAAACTCCGTGGGGTGCTCGTCCATGCTCTCCGCCGCCGGAGCGACGCGGCTGACGATGGCGGCAAGCGCCTCGTCGCCGATCTCCTTCCCGTTTATGCGCATACGCTCGTTGAAGCGGCTGAGATAGGGCGAGGTGAAAAGCCCCGTCTTATAGCCCGCGGCCTTCAGCACGGAGGCCAGCATGGCCGAGCAGCTTCCCTTTCCGTTCGTTCCGGCGACGTGGATGAACTTCATCCCGTCCTGCGGCCGGCCGAGCTTTTCCAGCAGCGCGCCCACGCGCACAAGCCCCGGCCTCGAGCCGAACCACTGCGTTCCGTTTATATACTCAAGCGCTTCCTTATAGTCCATAGCACACCTCTCATGTGTTTATATGCCGCGTATGCCGCGGTATTTTTCCGGTCTGTCCGACTATACCACTAATGCGCCCGCTCCGCAAGATAAAGCCGGGACATACCCTCAATTTTCCGCGCAAAATCATGAAAAAGCAGTTGACGCGCGCGGTGCGGTGTGTTATATTATGTATTACCTGTCGGCCGAGAGGTTTATTTTTTGTGCGCATTTTTTCGCGCGCGGGCGATATACCGCACGGCCATGGCGGCCGCCGCTGCGGCGGCTGTCCGAAAACAGGGAGGCAATGCCCATGGGCTTTGCGCCCGGGTAAATAAAATAGGAGGTGCCGAAAGAATGGCTGCAGGCGCAAGAGTAAAAATCACACTCAGATGCGAAGAATGCAAGCAGAGGAACTACAACACGGTCAAGAACAAGAAGAACACCAGCGACCGTTTGGAGCGCAACAAGTATTGCCCCTTCTGCAGAAAGCACACCGTCCACACCGAGACGAAGTAAT
>OMNQ01000781.1_pt1 | contig 10154 bp, 3 predicted proteins | sample 1673871 | NCBI WGS metagenome assembly OMNQ01 (sample SAMEA103958130, study PRJEB25191) | human gut metagenome | biome: human-associated habitat [ENVO:00009003]; feature: intestine environment [ENVO:2100002]; material: feces | place: Germany | collected 2013/2015
ATGAGGCCACGCATGCCATGACGCGGACACGACGAAGCGTCACGAATCTCCGAGGGGTCCACCTTCTCGTCATTTATCCTCTTTTCAGCGCTGCCTACAACGCCGTTATTGTAACGGCTCAGCTGGAACGGTCGCCGTGCTTTCCGATGGTTTTATCCATACCGCCACATTTTTGAAAGCAGGTGCGAAAAGCGAAAAATAAAAAGGGGGCAGGAGAGAAGGGGATGTCCTGCCCCCGGTCGGACGAGACAGGTTGGGGGACGCCTCGTCCGCTTTGCCAGAAGTCTCAAGTTGGGGGAAGACTTCTGGAGCACTTACCCATGGTAAGAGGTCCAAGCCCGTCATACGGGTTCGAGCCTCCTGTCGGGATCGAACCGACGACCTGCCGCTTACAAGGCGGCCGCTCTGGCCATCTGAGCTAAGGAGGCATGTCCTCTTTTGCTATGAAAACAACAGAGGAACGATGAATAGCATAACCAGCGCTTCCACCGCAGTCAACTTAGTATTGCGGGTTGAGACGCGCCGGCTGCCCGTAAGGGGTTATTCGCCCGTGGTGACGGAAATCGGCCCCTTCTTGGCTCCGATGGACGGCATCTTGCCGGCAACGCCGACTTCGCTGTCCTTCAGGCCGATCGATTCCAACAGACCGTCCTTAACCGTCGTCTGGGCGGTGGTCAGCTGGTCCATATCCCAATACTTGCCGTTGATGATCACGGTCGGCGTGGTCATGCTGCCCTTGTAGCTGCCGGACTGATGCCACAGTTCGGAACGCTTCGGCGTGTAAGTGTCGATCGCATCAAGCCATTCCTGATAATCGCGGCCAAACGCCTTGTCCGCAACATCCTTGGAAACACCCGCGGCGATCATCTGCTCCTTGATCTTGGCGTCGCTCACCGACTTGTATGCGGAGCCTTCCTCCGGCTGGAAATCCTCGGCGTAGACCTTCTCCAGGAAGGAGATCAGATGGTTCGGGTCGCTGTCATGCTCGGCCAGGTAGATGGCCGCGTTCGCCGCGCGACTGGAATACTCGTCGGTGGACCAACGGTCCATGAACGCCATGAAATGCAGGTCCAGATTGATCTGGCCGGCATCGACCATCTTCTGCAGGTCGGCGTCCAACTGGCGGTGCAGGTTGCCGCAGCCCGGGCACAGGAAATCCATGTAGAGCTCGACGGTCGGCGCGCCCTCCACAGCCTTGCCGTAGCCGTTCTTGGAAATCAGCAGGCCGCCCTTCTTATCGACGAGCTTCGGAGTGTTCTTCACTTTCTGCAACGCCGTGTACGCTTCCTGCACGGTTTCGGTGGAAGCCTTCGTTTCGGCCTTCTTATGCATGTTGTGGTACACGGTGAACGCGCCGATCGCCACCAGAATCACCAGCACCGCCACCACGATGCCGCCGATGATCGTCTGCTGCTTGCGTTCCTTCTCCATCTGCTCGGCGCGCGCCTTCATCGCTGCGGCCTCAGCGGCCCTACGCTCGGCGCGGCTGGTACGCTTCTGCGCATCCTTGCTGTTCTGGGCCATCGATATTCCTTTCGACCTCACGTTGTTATGCTGGGCACCATACTAGCGATGCCTTGCTATCGATTCGCCGGGAATTCCGTATTGCCTTGCGATTGCGTCGGCAGCTCGCTCAAGTGGCGCAGATACGGCTGTTTACGCAGTGCGCCGCCGCCCAATCGCAGTACGATCGCGCCCGGAGCGGCCACGGCCACAAGCCAGCCGATCGCGCAGAACGCAGCCTGCGCCAGCCCGCTTTCGGAAAGCGGACCGCCAAGCAGCGTCGGCATCGGAATCGTCAATCCAAATATCCACGTATCCATCACGGCATACGGAAGCTGCAGCACGACCGTGGTGAGCGACAAACCCAGCGCGGCCACGGCCAACATGATCAGCGTCCGCACGATGGCGACGCCGAAGCCCTTCACGATGTGCCAGGGCAGTCCCGCCAATCGCAGCAGCCAGTCGGAACTTTTCTTCTCGCCGCCACGTTTGCCTTCGCGCTCGAGCTGCGCCTCCGTGTTGAATCCGATAGTGGCCAGCGCACAGGCGAACAGCAACGCGGCTGCCATCGCCGTCCACAGTGAGAACAGTCCGCAGACGGCCACGGGAATCGCCATCAGCGCGCAGGGGAGCATGCCCCGGCCCAACATCGCGCCACGCTTCACATCGGCGGGATTGGGTGCTTCCGCAACGTTCGGCCCATCCATACCGGGTACCGGCGGGAATGACATTGCGGGCGATTGCTGCGCCGCGGCCACCGTGGCCTGCGGTATGACGGACGGTGGCTGCCGCATGGCGATGCGTTGCAACGCGGGTTTGATGGTCGGGTCGACTTGCGTCGGCGCTTCCGCTGGATTCCATGCGTTCTGGGCCGGCAGCATTTGTGTTGACGGCATGGATTGCGGCATTACCTGCGTGCCTGTCGGCATCGCCCGCGTGCTGTCCACGTTGGGAAGTGCGTCGGAAAGCACGCTGGTCTCGGCATCGTCAACAGGTGCGATCACCTGCGTTGCGCTCGCGTCGGATTGGCTGGTCACTTGTTTCCCGATTACTTGAGTTGCGCTCACATCGGGCTGCCCGATCGCCTGCGTTGCTTCGCTGAGCCTTGGCATCGTGCGCGTGCCGATGGCGTTTTCGCCGGTTATATCGTCCTGCGATCGCCACAACGTGCGCGGATTGTCGGGCGATTCAACAAAAGGGGGCATCGCCTCCGTATCGCCATCCGCTGCGCCACCATTGTCGGCCGCAACCCACGCCTGCGGATTCAACGCATCCACGGCGATCGCCTGCAGCAAATCGTCCGGCGTGCACCGCTTCGTCCGATCCGGATTGAGCGCCGAACGGAACGCGGCCATCGTGCCCGCAGGAAGTCCCGCAAGATTGGCGCTGCCTGCCGCCGCACGTTCCAACACGGTCATCATCGGCTTCGTGCCGAACACCGGCTCACCCGTAGCGGCGAACGCCAATACGCTCGCCACCGACCACCAATCGGTCATTTCATCCGATTCCGCGCCATCAATGATTTCCGGCGCGATGAACCCCGGCGTGCCCATCACCAGACCGGTACGCGTCACATGGCTTTCGCCTTCGCCCATAGCGATGCCGAAATCCACCAATACCGGGCCGGTGCTCGACACCATCACATTCGTCGGCTTGATATCGCGGTGCACGATGCCGGACGCATGCACGGCACGCACCGCCTCAATCAGCTTGCGTGCCAGCCGTTCCAAATCGTCGCCCACATATCGGCCATTGACGCGCACATCCTCACGCAGATTCTTGCCTTCGATCAACTCGGTCACAATAAAAGCCAACGCGTCGTCAAGTTCCATATCCACAATGCCGCACACGCCCGGATGCCGCACCTTCTGCAACGCCATCGCCTCCCTGCGCAGGCGCTCGCGTGCGGTCAACTCGTCGCGCTGCTGCTGCGGGGAATCGTCGTCGGAGAGGGAATCACGCAAAATCTTCATCGCATATTGATGGCCGCCATCGTCCCGCACACGCCATACCGAGCCCATGGCACCCGAACCAAGCCGGGAAATCAACGTGTAGCCGCCAACCAGGCTGCCTGCTTCCAGATTCAATGCGCTTAAGTCGCTCATACTTCCATCGTACTTGGCGTGCAGATTATGCACGCGAATTGACAGGCTGGGGAAAACGCCATGTGCCGCACGTTGAAGTCTGATGAAATCGAATCATCGACATGAAGAAGTGTCTTCACTTGCCGCACGCATCTGCAGCCACTTCACCGAAACCATGAGATGCGGGGCAGTGTTGAATGGTTTCGCGGTTCCGATAAAGGCATCGGAGCCTACGTGTCGTTTGGTTATGAGAATCAAGGAGGAGGCAGACCATGCTGCAAATCAACATGGCTGACGTTATGAACGTCATCGGCTCATTGACGCCGTACCTTATTGCGATTGGCGTGCTGTTCGCGCTCGCGCTGATTATCACTTTTGCCGTCAACAAGAAGACGGTCAAGGAAGTGGCGACCCGTAAGATCGTCCATTCCGAATCCTGGCTGGTGGCGCTTGTCGGCATCGTCGTGGCCGTGTCCATGATGCTGACCGGCCCGCTTTCCACGCTGCTCAACAACGCGACCACCACCAAGTACATGCTGTCCGACACCACCGTTTCCAAAGCCAACGAGCTGGCCAAGGAAGTGCAGTCGGAAGCCATCACCATGCTGAAGAACGACGATTCCAACCTGCCGCTGTCCAACAAGAAGGTCAACGTGTTCGGTTGGGGCTCCACCAACCCGGTTTACGGCGGCACCGGCTCCGGCTCCATGTCCGACCAGTACGAGACCGTTTCCATGCTTGACGGCATGAAGCAGGCCGGCATCGAAACCAATTCCGAGCTGACCAAGCTGTACACCGACTACCGCAAGGACCGCCCGATGGTGGCTATGTGGTCGCAGGATTGGACCCTGCCTGAGGTTCCGGCCAAGCAGTATTCCGACAAGCTGATCTCCGACGCCAAGGACTTCTCCGACGAAGCCGTCATCACCATCACCCGCGTCGGCGGCGAAGGCGCTGACCTGCCGACGAACATGAAGGCGAAGGGCATCACCTACAACAACAATTCCAAGGACTACGAAGATTTCAAGGATGGCGAGCACTTCCTGCAGCTGTCCCAGACCGAGCGCGACATGATCGACCTGGTCACCAAGAACTTCAAGAAGGTGACGCTCGTCTACAACGGCGCCAACGCGTTCCAGTTCGACTTCCTGTCCCAGTATCCGCAGATCAAGTCCGTGCTGTGGTGCCCGCCGGCCGGCCAGACCGGCTTCTCCGCACTGGGTGAGGTGCTCGCCGGCGATGTGAATCCGTCCGGCAAGACCTCCGACACGTTCGTGAAGGACCTGACCAAGACCGCTGTGTTCAACAACACCGATGGCACCGCCGCCGGCAACGCTTCGTCCGTCGGCACGAACGGCAAGTTCACTTACGACAATGCGGATGATCTCGCTGCTTCCTACATGGGCTTTAGTGGCGACAAGGTCACGGTGACCCCGACGTTCGTCAACTACGTCGAAGGCATCTACGTTGGCTACAAGTTCTATGAGACCGCCGCCGACGAAGGTCTGATCAACTACGACGACACCGTCATGTTCCCGTTCGGCTACGGCCTGTCCTACACGACGTTCAAGCAGGAGATGGGCAAGGTCTCCTACAAGAACGGCAAGATCTCGTTCGATGTGACCGTCACCAACACCGGCGACAAGGCCGGCAAGGACGTGGTCGAGGTCTACTACAACCCGCCGTACACCGATGGCGGCATCGAGAAGGCATCCAAGAACCTGGTTGCGTTCGAAAAGACTAAGAAGCTCGAGCCGGGCGCTTCCCAGACCGTGAAGATCGAGTTCGACGATGACGACATGGCCTCCTACGACCAGAAGGACGCTAAGGCGTACGTGCTGGAGCAGGGCGATTACGACATCTCCATCCAGTCCGATTCGCACCACGTGATCGACCATCAGAAGGTCACCGTGAAGGACACCGTCACCTACAATTCCGACTCGAACACCCATAACGGCGATGCCGTGGCCGCCACCAACGAGTTCGATTACGCCGCCGGCGACGTGACGTACCTGTCTCGCGCGGGCCACTTCGCGAACTATGCCAAGGCCACCGCCGCTCCGACCAACTTCTCGATGAGCGACGAAGCCAAGGCCGAGTTCACCAACAACAGCAACTACGATCCGAAGAAGTATGACAACGATTCGGACGAGATGCCGACCACCGGTGCCAAGAATGGCCTGAAGCTGTACCAGATGTATGGCAAGGATTATGACGACGCCGATTGGGACAAGCTGCTCGACCAGCTCACCTTCGACGATATGGACAACCTGATCGCCAATGGTGGTTACGGCACTCCGGCTGTGAAGTCCGTCGGCAAGATCCAGCTGACCGACGCCGACGGCCCGGCCTCGCTGAACAACAACTTCACCGGTGTTGGCTCCATCGGTTTCCCGGCCTCCACCGCGTTCGCCTGCACCTGGAACCGTGATCTCGCCAAGCAGTTCGGTGAGATGATCGGCGACATGGCTCACGACATGCACGTGGCTGGTTGGTACGCTCCGGCCATGAACATCCACCGTTCGGCATTCTCCGGTCGTACCTTCGAGTACTTCTCCGAGGACTCCCTGCTCTCCGGTGCGATGGCCTCCAACGAAATCGCCGGCGCCAAGTCCAAGGGCGTGTACTCCTTCATGAAGCACTTCGCACTCAACGACCAGGAGACCAACCGCACCAACATGGTGTGCACGTGGGCCAACGAGCAGTCCATCCGTGAAACCTATCTGAAGCCGTTCGAGATGAGCGTGAAGGAAGGCGGCGCCCAGGCCGTGATGAGCTCCTTCAACTACATCGGCTACACCTACGCCGGCGCTTCCAGCAACCTGCTGCAGACCGTGCTGCGCGGCGAGTGGGGCTTCAAGGGTTTCGTCCTGACCGATTACTTCGGCGGCTACGGCTACCAGAACGCCGATCAGGAAGTGCGTGCGGGCAACGATTCGATGCTTGCCACCACGAAGATCACCAACCACATCACCGATAAGTCCGCCACTTCCGTGAAGGCGATGCGTCAGGCCGCGCACAACATCCTGTACACGGCCGCCAACAGCTGGCAGTACGCGAATGGCGAGCCGAAGGTCGCCACCCCGATCTGGAAGACCGCCATGTACGTGGCTTGGGGCGTGACCGCGGTGCTCGTGATCGGCCTGGAGATTGTGGCCATCAAGCGGTACCTGAACCGCAAGAAGGCCGTCGCCACGGTCGAGTCGGCTGCAGAACCGGTTGCCGCCGGCCCGGCCAATGCCGAGTGAGCTGCCTGATCAGCGATAACTGAAGTAATAACTGAAAACAGTCGGCTACAGGCAGCATTAGCAATGGTCAGCGATTCGAATGACCAAAGCTGAATATCCAGTAGCTGAACAACAAAGCCGGGAGCCTCCGCTAACCACGAAGCTTCCGGCTTTTGTTATGCGAGAACCGTGGTTGGACCGCAAAATGCGGATGTGGTTGACCATGTTGATGGTCGACACGCCGACAGCTATTGGTTTTGCGTTCACCTGGTTGTGGTTTTCGGGGTCTATTCTGATGGTATCGGCGCTTTCCGGACGCATTTTCCCGGTTTTCGACACGCCGATGGAACGTTGGATTTCCAACGGTTCCGTGCTTCATTGTGCCCTGCGGGTTGCGCGATTGCGGGTTCTCGTGTAAGTTTATCTCTTGCTGCTCAGCACGGCGGCCTCGCTCCTGGAGATTGGGGCGGCTTGCTGGTGCGGTGGTGGTTTGAGAACTCAAGAGCGTATTTGTACTACTTCTTTATAGTCAATGATTGCCAGTTCGTTGCCGGCCACGCTGACGCGTGGTGCCGAGGGATCGGTCAAACGGCGGCGAGGTTTTTGTGCGATGCGCCTTTCCTTATAAGGCGATCGTCAATTTTCTTATTTCGAGAGTCATCGTGTCGATGTCTCTTCATGAAAAGGTTTTTTTGTGGAGGGTTCGATTCTGGCTCAGGATGAACGCTGGCGGCGTGCTTAACACATGCAAGTCGAACGGGATCCCAGGAGCTTGCTCCTGGGTGAGAGTGGCGAACGGGTGAGTAATGCGTGACCGACCTGCCCCATACACCGGAATAGCTCCTGGAAACGGGTGGTAATGCCGGATGCTCCAGTTGACCGCATGGTCTTCTGGGAAAGCTTTTGCGGTATGGGATGGGGTCGCGTCCTATCAGCTTGATGGCGGGGTAACGGCCCACCATGGCTTCGACGGGTAGCCGGCCTGAGAGGGCGACCGGCCACATTGGGACTGAGATACGGCCCAGACTCCTACGGGAGGCAGCAGTGGGGAATATTGCACAATGGGCGCAAGCCTGATGCAGCGACGCCGCGTGCGGGATGACGGCCTTCGGGTTGTAAACCGCTTTTGACTGGGAGCAAGCCCTTCGGGGTGAGTGTACCTTTCGAATAAGCACCGGCTAACTACGTGCCAGCAGCCGCGGTAATACGTAGGGTGCAAGCGTTATCCGGAATTATTGGGCGTAAAGGGCTCGTAGGCGGTTCGTCGCGTCCGGTGTGAAAGTCCATCGCTTAACGGTGGATCCGCGCCGGGTACGGGCGGGCTTGAGTGCGGTAGGGGAGACTGGAATTCCCGGTGTAACGGTGGAATGTGTAGATATCGGGAAGAACACCAATGGCGAAGGCAGGTCTCTGGGCCGTCACTGACGCTGAGGAGCGAAAGCGTGGGGAGCGAACAGGATTAGATACCCTGGTAGTCCACGCCGTAAACGGTGGATGCTGGATGTGGGGACCATTCCACGGTCTCCGTGTCGGAGCCAACGCGTTAAGCATCCCGCCTGGGGAGTACGGCCGCAAGGCTAAAACTCAAAGAAATTGACGGGGGCCCGCACAAGCGGCGGAGCATGCGGATTAATTCGATGCAACGCGAAGAACCTTACCTGGGCTTGACATGTTCCCGACAGCCGTAGAGATACGGTCTCCCTTCGGGGCGGGTTCACAGGTGGTGCATGGTCGTCGTCAGCTCGTGTCGTGAGATGTTGGGTTAAGTCCCGCAACGAGCGCAACCCTCGCCCTGTGTTGCCAGCACGTCGTGGTGGGAACTCACGGGGGACCGCCGGGGTCAACTCGGAGGAAGGTGGGGATGACGTCAGATCATCATGCCCCTTACGTCCAGGGCTTCACGCATGCTACAATGGCCGGTACAACGGGATGCGACACTGTGAGGTGGAGCGGATCCCTTAAAACCGGTCTCAGTTCGGATTGGAGTCTGCAACCCGACTCCATGAAGGCGGAGTCGCTAGTAATCGCGGATCAGCAACGCCGCGGTGAATGCGTTCCCGGGCCTTGTACACACCGCCCGTCAAGTCATGAAAGTGGGTAGCACCCGAAGCCGGTGGCCCAACCTTTTGGGGGGAGCCGTCTAAGGTGAGACTCGTGATTGGGACTAAGTCGTAACAAGGTAGCCGTACCGGAAGGTGCGGCTGGATCACCTCCTTTCTACGGAGAATTTCAGGACACGGTTCCGTGTCCGGTGTGAGCCCCGTGCCCGTGGAATGGTTCCACGGTCTCGCATGGGGATGCTGGTGTGGAAGAGATCATGGGCTTGGATGTCCCGTCGGGATGTCCGGGAGTGGTATGGGTATGCTTTTGGGCTCCCGGACCGCCACCCCACAACGTCTGTTGTGGTGCGGTTCGATGCCCACATGGAGTAGGCCTGTTCCCTTCGGGGCGGGTTGGAAACGTGTGGCGCGTGGTGGTTTGAGAACTGGATAGTGGACGCGAGCAAGAGAAACTGAAAGAACGTTTCTTTTTGCTTATCGCGATTTCGCCAAACTCTTCAATTGAGTTTGGTTTCGAGATCGATCGTTTTGTGATCATTTTAGTGTTAAGATTTGTCGTCTGGCGATCTTGCTATCAGGAAACCCGCGGGTGGGGCAATGACAATTTGTTTTGCTGTTGTGCCGCTTGCGAGGGCGTATGGTGGATGCCTTGGCAGACAGTACCGATGAAGGACGTTTGAGGATGCGATAATCCTAGGGGAGCCTCCAACATGGCTTTGATCCTAGGGTCTCCGAATGGGGGAACCCGCCGGCCGTCATGGGCCGGCACCGCCTATGGGCGGGGGGTACGCAGGGAAGTGAAACATCTCAGTACCTGCAGGAAGGGATACTCCGTGAGTAGTGGCGAGCGAAAGCGGATCAGACCAAACCGGTTGCGCGTGATACCCGTCGGGGGTTGCGTTGCCGGTGTTGTGGGATCACGTGTCCCGGTTCCGACGGGCCGGGCGGGAGTCATAAAACGGCTTGCCAGGGGAACAGGCTTGAAGGCCTGGCCGTAGAGGGTGCCAGCCCCGTACCTGGACGTGAGCCGTCTTCCGATCGTGTTGTCCCAAGTAGCGCGGGCCTCGTGGAATCCCGCGTGAATCAGCCCAGACCGTTGGGTAAGTCTAAGCATACCTGTCTGACCGATAGCGTACCAGTACCGTGAGGGAAAGGTGAAAAGCACCCCGGGAGGGGAGTGAAACAGTTCCTGAAACCGTGCGCCCACAAACCGTCGGAGCCTCTGTGTGGGGTGACGGCGTGCCTATCGAAAAATGAGTCTGCGAGTCAGTGGCGGGTGG
>OMNQ01000783.1_pt1 | contig 10139 bp, 10 predicted proteins | sample 1673871 | NCBI WGS metagenome assembly OMNQ01 (sample SAMEA103958130, study PRJEB25191) | human gut metagenome | biome: human-associated habitat [ENVO:00009003]; feature: intestine environment [ENVO:2100002]; material: feces | place: Germany | collected 2013/2015
CTGTCTCCGCCGCCGACATGGCGCTGGCTGGGGTCGTCGGCCACATCCCCGCCGATGAAGTCATCGATGCCATGGCTGAAGTCGGCAACGCCATGAGCAAGGACCTGCGGGAGACCGGCATTGGCGGCCTGGCAGGCACCCCCACCGGCTGCAAAATTGCCGAGATCGTCACCATGAGCGCCGACACCGAAGAAAAAGATTAACACCTCCAGGCGGTACTGCACAATTTTTGCTGCAAAGGCATTAGGATTTGTGCGGTACTGCCTTTTACTTTTTTCCGCTTTGTGTTATACTAGTACAAACGTAAATTTATAGGAGGATTCCTTTATGAATGATCCGCGTTGGGCGTCCATCGACGCCTTTGCCGAAGCCGCACCCGGACAGGCATCCTGCGTCAGTGCCAGCCGCTGCGAGCTTGCCATGACGCCGTACCGCCGCTGCCGTCACCCGTACCCGGCCTATTTTGCCGAAAACACCCTCTATCTGTCACCGGAGTTGGAAAAAGCGTTCCCGGACTGCCGCTGTAGGCTTGCGGAGGAAGCGGGACGGGATGTTCCCGCAGTTCCGGACGCGCCGCTTCGGCAGGCACTTTTGGATGCGGGCGTATTGCGGCAGACGGAGGACGGCCTCCGGTGGATCGCGCGCGTACACGGCGCGCAGGCGCTCGGGGCGGTGCGCCCACAGCCGGATGGCGACTGGTATATCTGAAATTCCGCGTATGCGCGGAACGCAAATTATAAACAGGAGAGAGCTGCTATGAAACTTGTAGTATTGGACGGTTATACGGAAAATCCCGGCGATCTGAGCTGGGCAGAGCTGGCCGCGCTTGGCGAGCTGACGGTCTATGACCGCACGTCGTATACCGAGTCCCCGCTGATCGCGGAGCGCATCGGCGACGCGGAGATCGTGGTCATGAACAAAACGCCGATCTCCCGCGCGACGATCGACGCGTGCCCGAATATCCGGCTGATCGCGGTGCTTGCGACGGGCTATAACGTTGTGGATTACAACTACGCGCGGGAAAAGGGCATCCCGGTCGTGAACGTGCCGGCCTACGGCACGGCGTCGGTCAGCCAGTATTCCATCGCCCTTCTGCTGGAGATCTGCCACCATATCGGCCATCACAGCGCGTCTGTCCATGCGGGCAATTGGGCCTCGAATCCCGACTGGTGCTATTGGGACTATCCGCTCATCGAGCTGGAGGGCAAGACTATCGGCATCATCGGCTTTGGCCGCATCGGCCAGGCGGAGGGCCGCATCGCGCGGGCGATGGGCATGCACGTTCTGGCATATGACGTCTATCCGAACGACGCCGGGCGCGCCATCGGCGCGTATGTCGATCTGGACACGCTGCTTGCGCAGTCGGACGTGGTGTCGCTGCACTGCAATCTGACGCCGGAGAACACCGGACTCATCAATAAAGAGAACATCGCGAAAATGAAGGATGGCGCGATCCTCATCAACAACGCCCGCGGCCAGCTGATCGTGGAGCAGGACGTCGCCGACGCGCTGAACAGCGGCAAGCTGGCTGCCGCCGGGCTGGATGTAGTCTACACAGAGCCGATCCGCCCGGACAATCCGCTCCTGACCGCGAAAAACTGCATCATCACGCCGCATATCTCCTGGGCCCCGAAGGAGAGCCGCCAGCGGATCATGGACGCCACGGCAGAAAACATCCGTGCCTTCCTCGCCGGAACGCCGCAGAACGTCGTCAATCGCTGAAGCGCTGAAGAACCCGCTGCCGCCTGCTCCGCAGGGACAGCGGGTTTTATGCGGCGGGGATTTTCGCTGCGCCTGCGTGCCGTTTTGCGGCGTTGCAATATTAACAGAAATATGGTATGATGTTCCCACTTACCGGAAGGGGGAACTGCTTTGCTTTATCTGCTGCTTGCGCTGTTTACGGCTGCGATCGTCGCAGTTGATCAGCTGACAAAATATCTGGCTGCATCCAATCTCGTGGGGAAAACCGTCACGCTTATCCCCGGCTGGCTCCAGCTGCACTATATCACAAACGACGGCATGGCGCTGAGTCTGCTGCGCGGCGCGCGGTGGCTGTTCGTGGTCATGACGGCGGTGTATCTCGCAGTCGTGATCTATGTGCTCGTGAAAAAATGGTTCAAAAAAACGCCGGAGTTGTGGTGCATCGCGGCCATCACCGGCGGCGCGATCGGCAATTTCATCGACCGCATCTCCACGGGCCTTGTCATCGACATGATCTGCATCCCGTGGTTCTCCACGTTCAACGTGGCGGATCTGTTCATCACGTTCGGCGCGCTGGTCCTTGTGATCTATATTCTGACGAAGGATAAGGAGCTGCTGGCCGACAAGCCGAAGGAGCAGAAGAAACCGCATGACGCTGACGCTTGACAAAGACGGCGAACGGCTCGACAGCGCGCTCAGCCGCCTCGTGCCGGAACTTACCCGCAGTCAGGCCCAGCGCCTGATCGAGCAGGGCGCGGTCACGCGGGACGGAAGACCCGTCAAAAAGAACGAAAAGCTGCCTGCCGGGACGACGCTGGAGTTGGCAATTCCCGAAGTGCGTGAGACGCCCATCGCGGCGCAGGAGATCCCGCTCGAGGTCTGCTATGAGGACGCGGACGTAATCGTTGTGAACAAGCCCAAGGGGCTTGTCGTTCATCCAGCCCCCGGTCATGCAGACGGCACGCTCGTCAACGCACTGCTGGCACACTGCGGCAATTCTCTGTCCGGCATCGGTGGGGAAAAGCGGCCCGGCATCGTCCACCGCATCGACAAAGACACATCCGGCCTCATCATCGCAGCCAAGAACGACTTCGCGCACGCCGCGCTTGCCGCGCAGCTGAAGGATCACAGTCTGGCCCGGACGTATGTGTGTATCGTCTGCGGCAATATCAAGGACGATTCCGGCACCATCGATGCGCCTATCGGCCGCCACCCGGCCGACCGCAAGAAAATGGCCGTCACGGAGAAAAACAGCCGCAGCGCCGTGACGCACTGGCGCGTGTTGGAGCGCTTTTCCGGCTATACGCTTGTCGAGTGTAAGCTGGAAACGGGCCGGACGCACCAGATCCGCGTCCATATGGCCTACCGCGGCCACCCGATCTTAGGCGATATGGTCTACGGCCGCAAAAAGCCCGAACTGGGTCAGGACAGCCAATGCCTGCACGCGAAGGAACTTCGCTTCGTGCACCCGCGCACGGGAAAGCCCGTGACTGTCTCCTGTGAATTGCCGGACTATTTTGCCGCGCTTCTGGAAAAACTGCGCAGCGGCTACAGAAGGGCTTGACTTTTTAGCCTCAGTCTGCTACCATGATGCCATCTTCAACATGAGGTTTTTACGATGTACGTTTCCATTCTGTTCGCGTTTCTCTTTACCTTTACTGGCTTACAGTAAGGGTAATTTGTGATGCAAAAATAGGCTCTCAGGATGCTTTTTCATGCGGCACAGGTTACGCCTGTGCCGCATTTTTCTTTGCAGAAAAAAGTAAAAAAACCGGAGGAAGAAAAAATGATAGTAGTACTGAAGCGCGGCGTTGAGGAAAAGAAGAGAGAGCAGCTTATAGGCTGGCTGAAAAATCAGGGGCTGGGCGTGCACATCTCCGAGGGCGAGTATCAGACGGTGCTGGGCCTTATCGGCGACACGACGCGCATCGACATGGATCTTATCGCAAGCCTCGGCATCGTGGACTCCGTCACGCGCGTGACGGAACCCTTCAAGTGCTGCAACCGCAAATTCCATCCGGAGGACACCGTGGTCGAGGTCGGCAATGTAAAAATAGGCAGCGGCAATTTCTGCATGATAGCGGGGCCGTGCTCCGTCGAATCTGAAGAGCAGATAGTGGCCGTGGCAAAGGCCGTGAAGGCCTCCGGCGCGAACATGCTGCGCGGCGGCGCGTACAAGCCGCGCACCTCGCCCTACGACTTTCAGGGCCTCAAGGGCAGCGGCATAGAGCTTTTGAAGATCGCCCGCCGGGAGACCGGACTGCCGATAGTGACGGAGATAATGAGCGTGAGCGCCCTTCCACAGTTTGAGGACGTGGACGTCATACAGGTCGGCGCGCGCAACATGCAGAACTTCGACCTGCTGCGCGAGCTGGGCAAGCTGAGAAAGCCCATACTGCTCAAGCGCGGCCTTGCCAACACCCTCAAGGAGCTTCTGATGAGCGCGGAGTACATCATGGCCGGGGGCAACGAGCAGGTCATCCTGTGTGAGCGCGGCATACGCACCTTTGACGATTACACGAGGAACACTCTCGACCTTGCGGCGGTGCCCATGCTGAGAGAGCTGACGCACCTGCCGGTAATAGTGGACCCGAGCCACGCCACCGGCATTGCCCGGCTCGTGCCGCCGATGGCGCTGGCCGCTGCGGCCTGCGGGGCGGACGGACTTATAATAGAGGTGCACAACGACCCCATGCACGCCCTGTGCGACGGCGCGCAGTCTCTGCGGCCGGAGGAATACGACGCGCTGGTGAAAAAGGTGATGCGCGTGCGGGAGGCGGCGCTATGACCGTCGGGATAGTCGGGCTGGGGCTTATAGGCGGCTCTTTTGCGAAGGCGTACCATGAGGCGGGGGCGCGGGTGCTGGCCTGCAACCGCAGCCGGGACGTGCTGGATTTCGCCGTGATGAGCGGCGCTGTGGACGGGGAGCTGACGGAGGAAAACATCTCCGCGTGCGACCTCGTGCTGATAACCATCTACCCCGAGGCGGCGATAGAATACTTCAGGCGCATGGCGGGGCACATTGGGCCGAAGCCCATAGTGCTGGACTGCTGCGGCACGAAGCGCGCCGTGTGCGCGGAGTGCTTTCCCGTCGCGGCGGAGCACGGCGTGCGCTTCCTCGGCGGGCACCCGATGGCCGGAACGCACAACTCCGGCTTCAAATACGCGCGTGCGAACCTGTACCACGGCGCGCCGATGGTCATCGTGCCGCCGGACAGAGACGATGTGGAGCTGCTGGAGCGGGCGGAGGCGCTGCTGGCCCCGGCGGGCTTCGGCAGGTTTTCCTTCACCACCGCCGAGGAGCACGACAGGATGATCGCCTTCACCTCGCAGATGGCGCACGTGGTGTCGAACGCGTATATAAAAAGCCCGACGGCGGCGCAGCACAAGGGCTTCTCGGCGGGGAGCTACAAGGACATGACGCGCGTGGCGTGGCTGAACCCGCAGATGTGGGCGGAGCTTTTTATGGAGAACAAGGACTTTCTTATAGAAGAGCTGGACTTTTTCATGCACAGTATGCAGCAGTACAGAGACGCGCTCGCCTCCGGCGACACGGAGGGGCTGACGCGGCTTCTGGACGAGGGCAGAAAGAAAAAGGCGGAGGTGGACGGCCGGTGAAAAAAATACACGTTGCCGCGTCGCGCGAATACGACGTGCTGATCGAGCGCGGCATACTCGACGCTGCCGGGGAGGAGACCGCGCGCTGCGCCCCAAGGGCGCGCCTCGCGGCGGTTATCGCCGGGGAGCGGGTGTTTTCGATATACGGCGCGCGCCTTTGCGCCGCGCTTGAGCACGCGGGGCTTGAGCCTGCCGTGTTCACCTATCCCGGCGGAGAGGGCTGCAAGACGCTGGAGACCTATGAGGCGATACTGAACTTCCTTGCGCAGCGCCGCTTCGGAAGAAGCGACGCGGTCGTGGCGCTGGGCGGCGGCGTGACGGGGGATATGGCCGGGTTTGCCGCGGCGACGTATCAGCGCGGCACGGCGCTGGTGCAGATACCGACGACGCTTCTGGCGATGGTGGATTCCTCCGTCGGCGGCAAGACGGCGGTCAACCTCGGCTCGGGCAAGAATCAGGTGGGCTGCTTTTACCAGCCCTACGCCGTGCTGTGCGACCCGGACACGCTGGACACCCTGCCGGAGGCGGAGTATAAAAACGGCTGCGCGGAAGTGATAAAATACGGCGTTCTGGGCAGCGAGGGATTTTTTGAGGAATTGAAGGCGACGCCCGCCGCAGGGCAGGCGGAGCATGTGATAGAGACCTGCGTGACGATGAAGCGCGATATCGTCGCCGCCGACGAGTTCGACACAGGGAAGAGGATGCTTCTCAATCTCGGCCACACTGTGGGGCACGCCGTGGAAAAATGCAGCGGCTACGGGATAAGCCACGGCTGTGCCGTGGCGATAGGCATGGCGGTCATCGCGCGCGCCGCGGCAAAGCGCGGCATATGCACGGCGGACACGGCGGCGCGGATCACGGATATACTGAAGGCCTACGGCCTGCCGGTGGAGACGGAGTTCACGGCGGAGGCGCTTTACGGCGCGATGCTGGCGGACAAGAAGATATCCGGCGCGTCCGTGCGCCTCATAGTGCCGGAGGGCATAGGCCGCTGCCGGATAGAGACGGTGCCCGCGGCGGAAATGCGCGAATGGCTGAGAGACGGAGGGATAGCATGAGCATGACGCTTGCCCCCGGAGAGCGCACAGGCTGCGTGCGCATACCCGCGTCAAAGTCGCAGGCGCACAGGCTGCTCATATGCGCCGCGCTCGGCGCCGGGGAGACGACGGTCGAGTGCGACGGCGTTTCCGCCGATATAGAGGCGACGGTGCGCTGCCTTTCGGCGCTGGGTGCGCATATGGAGGCGGCGGGCGCAGGGCGCTTTAAGGTCAGCCCGATAACGCGCGCGCCGGAGGGCCGGTGTGAGCTTTACTGCGGCGAAAGCGGCTCGACCCTGCGGTTTTTACTGCCGGTCGCCGGGGCGCTCGGCGTCAGGGCCGTGTTCCACATGGAGGGCCGCCTGCCAGAAAGGCCGCTTGCGCCGCTGGATGATGTGCTGCGCGCGCACGGGATGGGCATCACCCGTCAGGGCGGAAACCTTGTGTGCGAGGGGAAGCTCACGCCGGGGGAGTATGAGATAAGCGGGGGAGTATCCTCGCAGTATATATCCGGGCTGCTGCTGGCGCTGCCGCGGCTGGACGCGGACAGCCGCCTCACCGTCACGGGAACGCTGGAATCGGCGGGCTACGTGGCGATGACGGAGGACGCGCTTCGCCTTGCGGGAATAGAATACGAAAAGCACGGGCAGAGCTACGATATACCGGGGCGGCAGGCCGGCCGCCTGCCGGAGGCGTGCCGCGCGGAGGGCGACTGGTCGAACGCGGCCTTCTTCCTCTGCATGGGGGCGCTGTCGCGCGGCGGCGTGACTGTGCGCGGGCTTGACATGGCGTCACTGCAGGGGGACCGCGCCGTGCTGGACATCCTCAGGCGCTTCGGCGCGGAGGTGGAGCCGCTTTGCGGCGGGGCGCGCGTGCGCCGGGGGGCGCTGCGCGCCATAGAGATCGACGCCGCGCAGATACCCGACCTTGTGCCGGTGCTGGGCGTGACGGCGGCCGCGGCGCGCGGAACGACGCGCATCATAAACGCCGGGCGGCTGCGCCTTAAGGAGTCGGACAGACTGAAAAGCACGGCGCGGCTTATCGCCTCGCTTGGCGGCACGGCGGAGGAGCTTCCCGACGGGCTTATCATACACGGCAGGGAGGCGCTTGACGGCGGAAGCGTCGAGACATGGCGCGACCACCGCATAGCCATGGCCGCGGCCGCGGCGGCGTGCGTCTGCCACAGCGCGGTGAGTCTGGACGACAGCCGCTGCGTTGAAAAGTCCTACCCGCGCTTCTGGGAGGACTATGCCAGTCTTGAGCTACAGGGGGATAAAGCATGAGCAGCTATGGAGAAAATCTGCGCATCACGATATTCGGCCAGTCGCATTCACCGGCGATAGGCGTGACGGTGGAGGGCATCCCCGCCGGGGAGAGGATAGACACCGCAAAGCTTGCGCGCTTCCTCGCCCGCCGCGCGCCGGGGAGAAACGACTGGTCCACCCCGCGGCGGGAGGCGGATGCGCCGGAATTTCTGTCCGGCCTTAAGGATTCCGTCACCTGCGGCGCGCCGCTTGCCGCGATAATAAGAAACGCGGACACGCGCTCGCAGGACTACGCCGCGCTTGCGGACACGCCGCGCCCCGGCCACGCCGACTATACGGCGCAGGTGAAATACGGCGGCGCGCAGGACAGCGCCGGCGGCGGGCATTTTTCGGGGCGGCTGACAGCGCCGCTGTGCATTGCGGGCGGGATATGCATTCAGCTTCTCGCGCGCGAGGGGATAACCGTTATAAGCCGCATCGCCGCCATCGCGGATGTAGAGGACGAGGGCGCGCTGTGCGCCTCCACGGCGGAAAAGCCATTTCCGACGGTCAGCGATGAGCGCGGCGAGGCCATGCGCGCCGCGATAGCCGCGGCGAAGGCGGACGGGGATTCCGTGGGCGGCGTGATAGAATGCGCCGTGCTGGGGCTTCCCGCGGGCCTCGGCGGGCCGCTGTTCGGCGGGCTTGAAGGCCGCATCTCCGCGGCCGTGTTCGGCATACCGGCGGTGAAGGGCATAGAATTCGGCGCGGGCTTTGCCGCGGCGAGAATGCGCGGCAGTGAAAACAACGACTGCTTTGAGACGTCCTCCGGGCGCGTCGTCACGAAGAGCAACAACTGCGGCGGGATACTCGGCGGGATAAGCGACGGGATGCCGCTGGTGTTCCGCGCGGCGGTGAAGCCGACGCCGTCCATAGCAGCGGAGCAGCTTACGCTGAACATGAAAACGATGGAGGAGACGGCGCTGCATGTGCCGGGGCGGCACGATCCGTGCGTTGTGCCCCGCGCGGTGCCGTGCGTGGAGGCCGCGGCGGCCATCGCCGTATATGACGCGCTTCTTGCGCGAAGAAAGGAAACAAGGTGAAAAGATGGACCTGAACGACTACCGCAGAGAAATGGACGAGATCGACGCGCAGCTTCTTGCCGCGTTTGAGCGGCGCATGGACGTCGCCGGGAAGATCGCCGAATACAAAAAGGCGCACGACATGCCCGTCCTCGACGCGCGCCGCGAGAAGGAGAAGCTTTTCGCCCTGACGCAGGAAGCGCCGGAGGAGCTGCGCGAGTACACGGCGCTTTTATACTCCCTGCTGTTCGAGCTCAGCCGCAGCCGCCAGAGCAGGCTTCTCGGCACGAAGAGCACCCTGCCCGGAGAGATAGAGCGCGCGATAAAGGACACGCCGCCGCTCTTCCCGCCGGAGGCGAACGTGGCCTGTCAGGGCGTGGAGGGCGCATACTCACAGCTTGCGTGCGAAAGGCTTTTCAGGATGCCGAACGTGTTCCACTGCAAGAGCTTTGACGCGGTGTTCTCCGCGATAGAAAGCGGCTTCTGCCGCTACGGCGTGATCCCGCTGGAAAACAGCACGGCGGGCTCGGTCAACGCGGTGTACGATCTGATGATGAAGCATAACTTCCGCATAGTGCGCTCAGTGCGGCTGAAGGTGGATCACAATCTTCTCGCCCTGCCCGGCGCGAAGCTTTCGGACATAAAGGAGATATATTCTCATGAGCAGGCGATAAGCCAGTGCGGCGGCTTTTTGCAGAAGCTTCCGGGCGTGACGGTCGTCCGCTGTGAGAATACCGCCGCGGCGGCGAAGCTCGTCGCGGAGTCGGGCAGGAAGGACATAGCGGCGCTGGCCTCGCGTGCGTGCATAGAGCTGTACGGGCTGAGCTGCCTTGCCGCTTCTGTGCAGGATCAGGGCAGCAACTTCACCCGCTTCATCTGCATCTCCAAGGAGCTGGAGATATACCCCGGCGCGGACCGCACAAGCCTCATGATGGTCCTGCCGCACAAGCCCGGCTCGCTTTACAAGCTGCTTTCGCGCTTCTACGCGCTGGGCATCAACCTCAATAAGCTGGAAAGCCGCCCGCTTCCGGACAGGAACTTCGAGTTCATGTTCTATTTCGATCTGGACACCTCGGTATACTCCCCGCAGTTCATGCAGCTCATGGGTGAGCTTTCGGATATATGCGAGCAGTTTTCCTATCTGGGCAGCTACAGCGAGATAGTGTGACAAATCGGAAAGCCGCCCGGCGCGGTCTGCGCGTTGTGCTGAACGCGTCGCCCATTTCGGACGAGCTTTTAAACGCCGATCTTTCCGGCGTCGACTGGCTGGTCGTGAACGAGATCGAATGCGCGGCCATGGCGGGCTGCGGCGATGCGCAGGCGGGCTATGAGACGCTCAAGCAGCGCTATCCGTCGCTTGGCATTCTGCTGACGCTCGGGTCTGAGGGATCCGTCAGCTGGAAGGACGGCACGGAGGTCCGGCAGTGTGCGTACCCGGTCAAGGCCGTCGACACGAC
>OMNQ01000786.1_pt1 | contig 10130 bp, 4 predicted proteins | sample 1673871 | NCBI WGS metagenome assembly OMNQ01 (sample SAMEA103958130, study PRJEB25191) | human gut metagenome | biome: human-associated habitat [ENVO:00009003]; feature: intestine environment [ENVO:2100002]; material: feces | place: Germany | collected 2013/2015
TGTGTTTCACCCAAAGGAAGCTTTTCCTTGCTGATAGTGATAGTGTTGCTGGCTGTTTCGTTCAGCTTGTTGGAAGCTACTGCAGGATCATTAATATACCAGAAGAACTCCACATTATCCAATGTTATCTTACCACCATTATAAGGGTCAGTTGTTGTCAATTGTCCCTTGATTTTAACCTCATAGTTGTCAGCTTGATCGCAAGGAATCTTATAATCCGTTACGATATTGCCCTTGGTATCAGTAATGATTGGATGCTGGCTAACCATTTCGAACCAGTTACTGTACAACGAGCAGACCTCAGCAGGTGTACCCCAATTAGCATTTCCCTTGGCAGGATCCTCTGTAGATACAGATACGTAATACTTCTTACCAGTAGTCAAAGGATAGTCTTTATTGCTGATCACAATATAGGTTTCACCTTCACTGTCTACTTCTATCATATTAGTACCATCGATCTCAAAGTTCTTACATTTTTCCTCTGAATCGTATACGTCTACAGTACCATATTTATTACCAGCAACTGGCGTCGTCTTATCATTCTTTATATCATATAAGTTATATGAATAAAGTCCATCACCAGTAACAGGTTTACCATCTTCATCCACAAAACGGAAATAAATCTTGGAATCTGTATGACCCAAAATTGCATTCAATGTCTCGTGGATAGCACGTATCTTCAGTTTGATGGTTCCAGTTGTAGCGTTTTCACAAATAGGCTTCTCCTGGAGCACCTGCACCTTGGCTGGTTCGATATACATACGGATATCATCTACGGCATAGTCAGCACCTTCAGTATTTTTACAATAGTTATCAATTACTACTCTAAAATCAGTATAATTCTCTACCCCCGATTCCCTTTGGAGAACAATCTTGCCATAAACCTGATACCATTCAGCTTTAAGACAAGGATTATCTTGTACATTATTAGCAAAATTTCCCGAAGAAAAAGAATGAAGCAGTTTTTGACTCAGTATATTTCCTTCAGTATCATAATTCACTCCATAAAGTTTAAACATAACCTGAGGGAGTTCATTGGCTTGAGTCATATCTGCGACATTAGCAGAAAATATCATCTGCATACCAGTACAGAGATTTGCCTTAAAATCAGCAGCTGCTATCTGACGACTCTCATTAGAAGCATCCACATAAAGGAAGTGTCCATACTGAGACCCATTCGTCATTTCATACGTGCGATCATACAAGGTTTTATCTGTCCACCAAACATAATTATCCGTACCACCAGAATGATTTCCAGAAATACCAGAAATATTAGCAGTTTTATAAAGTCCATAATCTCCATGAAGTGGTGAATGTCCAATACCAGGATAACCACTAATACCAGCATCATAGTCAATCAAATCACGATATACGAAACTATAAGCACGACGATCCCATCTTGATGGCAATCGATCTTGGTTGTCATCTGGAGTTGTTGGGGCTGCCACCGTTTGCTCAACATCATCATCATCAAATGATATAGGTTTGGTTGCCATTTTATAATGCTCATCAAGATATGATATGGTTCTGTTATTATAGCCTGCAGCAGTTATCTGATCATGCGTCATTGGATGGAAATCCATAAAACGAACATCAAAGTTAGCTACAGGACACATCTGTGTATCTGAAGCTTTCAAATAAGCTACAACAAATACAGGAATACCTTTATCTATAACCGGCTTATCTTTATCATCAATAGGCGAGTCATCTAAATTATGCCATATAGCTTTATTCAACTTTTCTTCGTTTAAATCAAGAAAGCGACCATCCCCAGACAAATCGCAATATTTTGATTTAGAAACATCATAAATACGCCATCTGATAGAACCTCCATACTGAGGAACAGATACATATCTTGACTTATCAAAATCAGCATCAGTTATATCATTATTATATACAACCTTTTTCAAGCCTTCAGGTGTCATCGGATAAAATGAGTATCGAGAAATATCATTCAATTGCAAACGCAATGTTGTTTCTGAGTTTTCATCCTTATAACCAAATGTTACCTTTTTATTATCTTCATAAGTATAGTCACCATCATCATGATTACACAATGCAGCCATGATATCATCAGCTATCTTCTTTTTGGGAAGAATATGGAAGATGTAACGAATAGACAAAGTTGGTTCATGGAGCAGATAAGTCTTTGACTCATCCATTCCGTCAACATATCTACTTACATCACAGGCAATAGTCTCCCCTTCCCATGAATCGTTAACATGGGAAGTACTATAATTAACACCTATCAGAGATTTAGTAGGACTTTGATTTATATTATTTGCAAATAATCCCCAATTGCCCTTCTTGAATAATTTAGTTTGTGTCGGATCACACACACTAAGATGGGAAGACTCAGCATCTGTATCATAATCATACCAACGGAAATAGCCACGAGGTTCTAGTTCATTACCAGAACCCTCATACCACTGGAATGGCAGGGACAAGAGAATCTGCTGATTAGACTCCTTTCCATCCACATAGTAATAATACTCCCATTCATGAGTCTTCTGATAGGTATGGCCATTCACCATGTCCCAGTCTCCCTTTTTATTGGCGATACCTTCGTAATGCTTGAATGGGAGATCATTTGGAGAATAGAGTTTTACATTTATCTTGCTCTTGAAAGCTGATGGCTCTTTTGTAATGACGCCATATTTCGCTTCATGTCCAGTGAGGTCATTAGTCAACAAGCAATATACCTTCATGTCTGAAGACCATGAAGAACCGGAAGGCAACTCGAAAGTTACATTCAATCCATTTGGCAATAAAGAAGAACCCTCTTTTGACAACAAGGTATAATACCCCGTACCATCAGAAGTTTTGCGCAAAGCCAAAGCGCCATTACTGGAAGTAGCACTAATGATTTTACCATCCTTGTCTGCTAATACCCAACGCATATAGAAGTCGCTAACATCTTTCTTATCAGCAACGTCGAAATCAGAAAGGATATTAGGAACTACATCTTTCAAACTTACCTCAAGTTTATTGTCTTTATATATCGCATCTACATCATGACTTGCTGCTGCAGCTACATTTTCAGCAGAAAGCTCCAAAGGAAGCGCATCAAGTGTTTCTTGCTTTACAAACTTAAAGGAATATTCTCCATTAAGAGTTGGCTCTTGAAGAATATAAGTGCTTCCATTATATGTTACCACCTTGGCATCATCATCGTCATTATTTGCCCAGGTACATTTCAAGACATAATTCTCTACATTTGCTCCTGCAGCAAGTTTTGAGAAATCAAAGGTCACAGTACGGGCTGCCTCATTGGCTATATCGGTAGCATTAAAGAAAATCAAATCAGAACCTTTAACTGCTGATGAAGAATTACTCAATATATCTGTTATGGAAGAAGCAACAGGAGTAGTAGCAGACCCAGACTTAAACAACTGCCAACGCAAATACTTGGCATTGAAATCTGGCAAAGTAACGCTGGCAAATGTCGCAGATGTAGGAATAATAGAAGTGCTCTCTGCTGTCGAAAAAGTGGGTGATTTACTGCCATACTTAATCCCAGAAGATATCAAGCCATCTTCTGTATATATATCGAATTCCATCTTTGTGACGCCAGCAAGATTCTCTTTTTCGGTTAAGAGATTGGCATCATTAGAAAGGAGGAGAATGAGTTTAGAATTATGAATATCCGCACTTTTGGGATCTAATTTATACTCAAAAAGAGATTTCCAAACCCCGTATTGAGCCTGATTTTTATCATAATACACATAACTATTGTCTTTCTTATGAGCTGCATAACTATAAGAGTCTCCTATAGAATTTTTACTATCATCATTATAAATTTCCCAACTTGATATATCAAGTTTCGCTCCATCTTTCTCAAAATAGAAACATGCATAAGTGTAATGATCCTTAATATAATCACTCAATTGCAATAATAATGGAGTATTATTACCCTTTACATATGAGCCATCACTAGCCAATCCTTCCATTGGCATTAAAACCAATGAAAGGAGGAGGATGAGAGTACGATATATGTTTTTAATCTTATTCATAGCGATAGTATTTACGTGTATAATGTTTACGAGTAGCATAACTGCTTAAATCCTTGGTGAAAAGTATCTTGTATATAAGAGACTTGCTCGTTTCACCCGGTACAGGGACTGTGACCTGATAGAGGGCACTCTGCTTGTCGGCAGCATCATCATTGAAGGTACCTTCAAAATAACCAGTGGATGGAGTCCATTTAGGAAGAGTTTTAAATACCAACTTGGCATTCGTTTCGGCGGCTGTGGCATCAGCCATACCATCTTCTTGGATTAACTCCCATTTTACATTGGCATAATCGATGGTTCCAGACACATCGGTATCATCGGCATGCACTACTTTTGGCTGGATATGGAATTCCTCTTCCGGGTAATAACAGGTGTAGGAAAGAGTGGTTCCGTTATCTCTTATGGATGGATAGAGACCGATGGCAGAGAAGGACTGAACATCAAACTTCAACTTGTAATCATCTAAAGAGATTGGAAGAATGTGATGGTCGTTGCGAGCTATCGTTGTCCAATCCTGGAACAGGGCGTAACGCTTGACTCCTGCTGAAGTATTCAGGTTGATGATGAAATACTTGGAAGTATTGCCCGCTGCGCTTTCATTCACATAGAACGAAATCTCTTTATAATCCGTAGTACCTGCTGGTATCGTCACAGCAGGAGACAACTTATAAGTATAATTGTCCGTTGCAGCCTGCCCTACCAGATTTGGAGTACATGCAACCTCATCATTATCAGCACCAGTTGATGTGTCAGAATGCTTTGGCAGCAACATGATATTGTCAGCATCTGCATTATCCTTACTGTTCTTAGTAATATCGCTGATGGTAATATCGTTGATTACCAAATCTGTAGAACTTGGATTCTTAAACTTTAATGTAACCTTAGCCAGCATTCTTACTACCCAAAGCTCAGTTTTATCAGGTTTACCGGAAGCATTTATCGTTACTTCCTGCTTATTGCTCATTGGAATGCCTTTGGTAGTAACATCGAAGCCATTACCGTTCATCTTCCATTTCATGTTATCGAAATGAACTTCTGCACCTTTAGAGATACCTAGTTCTGCTGCTGTAAGATTGGCAAAGGAATAAACCTGATAGGTAGCTTCTCCTTTAGGAAGATCCTTGATTGTGACTTCATCCTTTATACGATTATTAGCCGATACATCCGTATTCTCTGCAAAAGAAACAACCTTGTTGTCTTTCACAAAGGCTACTACCCAGCTCTTCATGTTTTCTGCATCTACGCCATCATTCCATGACAACGTAGCTCTGGTTCCGGAAGAAGGAGCTGTAGAAAGAGTCATGTGGACGGTAATCTTGTCGCCTGGGTTATCGCCTCCACTGCCTCCCTGTATAGGGTCAGCACTATCTGTGGAGCAAGCCGAGATTAAGGCTAGCACCATCAGAATCAATGCCGTATGTATCGTTCTAATCGTTTTCATTTTCTCTGAAAGTTTAATTTCAAACTATACTTTCTGTTTATCTATTTGTTTCGTTTTTACATTGTTGTCTTTTCGTGAGTATAGGTTGCCCATTTTCTCACGTTGAGGGTTACCTTCATTCCATCCGGTCCCTTACCGGTAATTCCATCGATACGAACTCGATAAATGTTATTGCGGACTATGCCGTAATGCATTGGGTCGGAAGTTGTACCTTTACCCGTAGGGTCGCTATGGCGAATGACGTAGGTGTAGCATTTTGGAGTACCGACTGCACCCGTTTTAGGACTACCGAATTTACCATTAGCCATATCTTCAGCAGAAGCAACTTGCCATTGATCTGCATCATAATATGTGCCCTTAAACACCAATCCCGTTGATGTTTCTAGAGAATTATCAAAGGAAGTATTCTCCATAACATAGTCGAGAATATAGTATTTATAATTATACGGAGTTGTGGCTTTTTCATTATCATTATCTGTACCATGACTTTTATCGGCTTTCTTCGTCTTATAAAAATCAGAAAAAGTCATTGACTCCCAATCCGTAATACTTTTCTTTTCATGACGATAAGCAACTCCTGTACGACTATTCGTCCAAGGACAAATCACATAGTTCGTTGAATTATGATTTGCATCTTCTGTTTCCTTTGAAATGTAGTTTACGGTATTTTGGTCGTTACCATCAGTAACTCTTTTTATGAGGTATTCACCTGAGGTTAAATCGTTATATGGCATAACAGACTCTAAAACAAAACCACCAATAACATTATTCGAGGCATCGGTTACATTATAATTATATGTATATGTTCTCGGCGTTGTTTTTTTATTTTCCTGGCAATAAGCATTTGGCATAATATCAATTCGAGCTGCCAGTCTTTCAATATCTACATTTACAATATAAGGATCTTCCTGAGAACCTATATGCCCATCAGGAGTTAGTTGGGCATCCTTTAAGGATGACATCAAGAAGTTGCTTGATTTTGTTATATCTGCATCATCTCGTGTACAAACATCCATAATAAGTTTATCGCGGATATCTTTCAATATTTTACCTTGCCATTCAGAAGTCATATCACCAGCATTAGCAACTGCTAGCAGATGATAATTCTTTTGAATAATTTCATTATTTATCTGTATCAGTGAAGATTGCCATATTTTAGAATTACCACCACTAGCTGTAGAGAAGTGCTGAAAGTAAATAACCTTTTCTATGATGGCATCATCATCACTCATATCATTCTTGGAAGATGAATAAAGCAATAAGTTTAAGTTGGTAACGGTTCGCTCATTAATTTCACCTACATCATCTCCATCTCCATCCTCTCCACCAGAAGGATTTTCTGTAAAATGATACTTGTCATCTTCACCTGCCCTGCTCGCTCGTGTATCTCCACTACCATCCACTGTTACCTTTACCTGCAGATATGTCTTCATATCCTTGTTGGGCATAGGCGAATCGCAAGTGTTGTCGCTCGCACAGGATGCGAACGACATCACCAGCAAAAGGGCTAGCAATGAGCGGATTATCGATTTCATCTTAAACATATACTTTATATTTTAGGGCTTACATGAAGCCAGTAGGACTAATATTTTTTATTTTCGATTCTATTTGGATTCGAGAGTTTTAATGGAGTTCTTCGAACTGGATGCGCTTGCTCCAACTCAGTACATTCACACTGATGGTGATTAAACAATACTTGAGCTTGCCACCCTGGATAAAGAACTGAAGTTTGTAATCGTAGGCACGGTCTAGGAATTCCTGTGCACTGTAACTGTACTCCTCGCTGGTGCGAAGACGACTCAAGAGGTCTGGCAGATCTACATTGACTACCGTATTTCCGGTCTCCTTACTCTTAATGAGGAGTCGGCCATCCAGGTTGTAATCTTCGTGTTTCAGAATGCGGGAAGTCATAAAGTCAGCATGGGCTATCTTGCCCTGCTCGTCCTCATCTACCGTATTCCATGTAGCATGAGGGGTATAAATGAGTTTACGGCTCTCATCGAGAGAGTTATCCCAAAGGATGCGGGCATTATGGTCTTCGATGGTCATCGTGTAGTCGTTGACATCCATGTCTTGAGGAGAGTCAAGGTCACGAAGCGCCACATTGATCTTCTTGGTATCACGCACCAGAGGGATGGTTGCATAAGAAGGCTTTGAGGATGATACCTCTACTGCCTCCAGCAGTTTACCATGCCAGAGGGTATCGAGAGGAAGGCTGTTGTTGACAACCTCATCATACTCTCCCCTATTTTCATGATCGAGATTCACTTCCAGTTTCTGCATCTTATCTCCTGTAGCCGATGGAGCGGTACGAACGAACTTGGCACGGCCTGAAGCTAACTGGTCGGCGTAAGCATTCTGTCCGGCAAGGGCAAGGAACTGATATTTACCTGGCTGCAGGTTCTCGACGTGCATTACATAATTTGGGTCTTTGAGAGGCGATGATAGCGCAGAATTCGTCTCGGTCTGTTGGGTTATATAGTTTCCGTTCTCGTCGAATACATACAGCGTTACCTGTCCAACATGGTCGTTGAACATGTCGGCACGCTGGAGGTTGTAATCATACTTAAACTTCACATATACACCATTAGGACAATCGCTGTAGTCCTGGTGCCACATATCGTGGCACGAGGTGACGACTGTCAGGGTCATGGCAGCTGCCATGACACCCTTTAACCATTTATTTATCTTCTGCGCTATCATATCGCTAATCAATTATTATTTTCTATATTTATCTTTATAATGTATCAAATTACTGACCGAGAATTACTCCCTGTGTACGCTTAGCCCAAGAGAGGACGTTGATCTTAACAGAGATGTAACTCTTCAAATTATCATCTGGAGTAGGATCATTCTTTACATCAAGTTCATCTGGAGTTGCTGCACCAAGTCGACTTACGCCAGTAATATCCAAATCATACCAGTTATTACGCAGTACACCATAACGACCAAGCCAGTTAGCCTCGTTAGGAGCAGGATATGAAACACCTGTTGTTTTTGTAGAAGGATTCCAAGGAGCAAGTTCATCACCAAAGTGCTTAATCAAAATATTATAATAAGAATAACCACCTTTATATTCTACAACCTTGATGTTATTAGCAAGAGCAGTTAATACAGCAGCATCGGTAACATCAGCATTAGTAGCTGTACCTCCTGTAGCATCTGGGGTAAATGTCAAAACTAACTTATTGAAAGTAACTTTACCTGCTTTATCTGAAAAATCAACATCAGACACAGTAATCTTACCTGCCTCAGTAACAGTAGGGAAATAAGTAGTCTTCAAAAAAGATTCCGTATTCTCTGCCAAGAACTGATTACCAACCTTTGTTTTTGCAATTGCTAATGAATAAACAACATCTTTACCTCCATTAATTGTATAGAAAGTACCATCTGTATAAGAATCAGGTGTAATCTTCATCTTTACAATTGCAGTAGTCGTATTACAAACTTTCTGATGATCTACATCAAAGGTGTTCTCATAACAATAGGTAGTAGCATTCTTACCTAATGTCAAATTCGCATCTCCTACAGTTGGATCCGAAGCAAATGGAGCATCCGTATCATAATTAATATCCTTTCCCCAATATGTACGATACTTATTAGCAGCAGGATTTGATGACACATTAGTCTTAATCAAGTTTATACCGGCAAAACGATATTTATTAGCAGTCCAAGTAGATCGATCAGCTGTAGAAAGGAAATCCGAACCATCTGATGCCAAATTTTTCCATGAATTATCATATTGACGAACCAAATAAGAAGCATTATTTACGTTAGCCAAATTCCAACCTACCAAATCGTAAGTAAAGGTTTTAGCTTTAGCACCATCTGTTGAAAGAGTTTCAGTTGAAGTTCCAGAACCAGTCTGACCTAATGTAACCTTAGAAGCTACGCGCTCAACAAAAATATCAGCAGCAGGATTAGCTTTTGCTTCTGCTTCTGTCTTAAAAATAGATGTAGTTACATCAGCCAAAACAGTAGCATCATCAAATACCGCTGATCCTGGTTTAGTTACAACAGGAACATTAGTCATCATCAAATTATCTTCGGCAAAAGCATCATTTACTTTAAGTTGAGAGAAAGCAGAGAATTTACCATTGAATGCGCTACCATTGACGGTTATACTATGATCAGTACCTACAACAATATTTGAGCCTTTATTTACAAGAACAAAAGCATAAATATTACCAGTTGCAGAAACCGAGCTAATTTCCTGGACCTTAGTTAATTGTGTGGAAATCTGAGCATCTGCATCAATATCCGTTTTTTTCAAGCCATCTAAGTTATATGCTCCTTGAAATACTGCATCATTTTCATTTGTACCAGCAAACAAAAGTAAAGCTGCATCTTTCACATTATACTCTTTAGCATCACCATCTGCAGTAATATCATTTGCTGCTCTTGATACTACATTCTTACCTTGTGTTGGTAAGTTAAGAGAGATATTTATATATCCCTTACCAGTCTCATTGAAGCCTGTGTTGTTACCACCACCATTCAGATCATCACTACTAGAACAAGAACCTAGCATCAGCCCCGCCAATGCAACGGAAAATAATAAAGTTTTCTTCATCTTGTAAGTTATTATAGTTGTTATTAATAATTATTTCTTTACGTTATAAACGTTCTTAAAAATCTAATTATATTACATTTTTATATATTTGGTTTACAAATCA
>OMNQ01000788.1_pt1 | contig 10126 bp, 10 predicted proteins | sample 1673871 | NCBI WGS metagenome assembly OMNQ01 (sample SAMEA103958130, study PRJEB25191) | human gut metagenome | biome: human-associated habitat [ENVO:00009003]; feature: intestine environment [ENVO:2100002]; material: feces | place: Germany | collected 2013/2015
ACGATCTGCTGACAAACGTGAAGGAAGCTGCCAGCCCCTACACGATGCATATCGAAAGCGTAAGTCCGCAGTCGATCATGCCGACCCTCGGTCTCGACACGCTGTTTTCAAACAACCAGTATGTTACGATAGCCATACCCATCTCGATAATTATAGCGATACTTGTATACATCGTTATGGAAAAAACCAAATTCGGCTATGAGCTTAAGGCGACCGGCTTTAACAAAAACGCCGCAAAATACTGCGGCATGGCCGAAAAGCGCAACACCATCCTGACCCTGCTCATCGGCGGCGGCCTTGCCGGACTCGGTGCAGGCCTTTTCTACCTGACGGGTTTTGAGCAGTGGTCATGCGGACAGTCGTCCGTTCCCGGAATGGGCTTTAACGGCATAGCCGCGGCATTCCTCGGCGGCCTGAACCCGATCGGCTCGATATTCTCGTCTTACTTTATCCAGCACATAACCGTCGGCGGTGCATATCTGGACAAGAGCATGTACTGCACGCAGATATCCGATCTTATCTCCTCAATAATCATATATCTGTGCGGCTTTGTTCTGTTCATGAAGTTCGTTATGAACAACATCGCCGCAAAGCGTGAGGAGAAGGCAAAGGCGGCGGCCAAGGCTGCCGAACAGGAAGGAGGCAACGAATAATGTCATTACTTATCCAGTACACTATTCTTTATGCTTCCGTGCTTATCCTCGTCGCTCTCGGCGGCTGCTTTTCCGAGCACTCGGGCGTAATAAACCTCGGCCTTGAGGGCATAATGGTCATGGGCGCTCTCGGCGGCGCGCTTACTATGAAATACATGATCGGGTATCCTCCGGCGGTCATCGTCATCCTCACGATCCTTGCCGCAGCTGTAACCGGCCTTGTGTTCTCGGCTCTGCTTGCGGTCGCGTGTATAAACTTCAAAGCCGATCAGACGATCGTCGGCACGGCGCTCAACATGCTCGGCCTTGCGGCGGCAACGGTCATCGTAAAGGCGATAAACATCGCCGAAAACCCCGACAACGTTTCGGCCACCGTGCAGTACATCGCGCAGAAGAAGTCCTTCCTCGTCAATATCGGCGGCTTTGAGTTCAACTGGATGATGCTCGTTGCGCTCGTTATCCTCATCGCGGCATACATCGTCCTGTACAAGACCAAATTCGGCCTGCGCCTGATGGCCTGCGGCGAGCACCCCCAGGCGGCGGACTCGGTCGGCATAAACGTTTACAAGATGCGCTGGTCGGGCGTTCTGATATCCGGCGTTCTCGGCGGCCTCGGCGGCATTATGTACATTATTGCCGGCGCGAGCGAGTGGCAGTTTGAAGCAGGCGTCGCCGGCTTCGGCTTCCTTGCTCTTGCGGTCATGATCTTCGGCCAGTGGAAGCCCCACCGCATAGCGCTTGCCGCGCTGCTGTTCGGTCTGTTCCGCGCCCTTGCGAGCGTGTATTCCGGCTTCGACTTCCTGCTGAGCCTGCAGCTTTCCGGCTCGATATACAAGATGATGCCGTATATAATCTCGCTGATAGTCCTTGCCCTGACCTCCAAGCGTTCGCGCGCTCCGAAGGCGGAGGGCATCCCCTACGAAAAGGGACAAAGATAATTGTATATTCAATAAAAATGCACCGTCGACCGACGGTGCATTTTGCTATTCTTCAAATTCGTTTTCCGGCGGATATTTCTGAACGCCCCATATGCCGATGAGCACAACGACCATCGCCCCGAGCGAGACCGCGGTGAGCTTCTCGCCGAGGATGAATATTCCGGCGGCCACCGAGACGATCGTTGCAAGATTGTGAAAGACCGCGACGTTTGCCATAGGCGCGTGCGACACGGCGTAGTTAAACAGCGAATATCCTGCCACCGATGCGCCGAGGGCGAGAAACAGCGCCGCGAGGATAAACCGGGGATTTGCCGCCGGCGCGATCAGCGCTGCCGCGCTGCCGCCGTTTTCGATGAGCGCAAGCGTTGTGAAGAACACGGCACCCATGGTCTGCATGAAATACGTTCGCTCGAAAACCGAGAACCTGCCGGAAACGCCGCAGGATATTACGCTGAACGCGGAGCCTGTTACAACGGCAAGGCACAAAAGCGCAAAGCCTTTAAAAGTTATCGAGCCGCCGCTGTTTTCGGCAAGGGTTATGACGATTATCCCGGCTATCGAAAGCGCGCTGAACAGCCACTGCTTTTTGCTCGGCCGCTCCTTCAGAAAAATTGCGGCAAAGATAATGGTCACTATCGGGATGACGGCGATCATAATGCCGGAGAATGCCGAGCTTGAGTATTTAAGCCCGTATTGCTCGCCGATGAAGTAAATGCACGGCTCCATTGCACCGAGAAGCAGCAGCGGCTTTATGCTTTTTCCGCGAAGATCGAGCTTCTGCTTGCCCAAAAGCACGGGAACGGTGAGCGCGAGCAGAGCGATATCAAAGCGATAGCTCATCAAAACAAAGGGCGAGGCGCTCTCCTGCCCGATGGAGGACGCAAGGAAGCTCAGACCCCAGAAAATCTGCGTGACGATCGCGGCGGCGATCGCCTTTGAATAGCTTTTGTCCTTCACGCTGCCCTCCTTTCGACCTTCATGCCGTCGCTGAATATGACGATGCTGCCCTCGAGGTCTGTTCTGTAAACGGTAACACCGGCGTCGTTTAAGCGGCTGAGCGTCTCCTCGTGCGGATGGCCGTAGTCGTTGTCCCTGCCGCAGGATATAACGCCTATTTTCGGCTCGGCCTCGTACAAGAACTGATAGCAGCTCGAGCCGGACGAGCCGTGGTGCCCGACCTTGAGCACGTCGCATTTTACATCCGCGCCGTCCTCGATAAGCTCCTTTTCGGCCTTCGCGGTCATGTCGCCTGTGAAGAGAAAACTCGTGTCGCCGTAATCAAGGCGCAGCACCAAACTGTCGTCATTTACGTTTTTGTGGTCCGAGAGCGGGCCGAGAAACTCAAATTTTGCGTCGCCGAGGCTGTACTTTACGCCCTGATCGGGCACCTCGAGCGTAAGCTGCGCGCTCTCGACGGTATCGACAAAGTGCAGATATGCCGCCGCGTCGCCGGCGTAGGGCGAGGTGAACACGGTGCCAACATCAAAGCTTTCAACGACCGCGTCGAGGCCGCCGCAGTGGTCTGCGTGGCCGTGGGTGCAGACAACATAGTCGAGCTTTTTTATGCCGAGATCGCGGATGTATTCAACTACCGTATCCCCGGCGGATGGAACTCCGGCGTCGATGAGCATGTATTGCCCGTTGCAGCACAGAAGCTCCGAGTCGCCCTGACCGACGTCGATGTAGTGGACATACAGGCCGTCCATCGGCACGGTGACGGTCGGATTGTTATCCGACATGCGCTGAAAAAGCAGTACCGCGACTGCGATAACTACGAGAGCTATCGCGGCAAGGGGATATTTTTTCGCAAACCGGGCGAATTTATTAACATCACTTTTTCTGACTTTTCTGCTCATGAGCGGCCCTCCCATTGCGCGGCTGTGCGCCGCAATGTCAGATATTTTCTCACAAAGACGCGAAAAAAGCAATATTGTGCTTTTCAAAACGGCCATGATATTTTATAATATTTCATATTCCAAAGCAAGGAGCGATATAAAATGAAATACATTCTTATAATTGGAGACGGCATGGCTGATAACCCCGTTCCCGAGCTTGGCGGCCTGACGCCGCTTGAATATGCAAAAAAGCCTTTTATCGACGAGCTTGCCGCACGCGGCGAGGTCGGCAGCGTGCTGAATGTTCCGCGCGGGCTGCCTGCCGGCAGCGATACGGCGATAATGTCCATTTTCGGCTGCGACCCGAACCTTTACTACACGGGACGCGCGCCGCTCGAGGCCGCGGCGACCGGCATAAAGCTCAACGCAGGCGACGTTGCCTATCGCTGCAATATGGTCACCTATGAGGAGGGCGACATGCCCTTTGAGGAAAAGCGCATCCTCTCTCACTCGGCAGGCTCCATTGACGGCGAGGTGTCCGATGCGATAGTCACCGCGCTGTTTAACGATCCCGAGTTTGCGCCTCTTGCCGAGAAAGCCGGCATGAAGGTGAACCTCGGCCACTCCTTCCGCCACATCGCCGTGCAGTCGCAGGCCGATATAAAAGGCATCAGCCTTGCTCCGCCGCACGATCACCTCGGCGAGAAGATCGGTGCGATACTGCCCACCGGCTGCGAAAACGCAAATGTCCTGCGCGATCTTATGGAGGCGGCAAACCGCATTCTTGAGCATCATCCGCTCAACGAAAAGCTGCGCGCCGAGGGCAAAATGCCGGCAAACGGCGTGTGGTTCTGGGCAGAGGGCACGGCTGTAAAGCTGCCCGATTTCAAGCAGGAGACCGGCCACGACGGCGTTGTTGTTTCGGCTGTTCCTCTTTGCCACGGCATTGCCGCACTTACGGGACTGAGCTTTGTTTGCCCCGAGGGCGCGACCGGCGAAAAGGATACAAACTATGAAAACAAGCTTGCCGCCGCCCTGAAAATACTCGAGGATCACGATTTTGCCGCCGTTCATGTTGAAGCTCCCGACGAGTGCACGCACAACGGCGATCTTGAGGGCAAGCTCGAGGCCATAGGCTGGCTCGATACGCGCCTTATCCGTCCGCTGGATGCGGCTATGCGCGAGCGCGGCTGGGACTATCGCCTGCTGTTTTTGTCCGACCACAAAACGCTGACCTCCACGCGCGGCCACGACGGCAACCCCGTTCCGTACATGCTCTATGACAGCCGCGTCGATACCAAGGCCGGCCTGCCGTACACCGAAAAAAGCGGCGAGAAAGGCCCGTATGTCAATTCCGGCGTCGCTCTGATGTCCATCCTTTTTGAAAAATGACGAGTGTAAACGAAAAAGCCTATGCAAAAATAAATATTTCGCTCGACGTGACCGGAAAGCGCCCCGACGGATATCACGACATGCTCATGGTCATGCAGACCATAACCCTGTGCGATGATATCACCGTTGCGCTCACTCCCGGTGAGGCCAGCCGCGCCGAGTGCAATCTGCGCTTTGTTCCGTGCGATGAGCGCAACCTCGCCGTGCGCGCGGCAAACGCGTTCTTTGCCCACTGCGGCATTGAAAACATGGGTGCGCACATAAAAATGCAAAAGCGCATACCCGTCGGAGCCGGTATGGCCGGCGGCTCGAGCGACGCGGCCGCTGTTCTGCGTGCGCTGAATGTGCTGTGCAAAACCGGGCTTAACGGGGCAGCGCTTGAAAAAATAGCGGCGGAGATCGGCTCGGATGTTGCGTTCTGCGTGAGCGGCGGAACTCAGCTTGCCTCGGGGCGCGGCGAGATACTTTCCGTCCTGCCGCCGATGCCCGACTGCGAGGTCGTCGTCTGCAAGCCCGATTTTTCCGTGTCAACGCCGGAGCTGTTCAGGCGGCTTGACGCTGTTAAGCTGCGCTGCCACCCCGACACGCAGGGGATCATTGAGCTTCTCAAAGACGGTGATCTGCCGAAGATAGCGCGGAGAATGTACAACGTGTTTGAGGATGTGCCCGACCGGCGGCATAACGAGATCGCCGGTATAAAAAGCGCAATGCTCGATGGCGGCGCGCTCGGAGCCGTCATGACCGGCACCGGCTCTGCGGTATTCGGCCTGTATGACGATGCCGACGCCGCGCGCAAAACCTTTGACGCTCTGCGCCGCGAATGGCGCAGCACGGCAATGGCGAAAATTATGCCGCGCATAGAGGTTTAAAACAAAATATTACCGCCGATACTATGAGTGCAATACATAGTAAAGGCGGTTTTTTCATGAAGGAATATAAGCTTAAGGTCTGGGAAACTGCGGCGCTGTGTGCGCTTTGCGTAACGCTTTGCGTCTGCGCGTGGGCGCAGGGGCGGCAGCAGGATATAAGCTCGTCGCTCGTGCGGCTGCACGTTATCGCAGCCTCGGACGAAGCGGCGGAGCAGGAGCTGAAAATGCGCGTGCGCGACAGCGTGCTGGAGTATCTCACGCCTGTGCTGGACAGCGCCGAAAGCCCGGCACAGGCGAAAAGCATTATAAGCGCCGAGCTTCCGAATATCCGCGCCGCAGCGGAAAAATGCGCCGAGGGGCGCACGGTGCGCGTAACGCTCGGCAGCGAGTATTATCCCACGCGCGAGTACGATAGCTTTTCGCTTCCGGCAGGGCAGTACAGCTCGCTGCGCGTCATCATCGGCCAGGGGCAGGGGCACAACTGGTGGTGTGTCGTGTTTCCGCCGCTGTGCGTTTCGGCCGCCGAGCAGAACAGAGCGCTGGATGCGATGAGCGAGCCCGAGCGCGCGCTTATCACCGAAGCTGACGGCTACGAGCTGCGCTTTCGCATCGTTGAGCTTTGGGGCGAGCTTATTGAGCTTATAGGTAAAAACGCAGACGCTTGAGCGTCTGCGTTATTTGTCATTTACCAGGTGAACGTTCAGATGGTCGTAGCACATCTCGACGCCGTGCTTTTCAAAGCATGTGCGCAGGTTTTCGTTCAGCGCGAAATACACATCCCAATAGTCCTCGGTTTTGCACCATGTGCGCACGGTGTACTCTATCGAGCTGCTGCCGTAGCTTGAAATGGCGGCAAACGGGGGAGGATCGCTGAGCGCCTTGTCGATCATACCGATCGCATCGAGGCAGGCTGCGCGCACATCCTCCGTCGCGCTGTCGTAGGATGCCGTGACGGATATGATAACGCGTCTGAGATCCTCGGCGGAAAAGTTTACTATCTGCCCCGAGGTCACGCTGCCGTTGGGGGCGTAGATCATGCGGTTATCGACCGTGGCAAGGCCGGTGTAAAACAGGCCGATGCTTTTGACGGTGCCGCTCTGGCCGCTTATCTCAACATAGTCGCCGACCTTGAACGGATGCGTGGTCAGCAGCGTTATGCCGGAAAAGAGGTTTGACAAAAGCCCCTGCAATGCAAGCGAAAGCGCAACGCCGGCTACCGACAGCACGGCCACAAGACTTGTCACCGGGATGCCAAGCGTTCCGGCAATGATTATGACTGCGATCGTCCACAGCACGGCCTTTATCGCGCTGCGGAAAAACGACTTGAGGCTCGCGTCGATGTGGCGGCTTGAGTCAAGGATCTTCTCGAATGCCTTGCACAGAATTTTTATCGCAATATAGCAGAGAACATAGACTATCAGCGCCGAGAAAACGGAACTGAGCGACACATCGCCGAGCTTTATCGATGAAAGTGAGTCGAAGAAATTCATGCCTTAACCCAGCTTCAGCGCACGGCAGGAGCCGAGGCCGAAGGCCGCCTCCATTTCGGATTTGTATTTCGGGAAGTATTCCGAGGGCATGAGCGCCTGCACGCAGCCGGCAAAGCCGCCGCCGTGGACGCGCCATGCGCCGATGCCGTCGAGCAGCTTGCTGCTCAGATACAGGCCCGTTTCCAGCTTGCGGTCGTCGGTTGCGCTCGTGACGATGTTGGTCAGCAGCGTTTCCGATGAGCGGCCGGACTCGTTCATAAGGCGCATGTATTCCGCAGCATCGCCTGCGATGAGCGCGTCGCGCATTTTGGGAACGCGAGCGTTTTCATCGAAAAAGTGCTTCGCGCGGCGCACCGGACGGTCGGACGTGTTCCACTTCTTTGCATAGAACTCAGCAGGATCGACCTCGCCCAGAAGCTCCTTGCCGAAGAAGCTTGCAATATAGCGCATGTCCGCCGGGATGCGCGCATAGCTTGTGTCAAGCCCGGCGTGGCTGCCGCCGGTGTCCGTAAGGCACAGCGTCAGGCCCATGCGCGAAAAGTCCGCGTTCACGGGGATGATCTCGCCGGTGAGGAAATCAATATACACCGCCTTGCCCAGCGAGCAGGCGAGCTGATCCATAAGTCCGCAGGGCTTGCCGAAGTGCAGGTTCTCCGCCTGCTGGGCAACGCGCGCCACGGCATACGGCTCAAGCTCGGAGTTGTTGTACAGGCCGTTGAATATCCTGCACATAAGCACGGCAAACGCTGCCGACGAGCTGAGACCCGAGCCTGCGCTCAGCTCGCTTTCGAGCGTCGCGTCAAAGCCGCCGAAGCTTGCGCCGATATCGTACATTGCTGAGGCAACGCCGCGAACCAGAGCCGCCGACGATCCGAATTCCTCGGGATGCACGTCAAGATCAAGCAGGTTTATGTCCATATCTGGGAAGCCTGCCGACCTTATGCGCGCGACATTGTCGAAATTCGGCTCGACAAATGCGTGTATGCCTTTATCGACCGCCGATGCGAGCACGCGGCCTTTCTGATGATCTGTGTGGTTTCCGGCAAGCTCAGTTCTTCCGGGAGCAAAAAAGCTGTTCATAATACGCCTTCTCTGACCGGCCAAAGCCGGTACATTTTATTTTCTGTCCAAAACTTTTTCTATACCTTCGATAACGCCGTCGGCGTCAACGCCGTATTTGGCGAGAAGCTCCTTGTAGGGAGCGGACTCCGTGAACGTGTCCTGAATGCCGACAAACTCGGTCGGAACGCCGCAGCCTTCGTACGCAAGCACTTCGGAAACCGCAGAGCCGAGGCCGCCGTGGATGTTGTGCTCTTCGGCGCAGACGATAGCGCCGGTCTCTTTTGCGCACTTTACGATAAGCTCGCGGTCGATGGGCTTTATCGAGTACATATCGACGACGCGCACGGAGATAAGGCGCTCCTCAAGAAGATTTGCGGCCTCAAGCGCCTTGTGCACCATTATGCCGCAGGCGATAACGGTAACGTCCGAGCCGTCGCGGACTATTGCGCCCTTGCCAAGCTCAAACTTGGTGTCCTCGGTGTACAGATCGGGATACACCTCGCGGCTCAGGCGCAGATACATTGGACCGTAGTTTTCAACGGCGTATTTGGTCGCCCAGCGCGCGGCAGCCGCGTCGGCAGGGGCGATGACCTTCATATTCGGCAATGCGCGCATGAAAGCAATATCCTCGGTCGCATGGTGGCTTGCGCCGTCCAGCGCGTCGGACATGCCGCAGTATGCGCCGCCGAACTTGACGTTCAGGTTTGCGTAGCATATCTGGTCGCGAGCCGAGAGCAGACCCAGCGAGGTGAGGAAAACCGTAAAGGTGTTCACGAACGGGATCTTGCCGCAGGCAGCCATGCCGGCGGCGGTCGCTACCATATTCTGCTCGGCTATGCCCATGTTGAAAAAGCGCTCGGGGTGAGCCTTGCCGAATATTGCGCTCTTTGTGGAACCCGAGAGGTCTGCGTCGAGCACGACTATGTTTTCGTTCGTTTCGCCCAGCTCGGCAAGCACCGAACCGTAAACTTCTCTTATCTGCTTAGGCATTGACCGCACCTCCCAGTTCTTCCATTGCTTTTGCGAAGCTCTCGTCGTCTATCGCCTTGCCGTGCCATGCGCTTTTGCCTTCCATGAAGGAAACGCCCTTGCCCTTGACGGTGTTGGCAATGATAACGGTGGGTGCGCCGACTGCGCCGTCGGCGACGCTTATGCAGAAGTCGAGTGCCTCGAGGTCGTGACCGTCGCACTCGAGCACCGTCCAGCCGAAGGCCTCCCACTTAGCGGAAAGATCGCCCAGGGGCATGACCTCGTCGGTCGTGCCGTCGAGCTGTACCTTGTTGTAGTCAACTATCGCGATCAGGTTATCAAGCTTGAACTTCGGAGCGCTCATTGCGGTTTCCCAGATAACGCCCTCGTCCAGCTCGCCGTCGCCGAGAACGGCATAGACCTTGGCAGGAGAGCCGTTGAGCTTGAGCGCCATCGCCATGCCCTGAGCGGCAGGGAAGCCCTGACCGAGCGGGCCTCCGGGCATCTCAACGCCGGGAGTGTGCATGCTCGGATGGCCTGCAAGACCGCCCATGCGGCGCAGAGTCATCATTTCCTCAACGGGGAAGAAGCCCTTTTCCGCGAGGTTGCGGTAAAGCATCGGCGCTGCGTGACCCTTCGAGAGCACGAGCCTGTCGCGGTCGGGATCGGTGGGCTTGGATGCGTCAAGGTTCATGTGCTCCTGATAAAGATACGTCAGTATCTCGCACACGGAAAGTGAGCCGCCGGGGTGACCGGATTGCGCTGCGTGTATAGCAGTCAAAACGTCGATTCTGAAGCGTCTGCAAAGCTCGGTAAGCTCGGCATAACGCTCGGCAGTTAAAGCCATTATTTTGTCCTCCGTTTGATTAATTTTTTCTCTTTTTCGTCTCTTAACTACATTCTTTATCATTATATAAT
>OMNQ01000802.1_pt1 | contig 10006 bp, 7 predicted proteins | sample 1673871 | NCBI WGS metagenome assembly OMNQ01 (sample SAMEA103958130, study PRJEB25191) | human gut metagenome | biome: human-associated habitat [ENVO:00009003]; feature: intestine environment [ENVO:2100002]; material: feces | place: Germany | collected 2013/2015
CATACACATGAAATGAAGAAACTGGCAGGCATTGATTCGCATGAAGGGGATCATGGATTATCTGCCAGACATTCTCTGAATGTGCGATTAGATAACTGCTGAAATAAACGCTCCATACTCGATATACTGTCCTGTATGGAATATCTGAAAATGTCCACCAATCTCTGCTCCACCGATACTGTTGATTATTGGTGTGATGAAACAGTCTGTAAAAGATGTAACCAATGACTGGAACGCTCCACCAATGATAACACCGATTGCAAGACTCATCACATTTCCCTTAAGGGCAAACTCCTTAAACTCTTCCAAAAACTTCTTCATATGTATCCTTCCAACTGAATACAGCACCGATCATAACAAACTTATATTATAATTCGGTGCCGTATCTTTTATTTATTGTTTCTCGCATGATTGATATGACATATATCTACATTTGCTGTCATCGCTCATCGCACATCATCTTTTATTACTTTCTTACGATAAGTGACTTACCTGTCATCTCCTTAGGCTGAGGAAGTCCCATAACCTCAAGAAGTGTAGGTGCGATATCTGCAAGACATCCGCCCTCACGAAGCTCTACATCTTCACCATAGTTGTAAAGGATAAATGGTACAGGGTTAGTTGTATGAGCTGTATGTGGAGCACCGGTCTCATAGTTGATCATCTGCTCTGCGTTACCATGATCAGCACAGATAAAGAGAACACCATCAACCTTATCAATTGCCTCTACAGCAGCGCCAACGCACTTGTCAACTGTCTCTACAGCCTGGATAGCTGCTGGGATAATACCTGTATGACCAACCATATCAGGGTTTGCAAAGTTGATGATGATCACATCATACTCGCCACCAAGGATAGCTGCATTGAGCTTCTCGCTTACCTCTGGAGCACTCATCTCTGGCTGAAGGTCATATGTTGCTACAGCAGGTGACTTTACAAGGATTCTGTCCTCGTTCTTGTTAGGCTCCTCAACACCGCCGTTGAAGAAGAACGTTACATGAGCATACTTCTCTGTCTCAGCAAGTCTGAGCTGCTTGAGGCCCTTAGCTGCAAGGTACTCACCGAATGTGTTGTCAATCTCTTCCTTCTTGAATGCTACAAGCTTGTTAGGTATTGACTCGTCGTAGTCCTTGAAACATACATATGTGAGTGGCATGCGGCCATTTGCTCTCTCAAATCCATCAAAATCATCACAGCAGAATGCTCTGGTGATCTCGCGGGCTCTGTCTGGTCTGAAGTTAAAGAATATAACTGAATCATTTGGCTTAACAAGTGATACAGGCTTACCATTCTCTGTGATTACTGTAGGAAGAACGAACTCATCATATACTTCCTTGTCATATGACTCCTGCATAGCTGCAACCGGGTCCTCAGCCTGAACGCCCTCACCTGTTACAAGTGACTTGTATGCAAGCTCTACTCTGTCCCATCTGTTATCTCTGTCCATTGCGTAGTAACGGCCTGACATAGATGCAACCTTACCTACACCAATCTCCTTCATCTTTGCGATAAGCTCCTCAAGGTATCCCTTACCTGATGCAGGCGGTGTATCTCTTCCATCGAAGAATGGATGAACGTATACGTTCTCAAAGTTCTGCTTCTTGCAGAGCTCAAGGATCGCATAAAGGTGTGTATTGTGGCTGTGAACACCACCATCTGAGAGAAGTCCCCAGAGATGAAGATCTGAATTGTTCTTCTTGCAGTTTTCTATTGCAGCAAGCATCTCCTCGTTCTCAAAAAAATCTCCATCAGCGATTGCCTTTGTGATTCTTGTAAGCTCCTGATATATGATACGGCCTGCGCCGATATTCATATGACCTACCTCTGAATTGCCCATCTGACCGTCTGGAAGTCCTACAGGAAGTCCTGAAGCTGCGCCCTGCACAAATGGTGCTGTAGCCATAAGTTTGTCCATAACAGGTGTCTTTGCAAGTGCTACTGCATTACCCTCTGTCTTGTCACTGAGACCATATCCGTCGAGGACCATTAAAACTACTGGTTTCTTACTCATAATTTTTCTCCTTTTTATTTATTCCGGCTAAATGCCTCTTAATCATAATTCACTCATTTGAGATTATACTTATATAATGCCTATTTTTCAAGTTCAAATCCAACTCAAATCACAGGTCAATATCCAGTTCAACCGGGCAGTGATCAGATCCCATGATATCAGTGTGTATCTTGGCATCGACAAGCTTGTCCTTCAAACTCTCAGATGTGAGAAAATAGTCGATACGCCAACCTGCATTCTTCTCCCTTGCCTTGAATCTGTACGACCACCATGAGTAGATATTTTCCTGATCCGGATAAAAATATCTGAATGTGTCGATGAAGCCATCATCTAGAAGCACCGTCATCTTCTCTCTTTCCTCATCAGTAAATCCCGCATTCTTCCTGTTTGTCTTTGGATTTTTCAGATCTATCTCATTGTGAGCCACGTTCATATCGCCGCACACTATAACAGGCTTATTCTCCTCAAGCTTTTTCAGATATGCTCTGAAATCATCCTCCCACTTCATCCGGTAATCAAGCCTTGCAAGCTCGTTCTGTGAATTTGGTGTATATACAGTCACCATGTAGAAGTTCTCATATTCAAGTGTTATGACACGACCCTCATGGTCGTGTTCATCTATGCCTATACCTTTTGTTTCACTCAAAGGTTTCTCTTTTGTGAAAATAGCCGTACCTGAATATCCCTTCTTATCCGCATAGTTCCAATACTGATAATATCCTGGCATATCAAGTGTGAGCTGTCCCTCCTGCATCTTGGACTCCTGTATACAGAATATGTCTGCATCTATGCTGTTAAAAAAGTCCATGAAGCCTTTACCGGCGCATGCCCTTATTCCATTTACGTTCCATGAGATAAGTTTTTTCATAAATTTATATACCATTTTATCCTTTCATTATTATTTGGGGAAAATCATGTTTTATTTTAACATGTCGCCTACCGGCTCCATGCAGGCATTCGCATTATGACGGCTTGCGCAAGCGCATCCGTCGCAATGCTCATTATATCATACAAACACCCATTCTGACTGTCAAATCATTTAAAAATTCACCAAAATCCTGCTATGGCCACAATGAAAAAGGCAGCGACGATTCGCCGCTGCCTAAGGGTATATATTATTTTTTAGGGGTCAAATTTAATTTTTTACAAATGATACATTTGATATAGAAACTGTATGTGCTCCAAGTGTGTATCCTTCAACATATCCCATTGAGAAGAATAATCCGGCACCTGTATCAACAGTGATACCATCTGTGAAAACTTCTTCCTTAGGTGTAATTGCGAGTGTTACATCCTTAGCCTCACCAGCTGTAAGAACTACATCTTCACCGCCATGCCATGCATATCCGGCTGAAGGAGTCATAACAGCAACCTTCACAACTCTATCAACATCAGAAACCAATGTACATTTAAGCGTATATGACTCGCCCTGCTCAAGAGATAATCCCATCTGCTTAAGCTGGATGTTCCAGTCTGCCTCACCCACGTTTTCAACACTGTATGTGATCTTTCCATCTCCAGCCTCAAATGTGGCATCTCCAGGAGCAGTTACTGCATTTTCCCAACCGGCAAGGCTACCATCCTCACTCATCTCAAATTCTGAATTTGTGATAAGATTCTTGCCTACAGGCACATCTATCTCTGGAGCTGAAGTCTTTTCAAGGACAATATTGTCAATACAGATTCTATGCTGATCAGTAATTGCCGAACCATTTTCTCCGCCTGCGCCAAGTGCAATATTGAAAATACTCTCTTCGTCTGTGTCACAGGCCATCTGGAATGTGTTTGAAACAGTCATATATTTCTGATCAGCCTGATCGTATGCATCAAGCTTTACTGTTTCCTGAACATATGGTGTCCAGTCCTCTGCACCTGTACTATCCTTATGCGTGCTTCCATCTCTCTGTATCGCGTACTGAACAGTTCTCGACACAGAGCTCTTTATATCAAATGAAAGCTTGTACCACTGTCCTTTCTCAAGCTTGATATTATTCTGCTTGAGCTGTATCTTCCAGTTTTGGTCACCTGAATTCTTTATTGTGAAGTCAGCAGCATTGTCCTCCTTCTGGCTGTCCACAACAGACTCTGCATCCGCACTGCTGTCTATATACACATCATATCCAGCAAAATCTGCTGAAAAGTTCCCATTGAGAAGAAGTGAATCCTGCATTATCTTCACATTGTCTAACAGAACTTCTCCGCTGTTACCAAAATCAATGCTGATTGAACTGTCAGTCACTTCTTCTCCGGTCTCAAACTTGTAAACATAATTCTTAATTCCTTTATCCAGAGTTACAGCAAACTTTGAATCTCCTGTAGTGATAATTATATTCTTTCCCTCAGTTGCAGTCTCAGCATCAAATTTAAGTACATACTTTGTATTTGGGGCATACGCAAGCTCATCCTGTGATAATACGAAGTTGCCATCTATACTCTCATCCAATGACTTGTATGAAAATCTTCTTCCGTCAGACAGACCTGTCACCTTATACTCAGCACCGCAATTGTTGCTGACTGTCCAATATCCAAGTCTTCCTGTTCCTTCCTGAAATTCTCCATTGTAAACTAGGTTTCCATCAGCGAGGATCGTCTTCTTGTCAACTATCTCAGTCTGATTTGTCTTTACCAGCTTTACATTTGCAATATGTACACCAGCCACGCTTCCCTGATTGCCGAAGTTGAATTCTATTCTTCCCTTGTCATCAGATGAATCAGTCATCGTATACTCATACTCAAATGTCTGTTTCTCTGTTGTCATATCAAATTTTGTATCCTTAAGATATCTTCCCCATGATCTGGTTGGCGCTGAGACATCAATTATGCCTGTTCTCGCCTCATCCGCCCACGCATCAAATGAAAGCTTGTATGTGGCACCTTTTTCTACAGGAATATCAGGCTGTACCAACTGTATGCTGTAATCAACCGTTCCTGCATCAATTGTATTTATGTTGATTGTATTGTTCTCGATGACCGCTGTTCCTTCGCCGCCATTCTGCGCCATAAAAATCCAGTTTTCTGCATCTCCCAGATCCTCGGTCTCACTAAAATCACCATTTATTACATAATTGCCATTTTCATCCGGATCACGAATTATAACTTCACGCTCTGGCTTTGTCACATTTTCGTCATAAGACTCCTTCTGGTATACTCTCACATAATCAACATATAAGCTCTCACTGTTAATATAATCTGCATCTGCATCCGGATTTCCTGGCCAATTGCCGCCAACTGCAAGATTGAGTATTACATAGAATGGCTGATCAAACGGTGCCGGATAAGTAACTGTACCTTTTCCGGCAGTTGTAGAATACCAGTCATTTTCCTCATGCATCTTAACTCCATCTACATACCACGTAATTTTTCCAGGCTCCCAGTCACATGTAAATACATGATAGCTGTCCGCAAATGACTTTCCATTTGAAAGTGTATATTTTCCCTGTGACTCTGAATGCGGATTGCCATAGTGAATCGTTCCATAGGTTGTATATGTATTGTCTCCAAGAACCTCCATCACATCTATCTCACCACATCTAGGCCACTGTCCATACAGGCTCTCGTTTGTAGGCATCATCCATGCTGCTGGAAGATAACCCTTACCTGTAGGTACCTTTGCTCTGAACTGTACTCTGCCATACTTGAAATCCTGCTTATTCTGTGTGTTTACTCTTCCCGATGTATATGATATAGAACCATCCTCATTCACTTTTTTCTTTGAGCTTATAATAAGTGTGCCATTCTTGACTTTTATATTATCTTCAGAATCAACATATGACTGAAGCTCATTATTGACCCAGCCAGGCTCATGGAGTTCAACATTCCAAATATCACGGTTGAGCTCTGTTCCGTCAAATTCATCATGCCATAAAAGTTTATACCCCTGCGACTCGTATTTATTTTCTACAGTCACCTTCTTATTTACAGTCACTTTACATGTTGCTTTCTTTCCTGAACCGTCAGCAGCTTTTGCTGTGATTGTAGCTGTACCTGGTGCTATAGCCTTCACAACGCCTTTTGCTGAAACCGTTGCAATCTTTTTATTGCTCGATGTCCAACTTAACGTCTTGTTGGTTGCCGATGCAGGAGCGACAGTAGCTGTAAGAGTTTTACTGCTTCCCTCTGTGATAGTGAGTGTTGCCGCTGAAAGCTTGATAGAAGTAACTGGCTGTTTTACTGTAATCTTACATCTTGCATATTTGCCACTTCCATCCATAGCCTTCGCAGTTATATATACTCTTCCAACCTTAACTGCTTTTACAACACCTTTCGAGGAAACTGTTGCTATTCTTTTATCTGATGATGACCACTGAATTCTCTTATATGTGGCATTCTTTGGAGCAATTGAAGCTTTTAACGTCCTGCTGGTTCCTTTAAACATGTTCACAGCCTTTGCAGACAATTTAACAGTCTTCGTAGGAACCCCAACATAAACATTAAACCTATACATTACCTTTGGGTTTGCAGCACTCTTCACTGCTACAACCGCTTTTCCTGATTTTACCGCTTTGACAACACCCTTGTTATCTACTGTAACTATCTTCTTATTTGATGATACATATGTTACTTTTTTGCTGATCTTACCTGTAACTACAACTCTAGGTTTCACCCGAAACTTTGTACCCTTTTTTAGTACAAGTTTATTTGTGACAAGATTTGTCACAGTTACAGACTTTACCGCAGCTTTTGATGTTCTAGCACTAACGTCTGATGGACACAGAGTGATCAACATACAAACTACAAGTATCATAGCCACAAGCTGTTTTAACCTTCTCATAAAATACTCCTCTCCAAAAATAAAATAAAAATATTTACGACGTCGCATCTTTATAAAGTATTTTGATAATAACATCTTATACATTTGCCATATATCGTTTTATTGCTTTTTATATAGTTTACATGATATATTATAGAGGAGTTGTAAAGTAAGACTTTTATAAACTTTTGATAACATATAAATTTTTACCCTGACACAATTTACTGGAAAGGATTTATACACATATGAAATACTCAAAGGAAATATTCTACCAGGAATTTATAAGACGCGAAGATTCAACCAATAGAGCGCCCTATAACCCTGAACTTGAATTTTACTCAATAATACAAAATGGAGATATAGAACAGGTTAAAGAATTGTGTAAAGCCTCACCACTTAAGGATAAAAAAGGACTCGGCTTACTATCTGAAAAGCCGGTCAACAACATAAGATATCATTTTGTCATAACAACAGCCCTTGTTGCAAGATACTGTATTGAAGGTGGTCTCGATGTGGCAACTGCTTACAATCTCAGTGATTTTTATATAAAAAAGTCAGATACAATGAAGTCTGTGGAGGATATATCTGAATTACATGCGTTCATGTGCATCGACTATGCAAAAAAAATGCGAAACCTTAAGAAAAATTCCATATGCTCCAAACCGGTCGCAGAGTGCATAGACTACATATACGATCATCTGCATACTAGGATCACTGTTGAACTTCTGGCAAAACGTGTCAATCTCACCCCATCATACCTGTCGAGGCTGTTCAAAAAAGAGACCGGAGATAATATCGGACATTATATAAAAATGCTAAAACTTGATACTGCAAGGAACATGCTCATATACTCTGATTATAGCCCTGCCCAGATAGCACAGACTCTCGCATTTCCAAGTCAGAGTTATTTTACCGAACAGTTCAGATTACATACTGGTCTAACACCTGCGAACTATAGAAATATAAATTTAAGGCAAACCCCATTTCATAAAAACAATACTTAGTTCCTGAAATATACCACCTTGTTTTTCTAAGCGTAAACAAAAGGGATTACCTTGTGATAAAGCACTTGATAATCCCTTTCAATATTCTATATCAGATTTAATCTAAAACTAATATATTTTGGCCTGTTTAAAATTACTTTCCGGCATTTACAACCTGACCGAAATCAGCCTTGAGTGAAGCACCGCCGATAAGACCACCGTCGATGTCTGGCTTTGCAAGGAGCTCAGCAGCATTGCCAGCGTTCATAGAACCGCCGTACTGAATTCTTACCGCCTCAGCTGTATCTGTATCGTAGATCTCAGCGATGAGATCACGGATTCCCTTACATACTTCCTGTGCCTGATCTGATGTAGCTGTCTTACCTGTTCCGATAGCCCAGATTGGCTCGTAAGCGATAACCATTGACTTAACCTGATCTGCTGTTACGCCAGCGAGATCTGACTTGATCTGAAGACGGATCCAGTCCATAGTAACACCGAGCTCTCTCTGCTCAAGTGACTCACCACAGCAAAGAATAGGTGTGATACCAGCCTCAAATGCCTTCTTAACCTTCTTGTTGAGAAGAACATCATCCTCCTTAAAGTAATCACGACGCTCTGAATGTCCGATGATAACGTACTTAACACCAGCATCAACAAGCATTGCTGCTGAGATCTCGCCTGTGTAAGCTCCGCTCTTCTCGAAGTACATGTTCTCTGCACCTACAGCTACGTTTGTTCCCTTTGTTGCCTCAACAACTGGTACGATATCGATAGCTGGTACACAGTATACTACATCTACGTCATCATTCTTTACTAAGTCCTTTAACAGGTTAACAAGCTCAACAGCCTCGCTAGGAGTCTTGTTCATCTTCCAGTTACCTGCAATAATCTTCTTTCTTGCCATTGTAATCTACCTCTTATATTTGTATTTTTTGATGAGTACCGGCCTGAACCGGCACCCACCAGTATAATCTTTATATCTCAGTGATATACAAATTACTTGTCGTTAGCTGCTGCTACGCCCGGAAGCTCCTTACCCTCAAGGAACTCAAGTGAAGCTCCACCACCTGTTGAGATGTGGCTCATCTTTGAACCGTAACCAAGCTGGTTAACTGCTGCTGCTGAATCTCCACCACCGATGATTGTTGTAGCATCTGTATCAGCAAGTGCTGCTGCAACTGCCTTTGTACCGGCTGCAAGTACAGGGTTCTCGAATACACCCATAGGTCCATTCCAAACAACTGTCTTAGCTGTCTTAACTGCGTCTGAGTAAAGCTCGATAGTCTTAGGTCCGATATCGCAGCCTTCCTTGTCTGCAGGCATCTTGTCAGCGTCAAATACCTCTGTCTTGATGCTTGGATCGTCGATAGGGTTAGGGAAATCCTCGATCATAACTGTATCAACTGGAAGAAGAAGCTTCTTGCCAAGGCTCTCTGCCTTTGCCATCATCTCCTTGCAGTAATCGATCTTAGAATCGTCTACAAGTGACTTACCGATCTCATATCCCTTAGCCTTAAGGAATGTGTAAGCCATACCACCACCGATGATAAGTGTATCGCACTTCTCAAGAAGGTTTGAAATAACGTTCAGCTTGTCAGCAACCTTAGCACCACCGAGGATAGCTACAAATGGTCTAACTGGGTTCTCTACTGCATTGCCAAGGAAGTCGATCTCCTTCTGCATTAAGTAACCAACTACTGCTGTGTCAACAAGTCCAGCAACACCAACGTTTGAGCAGTGAGCTCTGTGAGCTGTTCCGAATGCATCATTTACAAATACATCACAGATGCTTGCAAGATCCTTAGAGAAAGCCTCTCCGTTCTTTGTCTCTTCAGCTCTGAAACGTGTATTCTCAAGAAGGATTACATCTCCGTCCTTCATAGCGTCAACTGCAGCCTTAACTGTGTCGTCAACAACCTCAAGGCTTGGTACAAACTTAACCTCCTGTCCAAGGAGCTCTGTAAGTCTCTTAGCAACTGGTGCAAGGGTCTTAGTCTGCTTGTCTTCCTCAGTCTTAACCTTTCCAAGGTGTGAGCAAAGAATAACCTTTCCACCGTCAGCGATAAGCTTCTTGATAGTAGGAAGAGCTGCAACGAGTCTGTTCTCGTCTGTGATCTCTCCGTTCTTTAATGGTACATTGAAGTCGCATCTGCAAAGCACGCGCTTGCCCTTGACGTCAATGTCCTCAACGGATTTTTTGTTGTAATTCATACTGGTTCCTCCTTCATATCCTGACGCGGATCGCTCCGCTCACCTTCC
>OMNQ01000808.1_pt1 | contig 9970 bp, 9 predicted proteins | sample 1673871 | NCBI WGS metagenome assembly OMNQ01 (sample SAMEA103958130, study PRJEB25191) | human gut metagenome | biome: human-associated habitat [ENVO:00009003]; feature: intestine environment [ENVO:2100002]; material: feces | place: Germany | collected 2013/2015
ACCAGCTGGCCCGCGTTGAACCGGCCCTGGTAGACCAGATAACCGCCATACCCCAGGATGACACAGATGACGGATTCGACAAACAGGGTCACGAGCACTTCCAGCAGGGTGGCAATTTTGGTGTAGATGACGTTGATCTCCTCGTTCTGTTTGTTCAGCTTGCGGAACGCTATGAGCTCTTTCAGCTCTTTGACAAACGCCTTGATAACGGCAATGCCGGAGAAATTCTCCTGTGCAAAGTCTGAAAGATCGGAGAATGCCTGTTGGCGTTCTTCCCAGCGCTTGGTCATGGCGGTGCCCATGACGGTGCCGATGCCGAACATGATGAGGGCAGGGATCAAAGCCAGCAGGGTGAGCTTATAATCCATGCGCCACATTTTGTACAGGGCCATCAGGCCGAGAACCAAAGCGTCAAAGAACATCAGGATACCATCACCAAAACATTCCTGGATGGTATCAATATCATTGGTGTAAAGGCTCATCAGGTTGCCGACCTTGTTAACCTGGTAATACTGCTGCGAAAGCTGGCGGCTGTGGTCAAACATCCGCTCGCGCAGGTTGGCAGCAACCCGCACAGCGGAGCCGAAAAAGCAGATACGCCACAAAAAGCGCCCAATGACCATGAGCACCACGATCCAGATCATGGGCAGGCAGATGTGCTGCAGCAAAACCTCTTTGGTAAAGGGCAGGGGCTGGCCGTTTACGACCACCTGCCCCAGGTTGACCCCGTTGATGACCAGACGGTAAAACTGGGGGATCAACAGCTGGATATAATCAACCATTAAAAGGGCCAGCAGCCCAAGCAGCAGCACGGGCGCATTTTTGAGGTAATAACGGTTGATGTACTTGCCGAAAATCACGGCATCTCCTCCTTTTCCTTGCAGGGATACAGCCGGGCGGCCCGGTCGGCGGCAAAAGTGCCGTATCTTTCAGTATATAGGACGGGAACGGTTGAGTCAACGCAAAACGCGAAAAAGTGGGGAATACAGTCGAACAGGGGGGAAGCGTCTTTTATTATGAAGCATAGCCCCTACGGTCTCGATAGGAAATAGGTTGTTTCTGGATACACAAATGTTTCTTCTTTAAAATATAAGGATACAAAATGAACTGCTTTTACACATAGATTTCGTTGTTGCGGGCGGGCAGCTTTTGCACCACGGCTTTGTGGGCGGCGGTTTCACGCCAGGCGGCGGGACTTAAACCCGTTTCCCGCTTAAACACGCGGCACAGGTAGTTGGCACCGGAAAAACCGCACAGCCCGGCGATCATTTCCAGGCTGTACTCCCGCTCGGCCAGCAGCAGTTTGGCAGCTTCAATGCGCACGCTGGTCAAAAAGCGGCCCGGCGGCATGCCCATCTCGGAAGAAAAGACCCGCACAAGGTGGCACTTGCTGACCCCAAGCTGGGCGCTGAGTTCTTCCACGCCGTACAGGGCCATGTAGTTATCGCGGATGGCTTCCACCGCGCGGGCTACCAACGGCGAAAGACGGCGGGATTCCTCGTCCCCGTGGGCAAGGGCGCACAGCAGGGTGTAGGGGGCGGCGGCGCTGGCGGCATCGTCGGCATTCCCGGCACCGCACACGCGGGCCAGCAGCTCCGCTGCACCGGGGCAGGAAGCCCCATCCGCAAAGCGCGGCTGCGGCAGCCCGGCCAAAAACTGCTGCACGGCCAGCCCGGTCAGCCGCACGCACAGCAGATGGCAGGGGGTAACGGGCCGCAGCGTGAAGGTGCCAAAGCCCAGCAAAAGATCGCCGGAGGAGCCCGCCGCGCTCTGGCTGCCGGGGCATTCCAGCACGCACTGCCCGCTGGAAAGTACCCCTGCCCAAAGGCCCTCGCCGGAAAGGGTAAGCGGCGCTTCGCCCTGCAGCTCCTGCACTGCGGCGCAGGCGCAGCAGGTGGTTGGATCAAATATCAATTTCTGACCTCCAATATCAATAAAGTGCTATATCTTTTTCAATCGTACCCTGCTATTATAGATTTGTCAAGAAAAATACGTGCTGAGCGTATCAATAAAATCATAAAAACCAATTTGGAGGTAATGACCCATGGCCAGCATTAGTTGCCGTCATATTTACAAAATCTATCCGGGCAATGTTACTGCCGTTAAGGATTTCAACCTGGAAATCGCTGATAAGGAATTTATCGTTTTCGTCGGTCCTTCCGGCTGCGGTAAGTCCACCACCCTGCGTATGATCGCAGGTCTGGAAGAAATCTCCAAGGGCGAAATGTACATCGGTGACCGCCTGATCAACGATGTTCCCCCGAAAGACCGCGACATCGCCATGGTGTTCCAGAACTACGCTCTGTACCCGCACATGACCGTGTACAAGAACATGGCATTCGGCCTGGAACTGCGCAAGATGCCCAAGGACGACATCGACAAGCGCGTTCGTGAAGCTGCTAAGATCCTGGAAATCGAGCACCTGCTTGACCGTAAGCCGAAGGCTCTGTCCGGTGGTCAGCGCCAGCGTGTTGCTCTGGGCCGCGCAATGGTCCGTAACCCGGCCGTCTTCCTGCTGGACGAGCCTCTGTCCAACCTGGATGCAAAGCTGCGTACCAGCATGCGCACCGAGATCATCAAGCTGCACAAGAAGCTGGCTACCACCTTCATCTACGTTACCCACGACCAGACCGAGGCTATGACCATGGGCGACCGCATCGTCGTTATGAAGGACGGCATCATCCAGCAGGTCGATACCCCGCAGAACCTGTACGATATGCCCTGCAACATGTTCGTTGCAGGCTTCATCGGCAGCCCCCAGATGAACTTCCTGGACGGCACCCTGATCAAGAAGGGCGAGCTGTACGGCATTGACCTGGGCGGCGACGTGATCCCCCTGCCCAAGGAAAAGACCGCCGACGGCAAGCTGGATGCTTACGTTGGCAAGAAGGTCAAGATGGGCATCCGTCCCGAGGATATCGACGACGAGCCCGAGTTTATGGCAAAGCACACCGACTGCCAGCTGGATACTCAGGTCGATGTCTCTGAGATGATGGGCGCTGAGATCTACCTGTACCTGGAGTACAAGGGCAACAAGATGACCGCTCGTGTGGCTCCCACCTCCAAGGCTCGCAACGGAGACACCGTCAGAGTCGCCTTCGATCCGCACAAGGTCCATGTCTTCGACGTCGAGACCGAGCAGACCATCCTGAACTAAGTTTTTCCAGGGATCGCTTTTGGTCCTCCTAATAGCAGCAGCCGCCGGGAAGAGATTCCCGGCGGCTGCTGTTTTTGCGTATTTTATTCGCTTGAAAAAACGGATGTCAGGCGTCTGCCTTTTCGGTCAGCACAAAGGTCAGCTCTGCGGTGGCGGCGCACTTGCCGTCCACATAGGCCGAGGCTTTGCCGATGCCCACCGGGCCGTGCTGCTCCACCAGCTCGCAGTGGAGGGTGAGCACATCGCCGGGTGTGACCTGTTTGCGGAAGCGGGCGTTTTTGATGCCGCCGAAAAGGGCGAGCTTGCCCTGATTCTCCGGCAGGCTGAGCGCCGCCACAGCGCCGGTCTGGGCCAGTGCTTCGAGGATGAGGACACCGGGCATGACGGGCGCACCGGGGAAATGGCCGTTGAAAAATTCTTCGTTGCGGGTCACGCATTTGCGGCCGATGGCCCACTGGCCCGGCTCGTAGTCCAGGATGCGGTCCACGAGGGCGAAGGGGTAGCGGTGCGGGAGAATGGCTGCGATCTGCTCTGCCGTGAGGGCATGGGGCGTTTCGCGCACGATGCGGGGTTCAGCCATGGCTTAGCCCTCCCATTTCCGGAACACGAGGCAGGCATTGTGCCCGCCAAAGCCCAGACTGTTGCTGAGTGCGTATTCCATCTTCATGGAGCGGCCGGTGTTGGGAACGTAATCCAGGTCGCATTCCGGGTCGGGCTGCTCGTAGTGGATGGTGGGCGGCGCAAACTGGTCGCGCAGTGCCAGCGCGGTGAACACGGCTTCCACGCCGCCTGCACCGCCCAGCAGGTGGCCGGTCATGCTCTTGGTCGAAACGACGGCGATGTCCCCGGCATGGGCACCGAACACCGCATGGATGGCGGCGGTCTCGCAGCTGTCGTTCATGTGGGTGCCGGTGCCGTGGGCGTTGATGTGGTCGATGGCTTCCGGAGCGACCTGACCGTCGGCCAGTGCCAGCTTCATGCAGTCGATGGCACCTGCGCCGCCGGGGGCCGGTGCGGTGAAGTGGTAGGCGTCGCAGTTGGCACCGTAGCCCACCACCTCGGCATAGATGTGCGCACCGCGCGCCTTCGCGTGCTCCAGTTCTTCCAGCACCAGCACACCGCTGCCCTCGCCCATGACGAAGCCGCCGCGGCGGGCGTCGAAGGGCAGGCTGGCGGCATCCGGGTCGGAAGCCGTGGAAAGCGCCTTCATGCTGGTGAAGCCGCCGATGCCCAGCGGACTGATGCAGCTTTCGGCACCGCCGCAGACCATGATCGGCTCATAGCCATCACGGATGCGGTGGAAAGCATCGCCCACGGCGTTGGTGCCGCCTGCACAGGCAGTCACCGGGCAGGTGCACATCCCCTTCAGACCGAAGCGGATGGCGATCTGCGCTGCAGCCATGTTCGCGATGGACATGGGGACGAAGTAGGGGCTGACCTTCTCCATCCCTTTTTCCTCGCCGCGGGTGTGCTGCTCTTCGATGGTGGGCAGACCGCCGATGCCGCTGGAAAGGATGACGCCGATCTGGCGGGCTTCCGCTTCGGTGTCCAGGCCGCTGTCTGCAATGGCTTCGGTGGCCGCAGCCAGCGCCAGCAGGGTGAAACGGGCCATCTTGCGGGCTTCTTTTTTGTCTACGACGGTCTCCGGGTCAAAGTTCTTGACTTCGCCCGCCAGCTTGCACTTGAATTCGCTGGCATCGAACTGGGTGATGGGCCCGATACCGCATTTGCCTGCCATGGCAGCATCCCAGCTTGCGGAAACGTTGTTGCCCAGCGGGTTCACAGTGCCAAGGCCGGTGATCACGACTCTGCGTTTTTCCATGCGAAAGTTCTCCTTTTACATTGCCATGCCGCCATCCACACAGAGCACCTGCCCGGTGAGATAGCTGCTTTGTTTAGCGGTGAAGAATGCCACCGCGTTCGCCACATCCTCCGGGCTGCCGGCCCGGCCCGCCGGGATGCCTTTGGCCATTTCGGCGCGGACGGCTTCCGGCAGAGCGGCGGTCATATCGGTCTCAATAAAGCCGGGCGCAACGGCATTCACCGTGACGTTCCGGCTGGCCAGCTCCCGCGCCAGACTCTTGGTCAGGCCGATGAGGCCGGCCTTGCTGGCGGCATAGTTGGTCTGGCCGGCATTGCCCCGCAGCGCCACAACGCTGGAAAGGTTCACGATGCGGCCATAGCGCTGGCGCACCATGCGGCGGGCGGCTTCCTTACAGCAGAGGAAAGCACCCTTGAGGTTGGCGTCCAGCACGGCGTCAAAGTCCTCTTCGGTCAGGCGGAGGATGAGGTTGTCGCGGGTGATGCCCGCGTTGTTCACCAGGATATCCACCCGGCCAAAGGCGGCCGCAGCGGCGTCAAACAGCGCCTTGCAGCCTGCGGCGGTGGAAACATCGGCCTGCACGGCCACGGCGTCTGCGCCTGCGGCTTTGCACAGCGCGACGGTCTCGGCCGCAGCGGCTTCGCCGTGGCAGTAGTTGACCACCACGTTCACGCCCTGTTTTGCCAGTGCCGTGCAGACGGCGCGGCCGATGCCGCGGCTCCCGCCGGTCACGACGGCGGCGCGGGTCAGAGTCTGTTCGCTCATACGGTCTCCTTTTTCCATGCGTCCAGCACGGCGTCCAGTTCTTCCGGGGTCTCCGCCGCAGCGCATTCGACGCCGGACAGAGTCTTTTTCACAAAACCGCTCAGGGCCTTGCCGGGGCCGACTTCCAGAATGTGGTCCACGCCCAGCTCGCCCAGACGGCGCAGGGTATCTTCCATGTAGACGCTGCTCTGCACCTGCCGGACCAGCAGGGCCGGGATGCTGTCCTCCGCAGCCTTTTCGCGGCCCAGGCAGTTGAACAGCACCGGAACGCGCATTTCGCCGAAGGATTCGGTCTCGAACCGGCGGGCGAGGGCGTCCCCGGCGGGGGCCATGAGCCGGGTGTGGAAGGGGCCGCTCACGTTGAGCGGGATGCAGCGGCGGGCACCGGCGGCTTTCGCCAGCGCAGCAGCCTGCTCCACCGCAGCCTTTTCGCCGCCGATGACCAGCTGACCCGGACAGTTGTAGTTGCAGATCTGGACACAGCCCAGAGCCGAAGCTTGTTCGCAGCACTGCGCAAGGGTCTCGCGGTCCAGGTTCAGCACGGCGGTCATGCCGCAGGCGATGCCGTTGGCGGCATCGGCCATGGCTTTGCCGCGGTAGGCGGCCAGCTCGATGGCCTGTTTCGCGGTGAACACCCCGGCTGCTTCCAGCGCGGAATATTCGCCGAGGGAAAGCCCGGCGGTGTATGCGGGCTGTACGCTCTTTTCGGCCAGCACTGCGGTCACGCCGCAGGCAAAGGCCACCATGCAGGGCTGGGTGTATTGGGTCTGCCCCAAAACGCCGTCCGGGTCCTCGAAGCAGACGCGGTGCAGGTCAAAATCCAGCACGGCGCTGTCGAATGCGGCCCGGAAGGCGGGCGATGCTTCGTAAAATTCTTTGCCCATGCCGGGGTGCTGCGCACCCTGGCCGGCATACAACACGGCAAGTTTCATACGTTCTGCCTCCATTCGGTCACAAGTTCGTCCATCAGTTCACGGACGGTGTACATCCGGTCCAGCCGGCCCACATTGTCCCCGCAGAAGAAAAGACCTTCCTCCACATTGCCCTTGACCGCTTCGATCAGTGCATGGGTGATGCAGTAGGGCACACAGGCGGGGTCGCAGGTCTTCAGGCAGCGGGCGCAGTGCCGGGGCGGAAAGCGACGGCCTTCCGCCAGCGCCTGCACCAGCGGCGTGTTCAGTGCCCGGCCCGGCATTCCCACCGGGCTGTGGATGATGCGCACATCTTCGGGGCGGGCCTTCAGCAGAACGTCCTTGTACCCCTGCGCAGCATCGCACTCCACCGTTGGGATGAAGCGGGTGGCCAGCTGGACGCCTGCGGCCCCCAGCTTCGTAAAATGGGCCATGTCGGCACCGGTGTAGACGCCGCCCGCCACGAAGACCGGGATGGAGTGGCCGAACTGTGCCTCATAGGGCCGGACCTCGGCCAGGACCTCCGGCAGGATGTCGTCCAGCGTCTGGCAGGCCCCGGCAAGAAGTTCTTCTTCCGAAAAGCCGAGGTGCCCGCCCGCCTTGCAGCCTTCGATCACCACAAAGTCGGCGGTCCGGCCAAAGGCCTTGGCCCAGCGGCGCAGGATGAGCTTTGCCGCCCGGCCGCTGGACACGATGGGTGCGATGGCTACGTCCGGCGTGTTCACAAGGCCGGGCAGTTCCAGCGGCAGACCCGCACCGGACACCACGGCATCCACACCGGCTTCGACCGCTGTGCGGATGGCGGCGGCATAGTCCTGCGTGGCTACCATCGCATTGATGGCCACCATGCCCGCGCCCTTGGCGAGGTCTTTGGCCTTTCGGATCTCCGCCGCCAGCGCGCGGTGGTTGGCGCGGACCGGGTCGCGGGCAAAATCCGGTTCCCGGTAGCCTGCATCGGCGGTGGAGATGCACCCCATGCCGCCGCAGGCCGCCACGGCCCCGGCCAGCCCGCCCAGCGAAACGCCTACGCCCATGCCGCCCTGCAGGATGGGGACGGACAGAGTCTTTTTGCCGAGGGTCAGCATTCCTCGTTCAGCGCGGCGATGCGCTGCCTCCCGCTGTTCCACAGGTCGTCGAGGATGTCTGCCACCGGGCGCACCTCGTGGAGCATACCGGCTACCTGACCGGCCATCAGGCTGCCGGTGGCGGTGTCGCCCTCAAAGACGGCGCGGCGCAGGCTGCCCAGCGTGTACTTTTCCAGCTCCATCTTGTCGGCTCCGGCCTTTTCCTGCCGGACATATTCCCGGCTCATCCGGTTTTTCAGCACACGCACCGGCGAGCCGCCGATGCGGCCCGTCACGATGGTATCGCTGTCCTTGGCCTTGAGCAGGGCCGCCTTGTAGTTTTCGTGGATGGGGCACTCCTCGCTCACGAGCAGGCAGGTGCCCACCTGCACACCGCAGGCACCCAGTGCCAGTGCGGCGGCCAGCTGACGGCCGTCGGCGATGCCGCCCGCTGCGATCACGGGCACATTGACGGCGTCCACGACCTGCGGGACCAGCGCCATGGTGGTCATTTCGCCCACATGGCCGCCGCTTTCGGTGCCTTCGGCGATCACGGCGTCAATGCCCAGCGGCTCCAGATGCTTTGCCAGAACGGCGGCGGCGACCACGGGGATCACCTTGATGCCGGCGGCTTTCCATGCAGGCACATATTTGCCCGGATTGCCTGCGCCGGTGGTGACCACCTGCACGCCCTCTTCCACCACGATCTTTGCAAACTCATCTGCAAGAGGGTGCATCAGCATGATGTTGACGCCAAAGGGCTGGTCGGTCAATGCCTTGCAGCGGCGGATGTTCTCCCGCAGGGTATCCCCATCCCGCATTCCGCCCGCGCCGATGAGGCCCAGGGCCCCCGCATTGGAGCAGGCGGCCGCAAACTCGCCAGTGGCGATGTTGGCCATGCCGCCCTGAATGATGGGGTACTTCGTCCCCAGAATCTCATTTAGAAGTTTCATTTTTTCAACCTTTGTATGTCAGAATCATGCCGCCCCAGGTGAGGCCGCCGCCAAAGCCAATGCAAGCCACCCGCTGGCCGGGAGTCAGCTTCCCTGCTTCGGTCAGCTCATTGAGGGCCACCGGAATGCTGGCAGCACTGGTGTTGCCGTGGCGGTCCATGTTCTTGTAGAACTTGGCCGGGTCGGCATTCAGGTGTTTGATGCAGTGGTCGATGATCCGGCTGTTGGCCTGATGGCAGACCACCCAGTCCAGATCGTCCAGCGTCAGTCCTGTCTCCACCAAAACCTTGTTCAAGCTCTTGGGCAGGGCATCCACCGCAAAGCGGAAAACAGCCTTGCCGTCCATGGCAATGGGCGCAGAACCAGCCCGATCAGGCCCGCCTGCGTGGATGGCATCATTGCCCCGGGCTCCCAGCGTGATGGCGAAAGGAGTATCGGCCAGCGCGTAAACGGCCGCACCCGCGCCATCTCCAAAGAGGACACAGGTAGAGCGGTCGGTTGGGTCCATCAGACGGGAAAGGGCCTCGCACCCTACCACCAGCGCATACTGTCCGCCCAGTGTGGTGAGCAGGCCGCGGGCCACGGCGGTGCCGTAGACAAAACCGGAGCAGGCCGCGTTGACGTCCAGTGCCGGGCGGTCTTCGGGCAGGCCCAGCGCACGCTGTACCTGGCAGGCCACGCTCGGGGTCGCGTCCGGGGCCGAGAGGGTAGCACAGACACAACAGGCGATCTGCTCCGGGGCCAGGCCGCTGCGTTCCAGCGCCTGCCGGGCGGCTGCGATCGCCAGGGTGGCCGCGCTCTCCCCCTCCGTGCACCAGTGCCGGGTGCGGATGCCCGTGCGAGTGGTGATCCACTCGTCGCTGGTGTCCACGACGCGGCTCAGATCTTCGTTGGTGACCGTGCGGCCGGGCAGTGCCCCGCCGGTTGCGATCAGCTGTAACCCGTTCATGCTTTCCTCGTTTCCCCGATCTGGCGGTATTTTTTATAGCGCTGCTCGGCCAGGGCCTTGCCGCCCATCTTGCAGAGAGTGCGCAGATGGTTTTTCAGGGCCGTGTCCAGCGCCGCGTACAGAGCCGCGTGGCTGCGCTGCGCGCCGCCCACCGGCTCCGGGATGATCTCTTCCACAATCCCATCCCGATAGAGGTCCTGGGCCGTCAGCTTCATCAGCTCACAGGCCTCGCCGCTGCGGGAAGAATCTTTCCACAGGATGCTGGCAAAACCCTCCGGACTGAGCACCGAGTAAACGGCGTTTTCCAGCATGAGGATGTGGTTTGCCACACCCAGCGCCAGCGCACCGC
>OMNQ01000811.1_pt1 | contig 9938 bp, 8 predicted proteins | sample 1673871 | NCBI WGS metagenome assembly OMNQ01 (sample SAMEA103958130, study PRJEB25191) | human gut metagenome | biome: human-associated habitat [ENVO:00009003]; feature: intestine environment [ENVO:2100002]; material: feces | place: Germany | collected 2013/2015
CGACGGCATTGTGCGAGGCGAGCTCCTGCTCGCAGGTGAAGATGTCGAAAAGCACACCGTTGAGTTCGTTCGTACCGCCCGAGGGGTAGTATTTGATGATGATGTTCTTCAGTTCGCGCAGCTTGGCCTCGACCTGGTCGTGCTGACGGCGGAAGATATCGATCGAATAGGCGGCGTTTTTCTCCCCCGAGAGCAGCGACTCGACGTAGGGGAAGACGGTCTGCTCCTCGTAGGTCATGTGGCGCTGGACCTCGGCGACATACTCGTCGAAAAAGCGCATGATCGCGAACGACACATCGCTCAGCGAGCAATCGACCGCCTCGATCAGCTTGCGTCGGATCGCAGGCAGGCGGAAATCGAGGAAATAACCGTGTGAATTGTGCAGGTAGTCGGTCAGCGCCCGCACCGAAACCCCGGCATCGGCATCCCCGCCGAAATCGAGCACCAGATTCACCACGGCAAGGAACGTGGCCGTATCGACCCGGTTCTCCCCGCAGACCTCGGCAATCGTCTTGTCGCCAAAGCCGAGCGCAATGCCGAAGCGGCTCATCACCTGCAAAACAGGATAACGGTCGCAGACCAGATCGCACATCCGGTCCTCGCCCGTATATCCGCCATTCTTATACATCATACGAAGGCTTTTTATCTTTCACGCGCAAAAATAACCCTTCGCGACCGGAGCGGCAATACCTAAAACGGGGTATTTTCACCGGTTCGCGATGTCGGTATAGGTCGTCTGCAGCATCGTGCGACCCACATCCAGCAGATCGGGGTTCGTCGCCGACACGGTCCGGCCCGAAGTGGCATCCCAAATCGCCTCACCCAGACTGTCCACCACGCCGAACCCGTCATTGAAGGTATAGTAGCCGAACTTGCGGGGCGGCGCCGGGGCGAAGATATCCTTGCTGTAGTCGTAGTCGTCGTGCGGAAGCCCCAACTGCGAGAGGAGCGTCGCCGCGATGTCGATCTGCGAGGCATAGGTCCCGACAATGCGCGGCGAAGAGACGGCCCCTCCCGTCCAGATCATCGGAATGCGGTGGCGCAGCGGCACGTTGTAGGGCAGCGTCTTCGGGTAGGGGTAGCCGTGGTCGGCGACCAGCACCACGAGCAGGTTGTCCCACGCCGGGGAGGCCTTCAGCCGGTCGATCATGCGTCCGACACACTCGTCGGAGAAGGCCATGGCGTTGAGCACCGGGTCCTCGAACTTCGCATAGGGGACATCGAAAGGCTTGTGGCTGCTGAGCGTCAGCAGTCCCGCAAGGAAGGGTTTTCCCCCGGCATCGAGCGCAATGACCCGATCGGCGAACCAGTCGCACATCAACGCATCGTCCCAGCCCCAGTCCGAAGGTTCGGCATCGAAATGCAGGTCCTTCTGCCAGATGAGCTCCTGCCATCCGGTAGCATACATATACTGTGCCTGATCCGTGAAGTTCAGGTCACCGCCGTAACAGAAACTCGTCGCATAGCCCGCACGCGAGAGCGACCGGGCTAGCGAAGGCAGCGAACGGCTCTTGCCGGGGTACTTCATGATCGAGATCCGCGTCTGGGCCGGGAAGCCGCTCAGGATGGCCACCTCGCCGCGGTCGGTGCGGAACGAATTGGCGAACAGGTTCTCGAACCAGATGCCCTCGCGCTTGAGGCGCTGCATGCAGGGCATCACCTCCCGGCCATCGACCGTCTCGTCCATAACCGTGCGGGCGAAGCTCTCGAGGATTACCACCACGACATTGGGCCGGGGGCGGAGCGAATCGAGCACCCGCTCGGTCGGACCCGACGCGGGGCCGTTGCCGCGCAGCGCCTCGAACCTCGCGGCCCGCTCCGACTCGTCGAAGAAGGGGTAGGCCGCAGCGAAATCCTCGTTGTCGCCCAAACTCGAAAGGAACGAGAAGACGGGGTTCGTGGCAGCGTGGTTCAGGAACATCTTCGGGCTGAAATAGACCTTCGAGACGTTGGCCACCGAAGCTCCGAGGCCACCGCGGATCGCCAGAAAATCGGCACCCGCAAGCAACAGGAAGAGCAGGCTGCCGGGAAGTGCCAGATGCCAGGCGCAGGGCTCGCCGTCGAACAGGCGCAGCACCCGGCGGTAGAGCCAGATCATCGCGGCGGCATAGAGTGCGGCAAGAAACGTCTGCCGCACGCCGAGCCAGAAATCGACGCTGGCCATCGCCTCGCCGGGATCGGCCAGATAGATCAGAATAGTCGCATCGAGCCGGAAGCCCCAATGCTCGTACAGCGCCAGATCGACACTGAAGATTACAGCCGTAAATACCGAAACCGCCACGAAATAGGCGGTCAGCAGACGCCGCCACATCCGCTCCGGAAAGCGGACCCAGAACGACAGCAACGTGATGAGCAGCGGCAGGGCCGTCACATATCCGGCCACGGTGGCATCGAGCCAAAGTCCGTGGAGAAGCACCCCCAGCCAACCAGCCGGGCCGGCTCCGGCGGCTTCGGCACCGTACCAAGCCATGAAAACGGGTTTCTGGACGGCCATGGCCAATACGGTCGCACAGAAAACACCCAGCACAAAGGCCAATTTACGAAGAGCAAATCCGGATTTCATAGCACTTGTTTTTCAGCGGTTTTTCCAACGGGCCGCGCCGCACGTCCGATCAGAGTTTCTCACCGTAGGCAAGGTCACCGGCATCGCCGATGCCCGGCACAATGTACGAGCGAGAGGTGAGTTCCTCATCGACCGCGGCGGCCCAGATGGTCGTCGTCTCCCGCGGCATGTGCTTCATCGCATAATCGACACCCTGCTCGCTGGCAATGACCGAGGCTACATGCACCCGCGCCGGCGTACCTCCGTGCTGACACAGGGCCTCATAGGTCAGCACGAGCGACGATCCGGTGGCCAGCATCGGATCGACAAGCAGCAGGGTTTTGCCCTCGAGGCTGCCGCACGAGATGTATTCGACCTTGACGGTGAAGGAGCCGTCCTTGCGGCTCTTGCGGTAGGCCGAGACGAAGGCATTCTGGGCATCGTCGAAATAGTTCAGGAAACCCTGGTGGTAGGGCAGTCCGGCCCGGAGAATCGTAGCCAGCACGATCGGCTCGTCGGGCGTCTCGACCACCGCCTCACCCAGAGGGGTCTCGACCGTCTCTGCCTTGTAGGCGAACTCCCTGGAGATTTCGTAGGCCATGATCTCGCCAATGCGCTCCATGTTACGGCGGAAACGCATCGAGTCCTGCTGGATGCGCTTGTCGCGGATCTGGGCGATGAACTTGTTGAGAACGGTGTTCTGCTGGGAAAGGATGTGCAACGTCATATTCGGTTCGTAAATTGGTTGGTCAATAGAGAAAATTGTTGAACGGGTAACGGCCCGCATGGATCTCGCGTACCATGCCGTAGAGGTCCGAACGGAACTTCTCGATGTTCGTGCGCTCGAGGGCAGAGAGGAAGATGCACGGCGTATTGGCCCGGGCAATCCAGCTCTGCCGGAGGTCGTCGAGCGAGCGGTTTTCGCGCGTAGAAGGAGTCAGGTCATCCTCCTCCTTTTTGATATAGGTGTAGGCATCGACCTTGTTGAAGACCAGGTAGACAGGTTTGTCGCCGGCACCGATCTCCTGCAGGGTCTGCTTGACCACGGCGATCTGGTCCTCGAACTGCGGGTGCGAGATGTCCACCACATGCACCAGCAGGTCGGCCTCGCGGACCTCGTCGAGTGTCGATTTGAACGACTCGATGAGCTCCGTAGGGAGCTTGCGGATGAAACCGACGGTGTCCGACAACAGGAACGGTAGGTTGTCGAAGACGACCTTGCGCACCGTGGTGTCGAGCGTCGCGAAAAGTTTGTTCTCGGCAAAGACCTCGCTCTTGGAGATGAGGTTCATGAGCGTCGATTTGCCCACGTTCGTATAGCCGACGAGCGCCACACGAACCATGGCTCCGCGGTTCGAGCGCTGCACGGCCATCTGGCGGTCGATCTTCTTGAGGTCCTCCTTAAGTTTGGCAATGCGGTTGCGGATGATGCGCCGGTCGGTCTCGATCTCGCGTTCGCCCGCACCGCCGCGGGTTCCCGTACCGCCGCGCTGCCGCTCGAGGTGGGTCCACAGACCCGACAGCCGGGGCAGCATGTATTCGTAGTTGGCCAACTGCACCTGCGTCTTGGCATAGGCCGTCTGGGCCCGCGACATGAAGATGTCGAGGATCAGGCGCGTGCGGTCCAGCAGGCGGCAGGGCATCTCCTTCTCGATGTTGCGCGTCTGCGACGGGGAGAGTTCGTCGTCGAAGATCACCACGTCGATCTCCTCTTCACGGCAATAGTCGGCAATCTCCTGCAGTTTGCCCGGACCGACATAGATCCGTGCCGACGGTTGTGCAAGGCGCTGCGTGAAACGCTTGACGGAGACGATGTCGGCCGTCTCGGCCAGAAACTCCAGCTCGTCGAGATACTCCTCGGCCTGGCGGGGATCCTGGTTGTCGCGAACGACGGCAACGAGCACGGCACGCTCCTTCCGGTCGGCAGGCTGCGCGGCCGGCGAGGAATTTTTACTGTTCTCTTTCGAAATATCCTTCTGATTCATACGGTTCTTCAAATCCGGAAGGGAGTCCTGCAAAAATGCGGCGGAAAACGTTTCCGTCCGGCAACATCCGCCCGATGGGCAGGCAAGGTCCGGCACCGGACTCCCCGCAACCCCGACCGACTACGGTCGGTACGATGCACAAATAAGGGTATCCGCCCGAAAGCAGGATACCCTCAAATTTTCCGATACGGCATTTTAGTTCGCTACGCGGAAGTCTACCGGCAGGGTGTACTTCACACGCACGGGCTGGTTACGCTGCTTGCCCGGGCTCCACTTCGGCGACTTGTTCAGCACGCGGATGGCCTCCTCCGAAAGCGAACGGTCGGGAGTCTGCAGCACCTCGATGTTGGTCAGACGGCCGTCCTTCTCGATCACGAAGGTCAGCACCACGCGGCCCTGAATACCGTTCTCAAGGGCGATCTGCGGGAAACGGACGTTCTGCTGTACCCAGTTGCGGAACGTATTCAGGTCACCGCCCTGGAACGAGGGCATCGTCTCGGCGATCAGGAACGGCTGGTCGTCCTCGATCTCCTCCTCCTGAACCTCTACCTGCTGGATCACCTCGGTATCCTCGTCGAACTCAGCGAAGCTGACATCCGTCGTAATCTTCGTGTCGTTGGTCACCACCTCGATCAGGTCGGCGATCACCTTCACCTCGACCTTCTTGGGCTGCTCGGGCGGCTTCTGGTCCTGACGGGTGATCTCCGTGATCTCCTGCTCGACGATGGCCGTCTGCAGGTCGAGTTTCTCAACTTTGCGCTCCTTGGGCGTATACCAGAACGCAACGATCACGAGTGCGAGCGATACGACAAGCCCGATTTCGAGCAGAAGACCCCGCTTATTCTGAAGGTCCGCTTTGGGTGATTTTTTGATTTCCATCTATCTTGCTTTTTTAATTTGTTCCGAGGTTCGTTCGGCCGGGGCGCCGCACACATCTCCACACACCGTTTGCACGGCCGGGTGAGACACAGGCGCGCTATCCACCACAAATATAGAGATAAAAATCCAAAAATGAACATTCACGCTCAAAAAATCTTCAGTTTTTACTACTTTTGCCTTGCAAAACCGCCCTCCGGGCCCCGGAAATGGAAGAGAAAGAGACCCTGTACGGGAAAAATCCCGCCGAACTCACGGCCCTCTGCGCCGAATCGGGACTGCCGCGTTTCGCCGCCCGGCAGATCGCCCGCTGGCTCTATGTGCGCCACACGGAGGATCCGCTGCGGATGACCGACCTGCCGACTGCGGCCCGGGAGCGGCTGGCCGAGCAGTTTGTCCCGGCACTCCACGCACCCGAACGGGTGTCGGTATCGGCCGACGGCACGAAGAAGTATCTCTACCGCACGCTGCGCGGGCACTTCATCGAATCGGCCTACATTCCCGACGGCGACCGGGCCACGCTCTGCGTCTCGTCGCAGGCCGGATGCCGCATGGGTTGCCGCTTCTGCGCCACGGGGCGGCAGGGGCTGCAGCACTCGCTCACGGCGGCCGAGATACTCAACCAGTTCGTCTCGCTGCCCGAGCGCGATCGCCTTACGAATCTGGTCTTCATGGGCATGGGAGAGCCGCTCGACAACACCGACAACGTACTCCGCGCGCTGGAGATACTCACTTCGGAATGGGGATTCGGGTGGTCGCCGACGCGCATCACCGTCTCGACGGCCGGCGTCGTGCCCCAGTTGGAGCGGTTCCTGCGGGAGACGAAGGTCCACCTGGCCGTCAGCCTGCACAACCCCTTCCACGAGGAGCGCATGGAGATCATGCCCGTCGAACGGGCCTGGCCCATCGCCGAGGTGGCCTCGATCCTCCGCCGCCACGACTTCACGCACCAGCGCCGCGTGTCGTTCGAGTACATCGTCATGGAGGGGCGCAACGACTCGCCGCGCCACATACGCGAACTCACGAGGCTGCTCAACGGAATCAAGTGCCGCATCAACCTGATCCGCTTCCACCGCATCCCCGACTCACCCTACTACTCGCCCGACGACGAACGGATGATACGCTTCCGCGACGCACTCACGGCCCGCGGCATCCAGACCACGATCCGGGCGTCGCGCGGCGAGGACATCCAGGCCGCATGCGGGCTGCTGAGCACCCGGACGCTCGAGGAAGAGGCCGGAGCATGAGCCGCTCCGGCGCGGGACTTGCACCCCGCGCGGCAACAAACGATACCTTATTTATGAAAAAAACGATTCTGGCGACGCTGCTCCTTCTGGGCGCCGTCGCCTCCCGGGCGCAAGTACGCTTCGAGGCGTTATCGACCGACGCCCTGCGCGAGCGGGCAATGAAGAGCGGCAAACTCGTCTTCATCGAACTCCATGCCGACTGGTGCCCGCCGTGCCGGGTCATGGAGCGGGAGGTCTTTTCGAACAGGGAGGTCGGGGAATTCTTCGAACGCCACTTCGTCGCGGCCCGCTACGACACGGACCGCAGGACAGGCCGGGCGCTGATGAAGCGCTACGGATCGGGAGCGATTCCGCTCGGTCTGGTATTCGACACGGAGGGCAATCTGTTGGGGCGCATCCAGGGTGCAGCGGCGCCGGAGGTCTACCTCAACGACCTGCGCGAGATCCTTGCCCGCCGGGGCCGCGACCGGAAATAGCCCCATAGGCGCCGGCCCGCCGGCCAAACCGCGTCATCCGGCGAGCAACCGCATGCATCACGCCGAGATTCACCGCAGCGAACACACATCCCGCCAATCCGCAAAACAACCACTCATCAAGGGAAAACAAGATCCGGTCCCGGACAACGGCCACGCCCCAAAACCAGAAGGGAAGACAAAACAGCGACGAGGCAACGACGGGAAGCCAGCATCTGACAACAAGGCACTGCCCGACATGAAGCAGAAGGTGCACACCGAATGCAAGATAGAGAGCCAGCCACGGATGGATCAGATCCGCCCCGGAGACCAAAGCCGAGACAAGCAGCAGCAGAGCCAGCTCTTCGCCCGCCATTGCGGCAAACACCCGCCGCGGAAGATCGGGAAGGGCAAGCACGACCCGGCGCATTGCAGATGGCACGCGGCAGACAAGAAGTCCCCTGTTCCGCCTAAGCCAGGACGGCAGAAACAACACCTCCTCCGCATCGTGGATGACAAAGAGGAGAGGCAGCGACCACACCAGCAGCGCGGGCAGCATGCTGTTATTTTTTCGGGGTGTAGACCACCTTTTTGGTCTCGAAGAACTCTTCGGAGAAGAAGCGCGGGATATCGTAGAGATACCACCTCCTGCCGGTCAGGCCCAGCTCCTCGGCCAGGTCACCGCCCTTGAGGTAGAGGATGCCGTTGGGCAGCGAGCCGCGCTGTCCCCGCTCGATCTTGTCCCAGATCCATTTCACGAATTCCGGCATGGCCGTAACGGCCCGGGAAACCACGTAGTCGAAACGTCCGGGAAGAGTCTCGACACGCGCACAGCAGGGGGTGAGGTTCTGCAGGCCGAGGCTCGTTGCAACCCCCTCGACCACGGTGATCTTCTTGCGGATCGAGTCGGCGGCGGTGAAGTGCGCCTCCGGGAAGAGAATCGCCAGCGGCACCGACGGGAAGCCCCCGCCACAGCCCACGTCGAGGATCCGGGCCCCGGCGTCGAAGGTGCAGACTTTGGCAATGGCCAGCGAGTGCAGCACGTGTCGGAGGTAGAGCTGGTCGAAATCTTTGCGCGAGACGACATTGATCTTGGCATTCCACCCGGCATAGAGGTCGTAGAGCGCCGCGAACTGCCGCCGCTGCGTCTCGGTGATATCCGGAAAATATTTGAGAATCAGTTCCACGTTTGTCCCGATTTACTGTTTTTCTTTCTGTATGCACCCAGGCGGCGGAGCGTCCGAACGACCCCGGAGCTGGGCTTCAGCGTTCGTCACCCTGCGCGATGAGGCGACACATCTGCTCCCGGGCCCGGTGGATCTGTGTCTTGACTGTTCCCAGCGGCAGGGAGAGTTTCGCGGCGATCTCCTCGTAGGAGTACTCCTCGAAGAAGCGCATCAGGATCAGCTGCCGGTAACGGGGCGTCAGGCGCTCGAGGTAGTGCTCGATCTGCGTCCGCTGCTGGAGGTTGATGACGCTCTCCTCGGGGGTCGGAGCGCTCGAGGCCGGCGACGTGAAGCGGTCGTCGATCGGCAGATCCTCCTGCCGGCGCCGCACGAAGTCGATGAAGGTGTTGCGCGCGATGGTGTAGACCCACTGTCCGAAAGTGTAGCTCGTACTGTAGCGGTGGAGGTTGATGTAGACCTTGATGAAGGTCTCCTGCAGCAGGTCGTCGGCATCGTTCGTACCCCCGAGCCGCTGCACGAACAGGCGGTGGATCGCGTCGCGGTAGCGGTTGAACAGATACTCGAAGGCCGTGTCGTCGCCCCCAAGCGTCCGGGAGACCAGCTCCCGGTCTTCGGCTACGATATAGTCGGCTATCTCCATACGCGCTCATCACGGCGCAGCAGCATGATGCGCAGCGCCGCCTCCCACAGCGGGCTCAACAGATCGTAGATGAAGTAACGGCCCGCAATGCCGGCCTCGCCCAGGCGCCCCGCCACGCGACGGACCTCGATCACGACGACGGCATAGCGCACCAGCAGCAGCAACAGGGCCGCAAGCTTGTACTCCGCAGGCATGACGGCCAGAGCCGTAAGCGTCGCGAGGAAGAAGAGCGACCGCGAGCCGATCTCCCAGCCGACGAAGCTGCGGACCGCCGCGGGATAGAAGCGGAAGGCCGAGCCGAAGTAGCGCAGCTGACTCATCCACCAGCGCATCCCGCCCCAGCGCTTCTCGCGCAGCGTGGCCCGCGGAGAGAGGATGACACTGACGTTGTCGCGCCGCATGACCCGCTGCATGAAGAGGTCATCCTCGCCGATGTTCATGTTCAGGTGGCTGAAGCCGTTTACCCCGAAGTAGAGGCTCTTCGTGAAACCGAGGTTGTGGAGCGTGCCCCGGTAGGGCCGGTGCCGGACGGCCCGGGCGATCCAGTTGGCCGAGTGCATCATGCGCCAGACGCGCATCATGTAGGGAGTGAAGCCCTTGCCGTACTCCATGCCGCAGTAGCCGACGACGATCTCGCCGCGCGTGAAGCCCTTGGCCATCAGCGCCAGCCAGCGGTCTGACTGCGGCACGGCGTCGGTCGAGGTGAAGACCAGGTGTTCGTAGTGCGCCGACTTGATACCCACGTTGAGCGCCATCTTGCGCGAAATGGGGAAACGGGGGTCAAGCTGGATCTTGGTCGTGAAAATCTGCGGGAAGGTACCTTTCAGCTGCGAGAGGTCCTCGTAGAAGTCCGAGTCGTGGCCCACGTAGACGATGATCACCTCGAAGACCGAGTAGTTCTGGGCCAGAATCAGCGGCAGGCGCTCCTCGACGAAACTGTAGTCCTCGGAGAAGAGCGGCACCACGACCGAGACGGGCGGCTCCTCGCTGCGGGTCGCCGCACGGCGGC
>OMNQ01000816.1_pt1 | contig 9922 bp, 6 predicted proteins | sample 1673871 | NCBI WGS metagenome assembly OMNQ01 (sample SAMEA103958130, study PRJEB25191) | human gut metagenome | biome: human-associated habitat [ENVO:00009003]; feature: intestine environment [ENVO:2100002]; material: feces | place: Germany | collected 2013/2015
CCGACTTCGTCGGGTGAAATCTCACTGCGTGAGATGAAATCCCTTCGGGATGAAATCCGCTACGCGGGTTAAAAGGCTAAACCTATGGGGCGGTGCGCTTTTGCTTTTGTAAGGAGCAAAAATACAACGTTATTACAAAGGCTTTAAGGCGCGTAAGCGACACGGAACATATCCCCCACAAAAATTAAAAGGAGATACGATTATGACACACAACAAGGCGAATAAATCAAAGATATTAGCACTTATACTCGGTCTTACGATGTGCATTTCACTTATGTTCGGCATTGTATTTGCAAGCCCCGTGGACACAGCGCGCGCTGAAGAGACAGATACGCGCATCGTAGTCAGCACGATTACCGCGACTTCAAATATTGATGACGTTGTGGGCTATATGAAAAGCGTTGTACGGCCGACTTTAGATATAACGGAAGGCTTACCGGTGAATTTAGGCACGCATCGGTGGAAAAAGTATGACGGAAGCGAATGGATATGGAGTGAAGACGATACATTCGTGGAAGGAAAGTATAGATACGAAGTTCAGATTCGTACCGACAACACGACACATGTGCTTGATAAAAACGGCGTAACGCTTACGGTAAATGGGGAAAATTGGACGGAAAAGGGAGAAAGTATTTGGATCGGAGACGATTATTCGTGGGATTGGTTTTATTCGAGAGAATATGAAATTACAAAACCGACCACGGTGGCAATAACCGACGAGCTTGTGCCCGTTACCGACCTTGAAAAAGTGTTCAACGACGCGGCGCAAGAGCCGACCTTTGGCGGAACGCTTGTCAGGGGCACCGACTTCGAAGTAAGTTATGCGGTAAAAGTGGGCGCAGGCGGCGCGTTGGACTTTAGCGAAAAGCCCGTTAATGCGGGTACTTACATTGTTACCGTCACGGGTAAGGGCGCGTACGAGGGCAGTTTCACCAAAGAATTTGTAATTGCAAAAGCAGGCGGACCGGCGGCTCCTATACTGAAAGGCTATGCGCCGACAACCGTTGGCGGAAGTGACGGCAAAATAACCGGCACGACCAAGGATATGGAGTATGACGTCGATTCGTTGTTTACAAATCCGAAGGACTGCTCGGACGGTGAAACCACCGGGTTTACCGAGGGTACATATTTTGTTCGTATTAAGGAAACCGACAATTACAAGGCGAGCGCAACTTTTGCGGTACAGGTTAGATTATACACCGTTACCGTGGAAGACGGCGCGGGCGAAAAAGTCACAAAACACAGAACAGACGACATTGTTACTATAACAGTTACCAAGCCTGCGGGCAAGGCGTTGAGTAAATGGGTGTTTTTTAACATTATCATTCCGGACGAAAAGAAAGAAACAATCACGTTTGAAATGCCCGACTGCGACGTCAGATTGGTCGCCGTGTTTGAAGATATTGAAGATACTGAATACAGAGTAACCGTCACAAACGGAACGGCGAGCGCGGCAACGGCAAAATATCAACAGGAAGTTACCGTAACGGCAAATGAGCCCGATGACGATGAGTATTTTGACAAGTGGGAAGTTACGGGACTTGACACCACGGGTATGGACTTGACAAAAACGGAAATTACTTTCAATATGCCTGCCGGAAACGTAACCTTTAAGGCAACATACTTGAGAGTTACAAAGTACGGTATAGTTATTGTGGACGGCACGAAAGACAAAGAAGTTGCAAAAGCCGGTGAAACCGTGGCTATAACCGCAAATCCTGCACCGACAGGAAAAGTCTTTGATAAATGGACTTGCGAAACGGCGGGCGTAACTATCGAGTTTGAAAGCGCGACAAGTCCTAAAACAACCTTTGTAATGCCTGCATGCGAAATCACAATCCAAGCGCATTTCAGAGATATTGACGCTGCTCCGTCTGTTGAAATCAAAGTTAGCGGTGGAACGGGCGCAGGAACGTATAAACAAGGCGACAGCGTAACCGTAACGGCAGAAGATAAAGAAGGTAAAGAGTTCAAAGGTTGGCAAGACGAAAACGGAGAAATTGTCAGCACAAACAAGAGTTATACCTTTACCGTAAACGGCGAAACAACCCTTACCGCCGTATATGAAGATACGTCTTCGGGCGGTGGCGAAATCACCCCTCCTGCTAAAAAGGACGGACTTTCGGGCGGACAAATTGCAGGTATCGTAATCGGTTCGGTAGCGGTCGCAGGAATCGGCGGATTTGCCGTTCTGTGGTTTGCCGTCAAGAAAAAGACGTTTGAGGAATTGGGCGTGGCATTGAAGAAAGGCTTTACCGCAATCGGCAACTTCTTCAAAACTCTCGGAGCAAAAATCAAAGAGTTGTTTACCGGGAAGAAGTAATTTGCAGAATCAGGCAAAACCAGACAAAAGAAAAGAGGGAGCCCGGCTTCGGTCGGACTCTCTTTTGTCTGTTTCAGAATTGCGTTTTGCATCGGCGTGTATAAAACCGGTCGCCCGTCTTTCGATGTTTGTTTCGTTCTCTCGCACAATCTTTTTACGTCGGAGGCTCAATAAAAAAACGAAACAGGTGTAATTCTTTCTATTGACAAAAGAAATTTTTTTTTGTATAATGTAAGCCACTTGTCGCATGAAACCGTTTTGCGGCATAGTTTTGAACAGACGAAGAATATTTTCGGAGAGCAATTAACATATGAAAATTGCACAGATTATATTAAATATAGTGGGCATAATATTTATGCTGTTGTACCTGTACCAGATTTTGTTTATCGCGGTGGGTACCTTTGCCCGTAGGAAAAAGTATCCCGAAGCGAAAAAATACCATACGTTTGCCATTCTTATTTGCGGACGTAACGAGGAAAAGGTAATAGGCAACCTTATCGACAGCATACAAAACAACAATTACCCGCAGGAAAAAATCCGCATATTCGTGTGCGCCGACAACTGCGACCCGACCGACAGAACGGCGGCAATCGCCCGTGAAAAGCGTTGCATAGTGTACGAACGTCACGACCAGTCGGCAATAGGTAAGGGTTACGCGCTAAGACTGATGTTCGACAACATCGCAAACGACTTCCCCGCATACGAACCCGACGCGATAATGGTGTTTGACGCCGACAACCTGCTTGCCCCCAATTACATTGCCGAGATGAACAAAGCTCTCGACAGCGGCATTCAGGTGTGCACAAGTTTCCGCAATTCCAAAAACTACGGTACCAACTGGGTCAGCGCAGGGGCGTCGCTCAGTTTCGTGCGCGAGTGTCAGTTTTTCCACAAGTCCAAGGCGGTGCTGGGGCTCAGTACGCACGTGTCAGGCACCGGGTTCTACTTCAGCAAGGAAGTAATGTCCTTCAAGACGGGCTGGCCGTACACAATGATTACGGAAGACCTTGAGTTTTCCGCATCAAGCACCCTTAAGGGCGTCAAAATAGGCTACTGCGAGGACGCGGAATTTTTCGACGAACAACCTACCAAGTTCAAACAGGCGTACAAACAACGCTTGAGGTGGTGCAAGGGCGGTCTGATGGGCTTTTCGCTGTTCCACAGGTCGCTTCTCGGAACCTTCTTCAAAACGCAGGACTTCACCTACTACGAGTACTATTTCTCCCGTTTCTTCCCTGTCGGTGCGTATTACTCGTTTTCCTTCGTGGCATCGTGCATAGTCAACACTCTTGCGCGCGTGCTTGAGGCGTTGAACGGTCAGGTAATCGCCAACGCTGTTTACTTCATGGCGCCGCTGCTTATTGCTCTGTTTACCACCTACATGGGATTGTTTGTGGACAGCGTGTTTGCGTGCCTTGTCAACTGGAAACGTATCAGGGCTACAACCAAGCAAAAGATTATGTCTATGTTTGCTTTGCCGCTGTTTACAATGCTTATTTCCATGCCTGCAAGTGTGGCTGCGCTGTTCAAAAAGGTCAAGTGGGAACCCATCGAGCACAACGAAAGTATTACGCAACGCCAACTGGAAGAAATGTCGTCCAACGGCTGACAAAAAAGCGTTTGCAAACGTGTACTTAGGGTGAGTGTCGTTTGGAGCTTAATCGGCCGCCGTACAGGCAAAAAATATCAGTGACGGCAGGCGGAAGTCACGCCCTTTAATACAGACCCAAAGGCAAGTCCGATGCGACTTGCCTTTTTTTTGCCGTTTTTGTCTGTTGACATTAAGCCGTTTTTGCAATATAATTAAGAATAATATGTCAGATGCCGTTTTGCGGTGGGATTACCGCAGGCGGCGGACGGTACAAATGACGTTGATTTTAAGAGGGAAAATTGAGTTACGTTGACTTGAGTGAACAAGTAAAAAGCGTTCGCAAGGCGGCAGGACTTACGCAGACGGATTTCGCCGACAAACTGGGCGTACATCCGCAAACGGTGTCCAAGTGGGAACGCGGCAAAACCGCGCCGGATGTTTCGCAACTGGGTGACATTGCCGACGTGTGTGGCGTTACGCTGGAAAAACTGCTGGACATGCCTGCCGACGGACAGGTGTTCGGCGGTCGTTTCGACATGCAAAGTATGTGCGCCAAAATTGCCGAACTGCGTCGAAGTGCGAGCGAAAGTCAGAATGAAATTGCCGACGTGTGCAATTCTTCGCCCGACGCCGTTTCTCGCTGGGAACGCGGTCTGTCCTGTCCCGACGTGTCGGAACTGTGCGCCATTGCAAGGCACTACGGCAAAAACGTGTCGGAAGTGTACTACGGAGTGTGCGAAGTCGGCAAAAACGTTGAGCAGGTTCGCGTCCGTCCGAGCGGTAGTTTCAGGCGTTGGATGTGGGCACTTGTTGCGGTGTGCCTTGTGTGCGTGGTAGCGGTTACCGTAGTTGTCGGCGTTATTTCGCCAGAAACGACTGTTTATTACGTAGTTACTGCAAACGGAGTGTCGCACAAAGTGGCTTCCGGACAGGCTTTTGTTCCGCCACAGGTTACAAAGGACGGTTACATGCTTGTGGGCTGGGTGGATGACAGTGGACAAAACGTCAGTTTTCCCGTTACGGTGCGTCGCAACATGTCCTATTCGCCCGTGTTTACTCCGTGCAGTTACAACATCGATTACTGGCTTAACGGCGGCGATTTCAGCGAAACGCCCGATTACGCTTTTACTGTGGAGTGCGACGGCAGAACACTGCCCGTTCCTACAAAAAGCGGTACGGAATTTGTCGGCTGGTACGATACGCCCGACTATTCCGGCGAGCCGCTGACCTGCCTCGAAAAACGGTGCGGCGACTTAAGTTTGTATGCGCGTTGGGGCGACGGCGTTTGTTCTGTCCGTTATGTCCTTAGCGGCGGCGCAATGCAGGTGGGCAACCCGACGGAAATAAATGAAGAAAGCAGTACAAAACTTGCCGAGCCCGTGCGCGTGGGTTACACCTTTGTCGGGTGGTTCGACGGACCCGACGGCGGCAGAGAGTACACCGAAGTTGGCGGAGAAAACTGCGCAAACCTTGTGCTGTACGCAATCTGGCAGAAAAACGAAGTGGTGTACAACATCGAGTACGTGACGGACGGCGGCGTAAATTCCGCACTCAATCCGTCCTCGGTTCGCCCCGACGACATCGTGAAGTTGTCGCCTGCGACAAAAGTCGGGTACAACTTTGTCGGCTGGTTTGAAACGCCTGACGGAACGGGAATGGCTGTCGAATACCTGTACAACACCGACGGTGACGTGAAATTGTACGCAGTGTATACGCCTCGGACATTCGTGGTGCTGTACGAGTTGTGCGGCGGCAGATACCTCAGCGACAAAACAAACCCAAACAAAATTACCTACGGGCAAAGCGTAGACTTGCTGCCTGTGGCAAAATACGGCTTCGATTTCGTCGGTTGGTTTGACAGTCCGAGCGGCGGCAAGGTGATTTCGACAATCGACAGCACCAACGTGACGGAAATTTCAACGTTGTACGCGGTATTTGAAGAAAAAACTTTTGCAGTAACTCTTGACGCAAAAGGCGGCAGTTTCTCTTATGGCGGCGCATTGCTTACAAGGCAAACGTTTATGGTTAAGTTTTACGACGAATTTGTACTGCCGACGGCAACCCTTGCGGGTTACGTGTTTGACGGATGGGCAACCTCCGATGGCACTATTGTGGAAAAGATAAACTCCGTCAACATTACCGAAATGACGTTGACTGCAAGGTGGCACCCCTACCGCTCGTCGTACAACGTTACCTACGACCTTGACGGCGGAACGCTGACTGCGTCCAACCCTGCGGAAATCGGCGTGGACGAAGTAATTATGTTCAACGAGCCGCGTAAGCCTGGATATCTGTTTTTGGGTTGGTACGACGAATACGGCAAACGCTACGTACAAAGCCCCAAAGGCAACATCGAAGATTTGTCGCTTAAGGCAAAGTGGCAGGCGGTGTATCCGACGGTAAACGAAGACAATGTGTCCTACATGCTGGGCGATGATTACGCGGCAATAGTCAGCGTGAAATACAGCAACGGCGATTCCGTCATTTTGCCCGACTACCTTGGCGGCAAGCCTGTCAAAATATTGCATTACGCATTTGAAAATGCCAAACTGCGTTCACTGGTGCTGCCGGACAGCCTCGAGGAAATCGACAAGGGTGCGTTCCGCAAAGCCGTGATAGAGCAGCCGCTTGTCATCCCGCGCAACGTGGTGCGCATAGGCGCAAACTCATTCGAAGATTTTGTCGGCGGATTAACCTTTGACCCCGATTGTCGCATAGAAGTGATTTCGCAAGATGCATTTTTCTGCGCGAAAATCAGCAATGTGCTTGTTTTGCCGAGTACGGTAAAAACGCTTGAAAACCGAGCCTTTTACTGGATGGCAACGCCGGGGTTGGTGCTCAACGAAGGATTGACCTACATCGGCGATGACGCAATTGGCATACTTGGCGGAGTTTCCGTTTACCTGCCGTCCACGGTAAAAAGTTGTACCGCTCCCGACAATAAGGTTGTGGTTTCTTCTGCAAACAAGTACCTTACAGACTACGATTTTGCAAGCAGTCACAAAGTGCGACTTCATGACGGTGACAATGTTTCCGTCGTTGAAGGCGAGTACGTCGTGCTGCCTGCGCCCGAAAAAGCGGGCTACCGTTTTGCCGGTTGGAAAACGGTGGACGGCGAGTACGCTCAGAGCGTGTACATCCCGTCCGAGGACGTTGATTTGTACGCGGTGTGGGTGGAAAGGAACAGCACCGACGGCATGGCTGCCACGACTCCGCTCAGGTTGTCCGACGGCGTTGCCGTGCGTGTTACGGTAAAAACGCTGGACAAGATTTACTTTGTCATAGACGCGGAAAAGGCAGGCAACTACGTGGTGACGGTAAAAATAGTTCTGCCCGGCAGACAGGGTAACGGCGATATCGCCAAATGCAATTTTTGTCTTGCCGGAAGTTACGACACTTTTGCAACTTCGGGACAGACGTTTGTTTACGCTTCGTCGGATGTGTTGTACTTTATGCCGTTTCTTAGCGGCGTATCATGGATGAAGACTTCATTTGAAGTTGTCATCACAGCCCTCGCGCTGTAATGATTGCCGAAATAATCTGCAACAAAGAATAAAAAAAACACTTTCGCACTGTGATATGCACCCCAAAAGTTAGACACTTTTGGAGGTGCATATTTTTATGGGCAAAACAGGAATAAAAAACAAAGTGTATAGTGCAGAATTCAAAATAGGTGTTATAATGGATATGCGAGAACACCATTTAGGGTATGGCGAAACGGTCCGAAAATATTGGGATATAACGAAAGGGCAAGAGCAGAACTATAAAAATACAGTTATAAGGTGGGAACGCATATATTTGGAAGAAGGAGCCGAGGGACTAATGAAAGAAAGACGAGGCAGAGCTTGTTCCGCCGGTGGGACAAGAAAAGGCAGACCGCCTAAATTAGATAAAAAGGTTGAAGAAGATTTAATCACTGAAAACCAGCGACTTCGAATGGAGATAGAATACTTAAAAAAACTGAGTGCCTTAGTTCTTGCGGAAGAGCGAGAGAACGGCAAAAAGCAAAAATAATCTCTGAACTAAGGCAAAAGTATCCGCTGAAAGAATTGCTTAAACTGTCCGGTCTTGCACGCAGCACATACTATTATTATTTGAAACAACCAAATACAGATAAATACGAATGCGAAAAGCAAGAGATACAAGAAATCTATAATACGAATAAAGGCAGATACGGATACCGTAGGATAACTATTGCTATGTGCAACAAAGGCTATGTAATTAACCATAAAACCGTATTAAAACTAATGAAACAACTTGGTTTACAAGGTAAACAGCGTAAAAACGATAAATACCATTCATACAAAGGCGATGTCGGTAGAGTTGCGGACAATTTGCTGAAAAGAGATTTTTCTGCCAAAAAACCATTTGAAAAGATAACAACCGATGTTACTCAATTTAATGTTTGCGATGAGAAAGTATATCTTTCTCCGGTTTTAGATTTATTCAATAACGAAGTTGTATCTTATTCCATTTCAAGAAGTCCAAATTTAGAGCAAATCAGAGAAATGCTTAATGGTTTATTTGAAAAACTACCTGCCGGTGCAACACCAATATTCCATTCAGACCAAGGATGGCAGTACCAACACGCCGAATATCAACGCTTGTTAGCAGAACATAACATTACTCAAAGTATGTCCCGAAAGGGCAACTGTATGGATAACGGAACTATGGAGAATTTCTTTGGCAGACTCAAAGTTGAAATGTTCTACGGTGAAAAATTCGAAAGCGTTAACGCTTTCATTGATGAACTGAAAAATTACATAGACTACTACAATAACGAAAGAATTTCCTTAAAACTAAAAGGAATGAGTCCGATACAATACCGAACTCATTCACTTGCAATTTAATATTTAATTTTGTCTAAACTTTGGGGTTCACTTCAGTGTACCGTTCTTGTTTTATGCTTCTGTTTGCGGCTCAACGTGAATCTGAGCGGCTTTTTCGTTCATTTCCTTGGCGACGGCCTGTCGTCTTTCGGCAAGCTCACGATACATTCTGTCTCGTGTTTCTGCGTCAATTGGATAGAAAAATTTCGGAATAAGTCCGAGGATAGTGGTTGCAACGGGGATAATCGTACACATTGCGAACAGCATGTACTCTGTATGAGCCGACTGGTTTCCGTAGCCTGCACCCTCTTTATATCCGATGCGGCTGAGAATGAAGGCCTTGATTGTTCCTCCGAGCGTTGAAACAAGCTTCTGTGCAAGACCCTTTGCAACGCCTGTCATACCTTCGGTTCGGTAGCCGTTCTTCCATTCGCCGTAATCGATACATTCATTGCGCATCTCCTCGGGAATAACCTTGCTGATTCCGTAAACGCCCATCCATATCGTTTCACGAATCATGAATGCCGGAATCATTGCGGCTCTCTTTTTATAGTTATTATTGATTGAGCCGACTCCGAATACGCCGAGCATAAGCACATCGGGGAGTACGGAGCTGAAAATCCACAGCGTTTTGGTCGAGAAATGCTCTCTTGCTTTTGTAACATAAGAATAGCTTATCGGCGAAACGATGGCACCGGGAATTCCGACGATCGTTGACATTGAAGCAAGTCCGAGAACATTTATATAATAATAGTTTGTACCGGAATTGATACCGAAAGCGGAAAGGAAGTCAACCAGTGTCAGAATAAGCAACGGTTTATTGGTAATAACCGATTTGACGCCTTGGAAGATGCTCGGCTTTTCTGATTTCTGAATAACACGTTCCTTGGCAACGATTGAGAAGTAAAGTGCCATAATTCCGGAAGCGAGCGAGGTGAAAAGACCTGCACTGATGAAGAGGGTAGGCAGCTTCTTGCCTAATCCGCTGTTGTTGAAAACATCAATCAAAAGTCCCATGAGAATTTCAGGACCTTTCTCAACGAAGCCCGAGAAAAGGTTCGCCTGAGTGATAAGCCTCGTTCGGTCAACAACGTTCGGCGTAATCGTTGAAAGCATACCTGTTTTGGCAATGTTGTTCATTGAACCTGCTAAGTTGTTGAAAATTGAGAAAATCATGTA
>OMNQ01000827.1_pt1 | contig 9832 bp, 9 predicted proteins | sample 1673871 | NCBI WGS metagenome assembly OMNQ01 (sample SAMEA103958130, study PRJEB25191) | human gut metagenome | biome: human-associated habitat [ENVO:00009003]; feature: intestine environment [ENVO:2100002]; material: feces | place: Germany | collected 2013/2015
ACGTTTCATGTTTTCAAATACACGATAACGATATGTGTAAAAAGCAAGAGCCGCCACTCTGCCAAGTGACGGCTCTAATGCTTATGCTTTAGATTTTAGTTAAATACAGGGCTGACCGTTGGTCATCGCTCCTTGTGGTTTGATTATAGCCCAAAGATTTCAAATTGTCAACTGCGTCGGCTTTGCTCGGCGCAGTTATTTTTCTTCCATCTTCCGCAGCGCTTTTTTGAAGTTCACGGCGAACATGACGGCTGTGAAGATCACGGCCAGGGAATCGGCGACAGGCTCAGCGGCGTAAACGGCGCTCACCTTGTCTGATAAAAGCTGCGGCATAATGTAGATAAGCGGGATGAGCAGCACAAATTTGCGCATAACTGCGACGATGATCGAGCACAGGGCATAGCCAATGGAAACGAAGGTCATCTGGCACGATGTCTGTATGCCGAAGATGAACATTGCGCCGCAGTAGATCCTCAAAGCGCGCGAGGCAAAGTCAATAAGCTGCGCATCCGAGGCGAACATTCCGACGAAAATGCGCGGAAACAGCATAACAAGCCCCCACAGCGCAACGGAATACACAAGGCACACCGTCAGCAGCAGGCGGAAGCTTTCGCGCACGCGCGCTGAGTTTCCTGCGCCAAAGTTATAGCTCGTTATAGGCTGCGCGCCCTGCGCCACGCCCTGAAGCGGCAGCATTGCAAACTGCATGACGCTTGAAAGTATCGTCATTGCGCCGACGGCGATATCGCCGCCGTAGCGCAGCAGGGAGGTGTTGAAGCACATGGATATGACGCTCTCGCTCGCCTGCATGACAAAAACCGAAAGACCCAGCGCGATGCACGGAGGCATAAGCCGCAGTCCGGGCAGAAGATTTTCCTTTTTAAGCCGCAAAACGGTTTTGCCGCCGCAGAGAAACGAGATGACCCACGCACAGGATACGGCCTGCGAAATGACCGTTGCAAGTGCAGCACCTTTCACGCCCATGCCGAACGCGAAGATAAATACGGGGTCAAGCACAATGTTGAGCGCGGCGCCGATGATAACCGTTTTCATGCCGACCTTTGCAAAGCCCTGCGCGGTTATGAATGCGTTCAGCCCCAGCGTTATCTGCACGAAGATCGTGCCGAGGGCGTATATGCCCATGTAGTCGGCGGCGTAGTAAATGGTGTTTTCGCTAGCGCCGAAAAGATACAGAAGCTCGTCTTTCCATATGAGCATGGCGGCGGTGAGCAGCAGAGAGATGATCACCTGCATCGTAAGACAGCCGCCGAGCGTCCTTTCCGCCGAATCACAGTCGCCGCGCCCCATGAATATCGACGCTCGCGGAGCGCCGCCGGAAGCTACGAAGGCCGAAAAGGCCGAAACGATGAGTATAAGCGGCATGCAAACGCCGATGCCGGTCAGCGCAAGACTGCCGACCTCGGGAATGTGTCCAATGTATATGCGGTCAACGATGTTGTACAGCATGTTGACAAGCTGCGCGATAACCGTCGGCACAGCGAGCTTCGGCAACAGCTTTTTTATCGGCTGCGTGCCGAGAAATGACTTGTCTTCCTGCATTTTGATGCCCTTCTTGAATGATTTATGCAAGAATATTAGCACCGCGCCGCAGTTAAGTCAATTGCCGGGGCTTTAATTTGCGCCGCGGTTATGTTATTATAAATGTCATGCTCAACGATAAATTTCCCGAAAAGTTAATATCCGCGCTCGGCACGGCCGCGCTTGCAGCGGTGTTTGCGCTCTGGTGCGCAGGCAGCAGCTACGGCGCAGCCGGCTATGCCGCCGCCGTTATCAGCGCGCTGCTTATGCTCGCGTTGTGCCTGCGCTTTGTGCCCGAGTGGTGCGCGTTCTGGCGAGAAAAAGGCGAAGATCGCCTCGGCACGGCCGACGGCACGGTCTGCGCGCGCATTTTTGCGCTTATTATAATATGGGATGTCGTTATCCTCATACTCGGCTTTGTTCTGCGCAAAATTCTCGGCTATGACGAGACTGTCGGCGGCTATGTTCGCTTCTGGCTGTGCACCGACAGTCAGCACTATATGGACATAGCGCGCGACTGGTACCTGTCCGACGGCGAGTGGGACAGGCTCGTGCAGCTCGTTTTCCTGCCGGGCTACCCCGTTGTCGTGAGGCTTTTTTCGTATCTCACGGGAGACTGCCTTGCAGCCGGGCTTTTCGTTTCGGCGCTGTGCTTTGCAGGCTCGGGCGTTATGCTGTATAAGCTAATGTGCCTTGACATGGAAAGCGCGGCGGCTCTGCGCGCGGTGAAATTTTTCGCGCTTTGTCCGGCGGCATTTTTCTTTGCCGCCCCCATGAGCGAGAGCCTTTTTGTTCTGTGTACGGTGTCGTGTCTGTATCTCGTTCGCACCGGCAGGATACGGACCGGCGGCCTTTTGGGCGCATACGCCGCGTTCACTCGCTCGCCCGGACTCATCCTCGTCGTGCCGATACTGTTTGAGCTTGTCCGCTCAAGGGCAAAGGCGCGCGAATATATTGCTCTTTTTATGGTGCCGCTCGGCTTTGCGGCCTATTGCATGATAAACTACTCAGTGTCCGGCGATGCGTTTAAATTCATGGAGTATCAGAGCATACACTGGAATCAGCGGCTCGGCTGGTTTTTCGGCACCGCTGCGTATCAGACGGAAAACGCTGTATCGGCGGCAGGCCGCCCAGCGCTTTTCTGGGGACTGTGGCTGCCGAACCTTTTGGCGCAGCTTTTGTCGCTCGCAGTGATGATATTTGCCGCGAAAAGGATACGCGCATCTTACACAGCGTATTTTATCGCGTATTTTGTCGTGACGATGGGCGCGACATGGCTTCTGAGCGCGCCGCGATATCTTGCGGCGATGCTCTCGCTCCCGGCGGCAATGTCGGCGCTTGCGGAAAATGCGCGCACCGAGCGCGTACTTGTCCTGCTGAGCGCGCTCCTGTTTTTCGTGTATTTCATCTTTTTCCTGCTCCGATGGCAGGTATGGTAAAAAAATAGTGTAAATTTTTCTTGTATTCCGGAAATGCTTGTGGTATAGTAGGTAGGCTAATATGTCAAAATCGAAAGGATTGAATATAAATGAACACTTTGAAACTCATTCTCACCATCCTTCAGCTCCTCTCCGGCCTTGCGGTAACGGTCGTTGTTCTTATGCAGAGCGGTAAAAGCGCAGGCTTGTCCGGTGCTATCGCCGGCGGCGCAGAGACCTTCCTGAGCAAGGGCAAGGCAAAGTCTCTGGATGCAAAGCTTGCAAAGGCAACCAAGTGGTTTGCGATAGCTTTCGTTATCCTCACCCTCGTGCTGAACCTTATCTGATAAGCGCGCAAATTTCAGAAAGCACTGCGCAGTCGTTTTCGGCTGCGCTTTTTTATTGCCATGAAAAGAAAAGTTGAGATAAAAGAAGTTTTTCGCGGTGTCAAGGCCGCGTTCCCGTCCACTGTTCCGATCTTCTTCGGATGGATATTCGTTGCACTGACCTACGGCGTTTTGATGGAAGAACTCGGCTACGGCCCCCTGTGGACGCTGCTGTTTTCTATGATATGCTTCTGCGGCGGAATGCAGATCGCGGCGGTGCCGATGATGGCGGCGGGCTTTGACCCGGTGCAGATGCTCATAATGAGCTATTTCGTGAATTTTCGACATACGTTTTATGGGCTTGCGCTGCTCGAAAAATATAAGAACACGCAGCCGTTCAAGCCGTTTCTCATCTATGCTCTGGCCGATGAGCCGTTCTCGCTGGCTGTCTCCTCGGAAGCTCCGGAGGGGATGGAGCCGAGGTATTTCTTCTTCGGGCAGACTCTGCTTTTGTATGTTTACTGGTGCGGCCTAACGGCGCTCGGCAGTGTGCTCGGCAAGATCATAACGTTTGACACAACGGGGCTTGATTTTGCGCTCAACGCACTGTTTATCGTGTTCTTCCTCCAGCAGTGGAAGGACAAAGCCAAGCGGCCGGCCTGCGTCATCGGCGTTGCCGTAACGCTGCTTGCGCGCATAGCCTTCGGACCGACGATGTTCCTCATTCCGGCGCTTGTAAGTATGCTCTTAGTCTTTTGGTTGGGGAGGGATAAACTGTGAAGCTTACCGTTATTCAGACGCTTATCATCATCCTCGCCATAGCCGTCGGCACGCAGATCTCGCGCTGGCTGCCGTTTATGGCCTTTTCCGGCAAGAGGGAAACTCCGGCGTTTGTCAAATACCTCGGCCGCGTGCTGCCGCCGGCGCTCATGGGTCTGCTCGTGGCCTATTGCTTTAAAAGCACTCCGATATTCACAGGCTCGCACGGACTGCCGGAGCTTATAGCGGCGCTGTTTGTGGTTCTGAGCTACAAGTGGAAGGAAAACCTGCTTCTTTCAGTCGGCGGAGGCACCGTTGCGTACATGCTGCTCGTGCAGTTCGTTTTTTAAAAGTTTACAAAATCAATAAGGCCGCCGGAGCGATTCGGCGGCCTTATTTATTGCAAATGTGAGCATAAACTGGTATAATGGCAATCAATATTATTGAAGTATTTTTATCCGAAAGGAATTTTTGCTTATGTGCGGAATAGTTGGCTTTGCAGGAGGGGAGCAGGCAGCTCCCATACTGCTTGACGGACTGGAAAGACTGGAATACCGAGGCTATGACTCTGCCGGTATCGCCGTTATATCCGGCGATAAAAAGCTGCAGGTCAAAAAATCAAAGGGCCGCCTGAAGGTGCTCAGGGATATGATACAGGGCGGCAAAAGCGTAGAGGGCACCATCGGCATCGGCCACACACGCTGGGCAACGCACGGCGAGCCGAACGACGTCAATGCCCATCCCCATCTCAGCGGCGACGGCAAGATCGCCGTTGTTCACAACGGCATAATCGAAAACTATGTCGAGCTGCGCGATTTTCTTATATCCAACGGCTATAAGTTCATCTCCGACACCGACACCGAGGTGGTAAGCCAGCTCGTTTCGTTCTACTATGCCGAGTGCGGCAATGCGCTTGAGGCGGTGTTCCGCGTGCTGCGCCGCATCGAGGGCGCGTATGCGCTGGGCATACTGTGCGTTGACGAGCCGGAGCATTTCATCGCCGCGCGTAAGGATGCGCCGCTGCTTATCGGCTACGGCGAGGGCAGCAACTACATAGCAAGCGACGTCACCGCGATAATAAAGCACACGCGCGACGTTTCGTATATGGAGGACGGCGAGGTAGCCGTCATCTCCGCCGACAAGGTGCAGTTTTATAACGCAATGGAGCAGACCATCGAAAAAGAGCACCACACGATCGACTGGGATGTCTCCGCAGCCGAAAAGGGCGGTTATGCGCACTTCATGCTCAAGGAGATCATGGAGCAGCCCGAAGCTATACGCAAAACGGCGTTCAGCCGCATCCACGATAACCGCATCGTGTTCGAGGATATGAAATTTACCGCCGAGCAGATCAAGGATGTAAGCCGCATATTCATAATCGCCTGCGGCTCGTCATATCATGTTGGTGTGGTGGGCAAGTATAATCTTGAGCGACTCATGCGCAAGCCGGTCGAGGTCTGCCTCGCTTCGGAATTCCGTTACAGTGATCCGCTTGTCGATGACAAGACGCTCGTTATCGTCATCAGCCAGTCGGGCGAAACGCTCGATACGATGGCAGCGCTGCGCGAAGCAAAGGCAAGGGGCGCGCACATACTTTCGATAGTGAACGTTGTCGGCAGCTCCATAGCCAGAGAGTCCGACGATGTGCTCTATACCTGGGCAGGCCCCGAGATCGCCGTTGCAACGACCAAGGCATACAGCACGCAGCTTGTTCTGCTCGACATGCTGGGCCTTTACTTTGCCGACGCTCTCGGCACGGTCAGCGCCGCGCAGTACGACGAGATAATCGAGGAGCTGCTGCGCCTGCCGGGCAAGATGGAGCAGATGCTTGAGGATATCGAGGATATAAAGCATTTTGCCTCGAACTACTTCAACCACAACTCCGTGTTCTTCATCGGCCGCAACCTTGACTATGCCATGGGGCTTGAAGGCTCTCTAAAGCTCAAGGAGATATCCTATATCCACTCCGAGGCATATGCGTCCGGCGAGCTAAAGCACGGAACCATTTCCCTCATCGAGGACGGCACCCTTGTCATAGCCCTCGGCACCTACGAGCCGCTGTTTGACAAAGCCATGAGCAACGTCGTCGAGGTTCAGGCGCGCGGCGCGGATGTGCTTGCGCTCACGACCGAGAGCAATGTTGCCGAGATGAAAAAGACCGTGGAGAACGTCATTTCCGTTCCCGAGACACACACGATACTTCAGCCTTCTCTGGGCGTTGTGCCGCTTCAGCTTTTCGCGTACTATGTTGCACTGCTGCGCGGCTGCGATATCGATAAGCCCAGAAATCTTGCAAAGTCGGTGACTGTCGAATAATTGAAAAATCTCATGATATTTTTTGCGTGCGTGGTCTGTAAGGCCACGCACTGCTTGTTGCGGCTGTTTAATTTCGGCGCAACCTCGCTCCCCGGAGCGCTGGCACTCAAGATATGCCCCGATATCCTCGGGTACGCTGCAAAAAATGTCGATATAATCGCCGTTACGGGGACAAACGGCAAAACGACCTCGGCGCGCATCATAGAGCGGGCGCTGCAAAACGCCGGCAGAAGCGTGTGTGCAAACCGATCGGGAGCAAACCTCATGCCGGGGATAACGGCAGAGCTTATCATGAACAAAAGTCTGTTCGGCTCGGTCAGGTGCGAAAGCGCCGTGATCGAATGCGATGAGGCCGCGTGCAGGCTCGTTCTCGGCAAGCTCAGGCCGCGCGTTTTGCTCATTACAAATCTTTTCCGCGATCAGCTCGACCGCTACGGTACGGTGGCGCATCCGCGCGACTGCATCGCAGCCGGATTGCGCGATACGCCCGAGACGACAGCCGTCATAAACGCCGATTGCCCGATGGCGGCGTCGGTCTCGCGCCTGTGCCAAAACAAAACCGTGTACTACGGACTCGGTGAGCATAAGAAAACCTGCGTCGGCAGCGGCGAGGACGATACCTGCCCGGTCTGCGGAAAAAGGCTCGGCTACAAGGGACTCAGCTACGCAAATCTCGGCGTGTTTTCCTGCTCCTGCGGCTTTGCGCGAAGTGCGCCGGATGTGAGCGCAGAGTCGGTTTTCTCGGACGGAAGCTTCGTTCTGCGCGCCCTTAGCGATAAAACGGTCTGCACTCCGGCGCTGCCGGGGCTTTACAATGTCTATAACAGCGTCGGCGCTGTCGCCGCCGCCGTCGCCTGCGGCGTGTCGTTAAAGCAGGCTGCCGACGCGGCGCAGGACTTTGACTGCGGCTTCGGCAGGATGGAGAGCTTTCCGCTCGGCAAGCGCGGAGCAAGGATGATACTTATCAAAAACGCCGCCGCTGCCGATCAGACGCTAAATGAGGTCTGCCGCGCGCCGGGAGAAAAAACTCTGGTGCTTGCCGTTAATGATCGCACAGCTGACGGAACGGATATATCCTGGCTTGACGAGGCCGACTTCGGCATGCTTGCGCGGCGCGGAAAGATCATGCGCGCCTATGTCTGCGGCGACCGCGCCGAGGCCGCCGAAAAAAGGCTCAAGCGCGAAAATATCCACTGTCAATCGTGCGGAAACTATGATAAACTTATAGAGTCTCTGCGGGATGAGGATAACTTCATTTTCATCCTGCCGACCTACACCGCCATGCAGGAATTGCGAGCAAAGCTCGTGCGCAGGCTCGGCGGAAAGAACTTCTGGGAATAAACGAGGATAAACGAATGATACGTTTTTATAACGGCCGCGTGCTCACGTTCGAGCCTGAGGCGAAGATAAGGCAATGCGAGGTGTGGACGGACGGCGCGCGTATATGCCATGTAGGCGCTCGGCCGGAAGCCGTGCCGGAGTTTGAGCGCGAGATAGACCTTAACGGCGATCTGCTCATTCCGGGCTTTAAGAATGCGCACACGCACTCGGGCATGACCTTCCTGCGCTCGCTTGCCGACGATATGCCGTTGGATAAGTGGCTCAGCGGGCAGGTCTGGCCGAAGGAGGCGCGCCTTAGCCCCGACGGGCTTTACGTCATGACGCGCCTTGCGATAATGGAATACTTAACAAGCGGCATAACGAGCTGCTTTGATATGTATTTTCACAACGATGCGTTTGTCAAAGCGTGCATAGATTCGGGCTTTCGCGCGGTGCTGTGCGGCGATATGAATAATTTCGACAGCGACTATACGCTGCTTGAGGATAAGTTTCTGCGCTATAACAAAACGCACGAGCTTATATCCTATCGCCTCGGCTTCCACGCGGAGTACACGACGAGCATGGAGCGCATGCAGTTTGTCGCCGATCTTGTGCGGAAATACAAAGAGCCGATGTTCGTCCACTCGTCGGAAACGCGCTCGGAGGTCGCGGGCTGCGTCGAGCGCTACGGCGCAACTCCGACGGTGCTTTTTGATAAGCTCGGCATGTATGACTACGGCGGCGGCGCGTTCCACTGCGTCCACATGAGCGACGAGGATATCGCGATATTCAAAAACCGCGGCCTGACGGCGGTGTTGAACCCGGCCTCAAACCTCAAGCTTGCAAGCGGTATCGCGCCGGTAAAGCGCTTTATCGATGAGGGCATAGCCCTTGCCATCGGAACCGACGGCGCAGGCTCGAACAACGCACTTGACATGTTCCGCGAAATGTACCTCGTGAGCGTGCTGGCCAAATACCGCGAAAACGACGCCTCGGCGGTCGATGCAGCGAAGGTGCTTGAGGCTGCCTGCGTGGGCGGTGCGCGCGCAATGGGCTTAAACGACTGCGACGGCATTGCCGTCGGCAAAAAGGCAGACCTTACGGTTATTGACCTCAACAGACCGAACATGCGCCCGATAAACAACATCGCAAAAAACATCGTCTATGCCGGAAGCAAGGAAAATGTGCGCCTTACCATGGTAAACGGCCGCGTTCTGTACGAAAACGGTGAGTTTTTCATCGGCGAGGACGCACGGAAGATTTACGACGAAGCGGAAAAAGTTATGGAGACGATAAAACAGTGAGAGAAATTGACCTTCACGTTCACACAAATATATCCGACGGCTCGGAAACGCCTGCGGAAACGGTGAAATATGCCCGGTCGCTCGGCCTGCGCGCGATCGCCGTGACCGATCACGACAGCATAAACGGCGTTGCCGAAGCACAGAAGGCCGGAAAAGAATGCGGCGTTGAAGTCGTCGCCGGGATGGAGCTTGGCTGCGGCTGGTACGGCAGAGAGGTACACATGCTCGGATACGATCTTGATATCCGCTCAAAAAAGCTGCCCCCGGTGCTCGACTGGATAGTGCGCGACCGCGATGAGCGCAACAGAAAAATGGTAGACATGCTCGCGCGCGACGGACTTTTCATCGACCTTGACGAGCTTCAGGCAAAGCACCCCGGCTCGACCATCGGCAGACCGCATTTTGCTCTGTGCCTTGTCGAAGCGGGCGTTGCCGAAAGCGTGCAGGATGCGTTCGAGCGCTTTCTCGACCCCGGCTGCAAGTATTATATCCGCCGCCATTTTCTGAGCGTTGAGGATGCGGCGGAGCTTATCCGCTCGGCCGGAGGCAAGCCGGTCATTGCCCATCCGCGGCAGTATAAGCTCACGCCCGAGCGCTTTACGGAGCTCATGGAACGCGCACGCGCCTGCGGAGTTGCCGGACTTGAATGCTATTACTCGGGTTACGATGCGCAGACCGTTGCGCAGTATCTCGCCGCCGCTGAACAATACGGTTTTTGTCCTACTGCCGGCAGCGACTGGCACGGAAAGAATAAGCCGCATATCCATCTCGGCAGCGGCGGCGAGATACTGCGCAACGGTCTGAAAGACTAGATCGGAAGAGCGTCGTGTAGGGAAAGAGTGTAGATCTC
>OMNQ01000829.1_pt1 | contig 9822 bp, 8 predicted proteins | sample 1673871 | NCBI WGS metagenome assembly OMNQ01 (sample SAMEA103958130, study PRJEB25191) | human gut metagenome | biome: human-associated habitat [ENVO:00009003]; feature: intestine environment [ENVO:2100002]; material: feces | place: Germany | collected 2013/2015
GTCCCCGCAATGGCTACCTTTCGGTCACGCAGCGCATGGCTGCTTTGGAACGTCCTCTTGCTCACAGCTCCGGTCGAGTGGATTGGTTACCTTTCCTTTTTCATCGCAGACTGCCAAGTCTGACAACCTGCGATTACACGTCACGGATGAAGCATATTCAATTTTCTGGCCCTGCCCCTCCTCCGGGCCCCGGCCGATTTCCCCTCCATTATACAAAACTCACGCCAAAAGTCAATGCCGGCTTTTGGTGAGCGCATGCAAACAGTGAGCGATGCCTTTTCATGCGAAGCATAAAAGGCGCTGCGGGCCAATGAGTTTTTCGCGGCACACTCCCCCGCTATTTATGGTCTCAGCATGGTCACGTCATTGATCAGGAGGGCGTCGGGGTGGAAGGAGTGGATCTTTTTGAGGTTTTCCGGGGTGGTGAGGCCGACTTCCGGGGTCCAGGTCATGATCCACAGCTCTTTTCCATATTGACGGACACGCTGCGCGGTATCTGCGTTCAGCCATCCTTCGATCAGACGGATAGCGTCCGCCTGTGTTTCGCCGAAAGCGGAGATGCTTTCCACGTCCGGCAGGAAGCCCAGCACTTTGATCGTGCTGTCATACGCCTTGACCTTCTTTACTGCCTCTGTGCTTTGAACGCCAAGCACCACTTTATGAAGATAGTCGTGTTTTTCGATGCTTTCCGGGAAGCTAACAAGGACTTTATCTCCTGCTGCATAAAACGTGCGGCAGCGTCGGATGGTTCTGGTGCTGCCGCATGTTTGCTTACGATCCTGTTTTGTCCATCAGGCGCTTTTCTCTGCTGCGCAGCGCTTAAGCAGCTGCTGGATGCAGATCGTGACGCCGGCCATGACGCATGCGGAGGCCAGCAGCATCGGCTGATAGGTGCCGAGACAGTCGAAGGTCAGATTGGCGATCGGCGTGCCGACGGCGTAGCCGGCCGTATTGACGGATACGATGATGCCAAGCATCTTGTTGTACTGCGGCCCCTGAAACAGGTCCTGCGCGATCAGAGGAAGCATGATCGTCTCCAACGGCAGCGCCAGCGCGGACAGGATGCCGTAGGCCATCGCCAGCACGCGGCCCGCGGGCGTGGCCGTGACCTCTGCGAGAAGGATCAGGACCGTGATCGCCGCGCAGTCACACAGAAGCACGGTCTTCCGAAGTCCCGCATGGTCGTGAATGACGCCCGTCAGGAATTTGCACACGGTCAGGCTGAGCGCATGCGCGCTCACGACCGCGGCAACATAGCCCGCATCCAGGCCGACGTCCTTCATATGCGCCGCGCTGACACCGGTCGTGCTCTGAAGGATAAAGCCGGTCAGGAAGACGCAGACAAGGAGCAGATAGAACCGGGCACCGCGCGCGGTGCTCTGCCCGCTTTCAGCCTGCTGCGGTTCTTTTTCTGCGCTCGTGCTTTCTGGGATTTTCTCCGGCGGCTCGCGATAGAGCGCGAGGACGATCCCGGCGGTCACGGCCAGGAGCAGCGCCACGAGCTTATAGGCATTGCGATAGCCGAAGGCGTCGCCGGGCGCATAGATGATCGGTGTGACGATCTGCGTCGCGACTGCCGCGCCGACGCCGTTTGCCGCGAGGATCAGGCCCATGATCTTTCCGGCGTGCGCCGGACACCAGCGGTGCACGATGCTGCCGACCATCGTCGTTGTCGTCCACGCAAGGCCAAGGCCCAGCAGCACGCCGCCCAGATAAAACAGATAGATGTTCGGCGCATAGGCATAGAGCAGCATGGACGCGATGAGACAGGCGAAGCCCGCGGCGATCAGCCGTTTGCGGCCGAATCTCGCGCACAGCGCGCCGAAGAAGAGATTCACGACGGCCGTTGCGATATAGCGGCAGCTGTCATTGATCGAGAAAAGGCTGCGCTTGATGCCGAGGGCCTCGGTGATGGCCGCGAGATAGAGGCTTTTACTGCTGCTGCAGAAGCCGAGACAGACAAAGACCATCAGGAAGCTTGCGGCGACAATGACCCAGCGATACCGCTGCGGGGAGATCTCTGTGTGCTTCATCAGACGCCTCCCTATGGTACGAGCAGTTCCCGGTGATCCGCCGGAAGGAGGATCCCGTGCAGGACCTTTTCATGCAGGCGCGGCAGATCGGCGCGCTCCCAATCGCAGAGGGGATAGCGGTATGCGCCGTCTGCATCCGGTCTGTCCGCCAGCACGTCGGAAAAACGGAGCAGGCGCACATCGTAGTTTTCCTCTGCGTCCGCCGCAGTCAGGATGTAGACCGGCAGGATCTGAAGACCAGTGACAAAGGTCCTCGGCCTGCCGTCCAGCTCCCCCTTTGCGAGCGTATAACGCGGGACATAGGTGATGCGGCTGTCGCGGCTCTGCGGGTGAAAGCTGACGAAGTCGCCGAGCGAGTAGAAGATCAGGCAGCTGCGCTGCTCGCCGTTTTGCGTATAGGTGTACTTTTCCATCGGCTGTGAGACATGCGGATGCGTGCCGACGATCACATCAACGCCCATTTCTGCGAGCTTGTGTGCGTATTCCACAGTCTTGGGGTGCGGATACAGCTCGAATTCCCAGCCCCAGTGCGCATGCAGCGTGATGATGTCCGCCTTCTGCGCCTTTGCCGAGGCGATGAGCTGTTCGATGAGCGTAAAATCGCACGGGGTGTCGTTGAAGCGCACCTCATTCAGGAGCCACTTCTTTTCATATGCGCGGTCGTTGAGGTCGAAGGTCGCGCTCAGCTCCGCGACGCGCACGCCGCCGACGTCCAGCACGAGCGCCTGCGTCTGCTCCTGCGGACTGCGGTTCGTACCGGAATGCGCCGCGCCGCGGCGGTCAAGCTCGTCGAGCGTTGCGAGCAGGCCCGCCTCGTCATAGTCATAGCAGTGGTTATTCGCCGTGGAGAAATAGCGGATCCCGGCGTTCACAAACCGGTCCAGCATCCCGGCGGACGTGTTCATGCGCGGATTGCAGTCTGTCCTGGTCTGGCCGGGCAGGACCTTCGGCTGGTTGCGGCCGAAGGGCGCGGCGGGATAGACCGTCGATTCCAGATTTGCCGTCGGCAGGTCGGCGGTCAGGTAGAAGTCCGCGATGGAATCGAACAGGTGCGGCGTGTACGCATCGCAGATGCAGTCGACTGCCATGCAGTCCGAGCCGTGGCTGACGGTGATGCGCCGCTCCTCGCGGAAGCCGGCAGGCAGCGGGAACTGCAGATCCTGCTGCCGGAAAAACTCCGCGAGGTTAGATCCGGGCATGGGCTGCTCCAGCGCGTGCCCCCAGCATTTGTAGCACCAGAATTCCTCTTCCTCCCGCGAGGAATAGACGCCGGGGCACGGATGCGGCTGGCAGAAGCGCACAGGATCTTCGGCGGCCATCGCCTCGAGGCGGGCGATGGTCTCCCGCGGGATCTGACTTGCGTATTTCATTTCAGGCGTCCTCCTTACTTATGCAGCGAGTCCATCGAACACGGCTTGACGCCTTTCGGGATGGGGCATACATAGCCCTCCGGGCCGACCAGACGGCGGTGCTCCTGCTTCGCCCGCTCCAGCAGCTCCGCGTTGACCATCAGCTCCGCGCCCATCGCGGCAAGGGATTTTGCGATGTACAGCATCATCTTGTGCGCGAGCGGCATGACGCCCTGCGTCACAGCCTGCCAGCTGTGGCACGGCGTGCCGAAGGCCCACGTCGCGGCCTTGGCCTGCACCGTGGGGCAGACCCAGCTCACGTCGCCGACATCGGTCGAGCCGCATTCATACTCGATCTGGCCCGTGTAGGGCAGCAGCTCATCGTGGATGGGATGCATCGGATCGGCCTTCGGATACTCCATCAGCGCCTTTTCAGTCAGCTCGCGGGCGAAGGCCTCGTCGGCTTCGGTGATCTCGGGCACGCCGATCTGCGCCATTTTTTCATAGAGCACGCGCTGAAGCGTGTCGTTCAGGATCGTATCAGAGCAGGCCTTCACAAAGTCGATCTCGACCGTTGTGCCGGTCATGAGGGCCGCGCCGCGCGCGATGTCGTTGACGCGTTCATACAGCTCCTTGACCTGTGCGCTGCGCGGCGCGCGGATGAGATAGAGGACCTCCGCGTGCGGCTGCACGACGTTCGGGCTGAAGCCGCCTGCGTCGGTGATGGCGTAGTGGACGCGCGCCTGATCGATCATATGCTCACGGAGGTAGTTTGCGCCGACGTCCATCAGTTCTACAGCGTCCAGCGCACTGCGGCCCAGATGCGGCTCGGCGCCGGCATGCGCGGCCTTGCCGTTGAATTTGTAGAGCACCTGGCAGTTTGCGAGCGAGGTCTGCACGCGCACGCCTGTGTTCTCGTCCGGATGCCAGCAGAGTGCGGCGTCCAGCTCGTCAAACACGCCGTCGCGCGCCATGAACGCCTTGCCGGAGCCGCCCTCCTCGCCGGGGCAGCCGAAGAGGATGACCGTGCCGGGGCACTTCTGGGTCTCCAGAAAACGCTTGATGGCGATGGCCGCGCCAAGGCTGGCCGTGCCGAGCAGGTTGTGTCCGCAGCCGTGGCCGCATGCCCCGCCCGCGGAACGCTTTTCCGTCACACCGCCCTCCTGGCTCAGGCCGGAGAGCGCGTCAAATTCCGCCAGCACACCGATGACCGGATGGCCGGAGCCGAAGCGGCCGGAAAAGGCCGTGGGGATCCCGGCAAGGTTTTCTGTGACCTCGAAGCCCTCGCTGCGCAGCGCGCTGCAATAGCGCCCGGCAGCGTGGAATTCGGTAAAGGCGGTCTCCGGGTCCGCCCAGATGTCATCCGAAAAGTCGTTGAGAAATTGCGCTTTTTCGTCGAGAACAGACAAGAAATCAAGCTTGACCATGAATAAACCTCCCGAAATTTTTCTGTTTTCATTATAATCCCGCATCCGGGAAAATCCACCGCACCGCGTGTTGTTTCGTGAAGTTGCGCGGAAATTGCGTAAAAGTTGCGTGCGGGAATGCACGCATGTCCACCGGTCATACGCTCCAAATACAAAAGCACCGCCACAGCCGGAGCGCATGTGCGCCCCGCCGCGGCGGTGCTTCGTATTCTTTCTATTCCATGCGGCCCGCAGCTTTTTTCCGGCGGGCGCTGCTGACGATCAGGAAGCAGATGCTTCCGAGGATCAGCACACAGGAAAGCATCTGGCGGAGCGTCAGCTGCTCATGCAGGAGGATCGCGCCGATCACAATGCTTCCCAGCGGCTCAAACACGCTCAGGATCGCGCACAGCCCCGCCCCGGCATACTGCACGCCGTATTGCAGGAAGACGGTAGCACAGACGTTATTCAGGAAGGCGATCAGCGCAATGATCCCGAAATTCGTCAGGATGCTCCGAAGCTGCAGCGTCGCGGTCAGCGCGCCGTAGATCAGGCCCACAACGGCCATGAGCAGGCAGATATAGAAGGTGAGCGTCTGCCGGTCTTCCTCCTCCAGAATGCCCGAGCGCTCCATGTACAGCAGCTGGAACGTCCACGTAAGGACGGACAGCACAGCAAACAGGAGGCCGCGCTCCGCGCCCGCCGTGACATTTTCAAGAAGGAGCCCCATGCTGATGGTCAGGACGGCCAGGGTGATGATGGTCGTTCCGGGCAGCTTCTGCCGGAACAGCACCGCCTCCATCACCGCAACAAGCGCGGGGTACATAAAGTGGATCGTTGTGACTGTTCCGACCGGCAGATACAGATACGCCAGATTCAGAAAGATCTGTGTCGCCACCGTCCCGAAAACGCCGTACAGCGCGATCTTCGGCAGACTGCGCAGTTTGACGGCTGGGGGCTTGCGCCGGATGCAGCCTGCCAGAAGCAGCAGGAGCATGCCGCAGCCTCCGCGTCCGACCAGCAGCGTCGCGACGGACATGGACTCCTTTGTCGCCAGCTTGATGAGCGCCGCGCCAAGGCCGTACAAAAGCGCCGAGGCCGTCGCAAATACGGCGCCTTTGAAGCGTGTCTTTTCCATTTTTCTCTCTCCGATGTAAAAAAGTCGTATGCGCTCCGGAGAATGCCGCCGGTGGTCCGGCGGCGTCACATTCAGAGACGGATCTGGGCGGTATCTTCGTGGTACTCGATCAGTTCCCGGTCGCGCAGGATGGCGTCCAGCGTGGCAAAATACGCCGCCTTGCTCTCATAGGGCGCGTGATAGCGCTCCACGACCTGCTTTGCGCGCGCCGCGCCGTTTTCCATCAGCAGCGCCATGAGCAGCAGCTGGCCCTTGGCCGAGTTGACGCAGGCCATCTCGCGGTCAACGAGGTGATAGTCGTCGCCGTGCGACTTTCCGGCCGCGCCCGCGATGTGCGGATGCAGGACCGGCATGATGCAGCTGACGTCGCCCATGTCGGTGCAGCCCGTCGTCCACTCGTTTGTGATCTTCACGCGGTCCGCGCCGAGCAGCGCCCGCATGGCCTCGCCCACCGCCTGGGCAAGCTCCGGGCTGTTGACCAGCGGCGCATAGCCGGGCCGGTCACTGACCGAGACCCTCGCCCCGAGCGCCAGCGCGCCTGCAGCCAGCGCACGGTCGACCTTCCGGTTCGCGTCCAGGATCGCGTCGAACGACGCGCCGCGGATGTACGATTCCAGCGTCGCCTCGCAGGGAATGATGTTGACGCATGCGCCGCCGGAAGTCATGATCGGATGGATGCGGATGTGATCGCCGTCGCGCAGCGTCTCGCGGATGGCGTTGATGCCCTGCAGGCCGAGCGACGCGGCATAGAGCGCATTGACGCCCTTTTCGGGGCTCCCGCCCGCATGGGCCGCGACGCCTTCATAGCGAACGGTCTTTGCAATGCAGCCGTTCTGGCCGTAATGGCAGTCAAAATCGCAGTCAGTGCGTGTGCTGGTGTGGAATAGAAACGCCAGATCCACGCCGTCCATGTATCCGCGGTGCATGAACTCGGTCTTGCCGCCGAGATAGTGGATCACGCCCGCGCGGCGCAGGCCGTCGCGGAAATCCAGCTCGATCAGCTCCTCCGCCGGGACGCACATCAGCCGGACCGACCCGCTCAGGCCGTCGAGCGCGCCCGGCTCCTTCAGCGCCAGCGCGATCCCGGCCATGGCCGCGCACTGCGCGTGGTGCCCGCAGGCATGGGCGCAGCCGTCCACCGCCTGCACATGGTTCGGCGCGCTCAGCGCATCCAGCTCCGCCATGATGAGCAGCTTCGGGCCGGGCCGTCCGGTCTCGATATCCGTGTAGAAGCCGGGGATATCCCCCGCCTTGACGAGCGTGTAGCCCGCCTTTTCAAACACGTCCTGCATATACGCGGTCGTCTTCCACTCGCGGAAGCCCGTCTCCGGGTGCCGCCAGATATAGTCCTCCGCCGCGAGGATCTCCTCGCGGTGCTTGTCAACGAGTGTCTCATAGAGCTTGGTCTGCATGGCGTAGCCTCCTCATGATCCCATCATTATAAATCAGGCCGGAAGCGCAAAACTCCGCATTCCGGCCCTGGGTGTATCGCTCAGATCTCGAAGTATTCCTGCATCAGCCGCATCGACAGCTTCGCGCCGTTCGGCAGCTGGTCCAGGTCGATCTCCTCCTGCCGCGTATGGCAGCCGCGGCCCACCGCCGCGCTGACGCAGATGGCCGGGATCCCGGCCGCGAGCGGAATGTTGGCGTCGGTCGAGCTGGGGCCGTGGATCGGCTCCGCTTCAAACAGCTCGCGCACGGCGCTGTCCGCGCGCGCAATGAGCGCATCCAGCTTTTCCTGCGGCACGTCGCCGCCGCACGGGCGGTCGCCGACCAGCGTTACCTCGACCTCCACACCCATCGCGCGGTAGGCCTCAAACGTCTTTTCAAAGAACACGCGCATGGTCTCCAGGCACTCGCGGTCGTTCGAGCGGTACTCGCAGAGCATCGACGCCTCCTGCGCGATGGTGTTGACCGACGTCCCGCCCTCGATCACGCCGACATTGTAGGTCGTCTTGACGCCCTCCTTCTGCGGCACCTTCATGGTGTAGATGGTGTTGATGATGGAGGACAGGTAATAGATCGCGTTGCGGTTTCCAAACGCGCCGTAGCTGTGTCCGCCCTCGGTGCGGACGGTCACGCGGTAGCGGTGCGAGCCGACCGCGCTCGTCACGACGCGGCGCAGGTTCGTACCGTCGAAGGTGTAAAATTCGCGGATGCGGCTGCCGTAGTCCTGTACGATCCGGCGGCTGCCCTTCAGGTTGCCGAGCCCCTCCTCACAGGAGTTCGCCACAAACAGCAGGCCGCATTTTGCCCGCAGCCTCCGCTGCACGAAGTAGCGCGCGCTGACCATCATCACGGCGAGATTTGCCGTATCGTCGCAGACGCCGGGCGCGTACATCTTCTTTTCATCCTCGCGGAAGGGCATCGGCTCGGTGTCCGGGAAGACCGTGTCGGTGTGCGCCATGAAGACGACCAGATCATTCTCGTCCGTCACCTGATACCGGCACACGACGTTCAGCGCCTCATCGATCTCCACGTCTTCAAAGCCGTTGGCCCGGAACCACGCTTTGCAGTATTCCGCGCGCTTTTCCTCATGGTGCGAGGGCGCGGGGATGGCGCACAGGTCCCGGATGATCCGCTTGATATCCTCGATATTTTCCGCAATGTACGAAAGCATTTCCTTTGTCAGCATCATTTTTTCCCTCCGCTTTACAGCAGGACCGTTCCGGTCCCGTCGCTGCCGATCTCGATCTTCGTCCCATAGGGCAGGCTCATTTCCGCGAGCCGCTCCAGAATGCCGCTGTGCGCGTCCGGGGCGGGCCAGCCGCCGACCGAGCGCTTTTTCCCGAAGCCGAGCTCGACCGGCAGCAGCTTCAGCTTGCGGATCTTTCCGTCCTCCGCCTCCCAGTACGGGACGACCGCCTCAAACATGACGCGGCTGTAATACAGGCCCTTTTGTCCGTGGTCCGAACGCTTTTCAAACATCTCGTCCAGTCCCTCGCTGCCGGTCATGCCCTGCTTTTCGAAGAAGCCCACCGGGGCCTTTTTCACGGTCTCCAGCTGGATGATGAAGTCGCCCAGCGAGTAGAAGATCGGGCAGCCCTTGTAGATTTCGATCGGGCGGAGCATATGCGGCCCCGTGCCGACGATGGCGTGCGCGCCCGCGTCGATGCAGCGGTGCGCAAATTCCACGCAGAACTCCGCAGGCTCGCTCTTTACCGCGCCCATGCACTCGTGCGAGTGGATGGACACGATCACATAGTCGGCCATGAAGCGCGCCTCGCGGATCATTTTTTCCGTGCGGGCCATGTCGGTCTCGTTCACGCGGGTACGGATGCCCGGTTTGTCTGCGCGCGCGATGCTCATGGCGCCGAACTCCGCCGCGCCGTCGGGCAGCTCGGGGAGATAGCCCTGCGAGCGTTCCAGCTCGCGGTCAGCGTTGAGGTCCAGCGCGGCCGCGATCTCGCGCAGCTGCGCGAGCTGCGCCTCCGGCAGCTCATACCGGGTGTCGAACCGGAGGCCGTTCAGGCCCGGACGCCCCGGCATGGTGCGTTTCTTTATGAATATCGGCCGCAGCCAGAAAATAAGCGTGCAGGATATTGTGCGTACCATTGCTATTGAAGCCGATATACCGGCTAAAGATATTGGCAAAATTAATATTTACGATAAATTTACGTTTGTTGAAGTGCCGGAAGATGTTGCCGAAAAAGTGCTTGGCGTAATGCACCGCAACACCATTAAAGGCTATAAAGTTAATGTTGAGCCGGCACGCAGCCGTCAGTAAAATTTTGTTTATGAAAGAGAGCAGGCAGAAATACTGTCTGCTCTTTGAGGTATAATTATGCGTGAAATTAAAGGTAATATAAAAGGCATACGCGACAGCGTTATAGCAGAATTGCAGAAACTGTACGATATGCAGTCTCCGCAGCTTGTTTCGCAGGAGCTTGCTGTTA
>OMNQ01000837.1_pt1 | contig 9760 bp, 10 predicted proteins | sample 1673871 | NCBI WGS metagenome assembly OMNQ01 (sample SAMEA103958130, study PRJEB25191) | human gut metagenome | biome: human-associated habitat [ENVO:00009003]; feature: intestine environment [ENVO:2100002]; material: feces | place: Germany | collected 2013/2015
AATAATAAGGTTTAAACATGAAAAAACTCCGACCGTCGGTCGGAGTTTTTTGTTCGTTTCTTTACATACCGTAGTCCCAGTCAACAGCCTTCTTGGAATCTATAAGGCTCTGGTATACGCCAAGGTGAGCGACTGCTGCAAGCAGGTTGCCCTTGAGCTTGAACTTGCCCTTAACGAGCGGAGTCTTGGAGTCCCACTCGCCGGTGATGACCTTTGCGAAGTTTTCGTAAGGTCCGATAACGGTGAAGCTTGCGTCGGGAGCGGTGTCCTCGCCAAAGCCGCACTTGTGGTCAACGCATACGTTGTCCTGAACATCAACGTAGAACCAGAAAGTGCTGCCGTCGGTATTGTCGGTCCAGATTTCGGTGTAGGTGAAGGTATTGAGCTTGCCGGGTTTCTTCTCGGAGAACTTGGGCAGAACATCTGCGCCCAGTTTCTCGAACCATTCTTGGTTAACAGCTTTTGCCATAATTATTCCTCCTTAAATGTTGCGCCGTTTTTTGCGCACTGCTAAAAAAGCTTCTACATTATAACTGCGCAAAATGTGAAAATCAAGGCAATATAAGGCAAAAACGGCCGTTTAACCAAAAAAGTCCAAAATACTTACATATATTCTAATGTGTATAAAATCAAAAGCAAAATTGCCGTTACACGCAGGGGAAATGCTCCGTATTTAATCGCAAACTTTGTCGCGTCATGATCAAAAAACGCGCCGGCGGAATTTTCCGCCGGCGCGTTCTGTCCGTAAATCAATCGCTGCCGAGATAATTTGTCAGCAGCTCGTGCATAAGCTCGTCTCTGTCTATCCTGCATATAAGGCTTCTTGCGTTGTTGTAGTTCGTGATGTACGTCGGATCCTCGGAGAGGATATATCCGACAAGCTGGTTAATAGGATCGTAGCCTTTAACCTTAAGCGAATTGTATACGGATGACAGGATCTCGCGCATTTCGGTCTTGCTGTCAACGATAGCAAATTTTCTCGTGATGTCTTCCATAATTATCACTCCTCGGTCAAAAAATTTCTTGGTGCTATTATAACCAGTTTATTCTCAATTGTAAAGCAAATATGCGGAAAATATTGCGGTCAAAGCACGAAAAGCGGCGAATTAACGCATCGATGCGCCGAAATCGCGCTCCAGAGCGTCGAGAACGGCCTTCATGGTCTCCTCGGCATGGTCGTCGGTGAGGGTCTGATCGTCGGCTCTGAGCGTCAGCGAGAAGGCAACGGACTTCTTGCCGTCGGCAATGTGCGAGCCTGTGTAGATATCAAACAGCGAGCAGCCCTTGAGATACTTGCCTCCGGCCTTGCTTATGCAGTCGATGAGCTTTGCAACGGGAATAGACTTATCACAAACAACTGCGATATCACGCGTGACGGCGGGGAACTTCGGCAGAGGCGTGTATATCGGATCGGGGCCGCAGGCATTCAGCAGCTTTTCCAGCGAAAGCTCGGCGCAGTAAAGCTCGGTGTCAACGCCGTAGTTTGCGGCGACCAGCGGATGGATCTGGCCGAATACGCCGATGCACTCATCGCCTGCCCAAACGCTTGCGCAGCGGCCGGGGTGGTACGAGGGATTGTCTGTGCATGCCTCGAAGCGGACGTTTTCGGCGCGCAGATCCTTCATTATCGCCTCAACAAGACCCTTTACGGTGAAGAAATTTACCTTTGCGCCGTAGGTGCCGAGGGTGAGGTACTTTTTCTCGATCGCAAGGCCGTCCTTACCGCCGAGGTGGTAGGTTCTGCCCAGCTCATAGAGCCTGACTTCCTTGTTGCGGAAGTTGTAGTTGCGTGTGAGTATCTCAAGCATGGACGGCAGTGTGGTCGTGCGCATGATGGAGGTATCCTCGCCGAGAGGGTTGAGTATCTTGAAGCTCTCGCGCTCTGGCGAATCGGCCGGCATGCGGATCTTGTCGTAATATGTCGGAGAGATGAACGAGTAGGTGATTATCTCGTCATAGCCTGCCGCGCGGCACAGCGAGCCGAGGCGCTGCTCAAGAAGTTGCTCGTCCGAGTAGCCGCCGAGGGTGCTTTCGCCGGAAACCAGCGTGCAGGGGATGTTGTTGTAGCCGTAGAAGCGTGCGACCTCTTCGGCAAGATCGGAGTAGTGGCCGACGTCGCCTCGCCACGAGGGAACGCTTATCGTCTCGCCGTCAACGCCGAACTGGAGGCTGCGCAGTATATCCTGCATCGTCTCGGTGGAAACGTCGGTGCCGAGCAGAGCGTTTATCTTGTCCGGGCGCAGCGCGAGCACGGTGGGCTCGGGAATGTTGTTTACGATGTCGATAACGCCGTCAACAACTTCGCCAGCGCCGAGCATTTCGACCAGCTCGCAGGCTCTGTTTACTGCCGGAAGAGTGTTCAGAGGGTCAAGACCCTTTTCAAACTTTGCCGAAGCCTCGGTGCGCATACCAAGCGACAGTGCGCCCTTGCGGATGCAGGTTCCGTCAAAGTTTGCAGACTCGAAAACAACGTCAACCGTGTCGGAAACAATCTCGCTGTTCTCGCCGCCCATGATGCCTGCAAGGCCGACCGCGCGCGTATCGTCCGCGATAACGAGAATGTTGGGGTTGAGCTTTCTGACGTTTCCGTCGAGCGTTGTAAGCTCCTCGCCCTCGGCGGCGCGGCGCACGATGATCCTGCCGCCCTTGACGTAGCGATAGTCGAATGCGTGCATCGGCTGGCCGTATTCCATCATGACGTAGTTTGTGATATCAACGATGTTGTTTATCGGCCTTACGCCCATTGCGCGAAGCCTCTTGCGCATCCACTTCGGGGAGGGAGCTATCTTAACGTTGCGCACCATGCGCGCGGTGTATCTCGGGCAGAGATCGGCGGCCGGAGTTTCAACAGAAAGAAGCTCGGTGAGAACGCCTTCTGCGCCGCCCTTGACGACAGGCTCGTGTGTTTTAAGCTCTTTGCCGAAGGTCGCGGCGGCCTCGCGTGCAAGGCCGATGACCGACAGACAGTCGGGGCGGTTGGGGGTTATCTCAAACTCAACGACGTGATCGTCCGCGCCGATGATGGGCTTGATGTCGTCACCGGGCTTTATGCCGTCCTCGTGCAGGACGAATATACCGTCGGGGATGCAGTGGGGGAACTCGGCCTGCTGGGCGTGAAGATCATCGAGAGTGCAGATGCTCTCGCTTTTTGTGTTGTATGCTGCCATGTCGCCGACGTGTATGTTCTGGCAAGCAGTTACGACAACCGCGCTGCCGTCGCCAGTGCTCAGGGTGCATTTCCAGAGGTTGATTCCGGCGTTCTCAACGGCGGTCACGGCCGCCGCTATGACCGGTCCGAAAACCTTGTCACCAGCCTTGATATCGGCAGGGATCGAGGGCTTATCCTTGTCCAGCGGATGATAGTCGTTCAAAAGCGCGGCGGCGCTTATAACGCCGTAGGGGAAGTCGCGCTCGTCAAGATCAAGCTCCTTGAGCGAGCAGAGCATGCCGTTTGAGAGCACGCCTCTGAGCTTGCCCTTTGTTATCTTCTTGCCGCCGGGCAGCAGCGAATTGTGCAGCGCGGCCGGAACAAGGTCGCCGGTGTGGATGTTCCATGCGCCGGTAACTATCTGCACAGGCTCTGCCTGACCGACGTCGATCAGGCAGACCCACATATGGTCGGAGTCGGGGTGCTTTTCCATTGACAGGATCTTGCCGACGAGAACGTTATTTATTTCTGCTCCAAGATCCTCATAGGTCTCGACCTTAGAGCCGGAGAGGGTCATAGCCTCGGAAAACTCGCGGTCGTCTATATCGCTGACGGAAACGCCGTCAACAAACTCAGTGAGCCATTTTCTGCTTAAATTCATATCATTTCTCCTCCCATCAGAACTGTTCCAGGAAGCGGACGTCGTTTTCGAATATCAGACGCAGGTCGGATATCTTGAATCTGCGCATTGCAAGGCGCTCAAGGCCCATGCCGAATGCCCAGCCGGTGTATTCCTCGCTGTCGATGCCGCTCATCTCAAGAACCTTCGGGTGGATCATACCTGCGCCGAGAACCTCTATCCACCCCTCGCCCTTGCAGGTGGGGCAGCCCTTGCCGCCGCACTTGTGGCACTGAACGTCCATCTCGCAGCTCGGCTCGGTGAACGGGAAGTGGTGCGGTCTGAATCTCGTGACGGTGCCTTCGCCGAACAGCTCCTGCATGACGAGGTTCAGCGTGCCCTTGAGGTCTGCCATGGTAACGTTCTTGTCGATGACCATGCCCTCGACCTGGTGGAACATCGGGGAGTGAGTCGCATCGACCTCGTCCTTGCGGTAAACTCTGCCGGGAGCGACGATGCGGATGGGCAGCTTCATCGTTTCCATTGCGCGAACCTGCATGGGGCTGGTCTGCGAGCGGAGCATGACGCGGCTGTCTTTATCAAAATAAAACGTATCCGACCAGTCGCGGGAGGGGTGGCCTTCCTCGGCGTTGAGCTTATCGAAGTTATATGTTGCAAGCTCGACCTCGGGGCCGTCGAGCACGGTAAAGCCCATGCCGACGAATATCTCCTTAATTTCGTCAAGCGCCTTGTACATCGGGTGCTTGTGGCCGAACCTGATATCCTCGCCGGGAACGGTGACATCGACCGTTTCAAGCTCAAGGCGCGCCTCAAGTGCTGCGGCTTCGAGCTTTTTGCGCGTTTCGTCTATTGCGCTTTCAAGCTCTGCGCGGATCTGGTTTGCAAGCTGACCCATAACGGGGCGCTCCTCTGCCGAGAGCTTGCCCATCTGCTTGAGTATGGCGGTAAGCTCGCCCTTTTTGCCGAGATACTTAACTCTCAGCGCTTCAAGATTTTCGGGACTGTCAGCGTTGAGAATTGCCTTGACGGCACTTTCTCTGAGCTGATTCATCAATGCTTTCATCGTGTCTCTCCTTATCTTTAGAACTAAAAAATAAACAAAAAAATAGCCTTACGTCCTCATTGGGACGAAAGACTTAACCTCCGCGGTACCACCCTTATTCGATGTTCATCGCACTCAAGTGGCTTTAACGGAGCCGCCGCCGGGGATTAGCCGGAGCTCACGGGCGAACCGAATATCCGCATCACGGGCGGCTTGCAGCCGGTGACCGCCGTTCTCTGAGTGACGCTGCGATATTATCTTCCCGATCAAAGCAATAACATTATTGTTACTATAGTATTAAAGCCCACATTTAAATAAATGTCAAGAAAAATTTGAATAATGTTTGGCACAGCCGGGTAATAGAATTAATTGAGAAAAGCTTTCGGAGGATGAAACATGAAAAGAGTATTGCCGTTTGTGCTGTGCCTTATCCTGCTGTGCGGCTGCGCCGACGACGGAAAGTCGCAGTTTTTGGAGTTTGTAAATGTTGTCTCATCGGCGGAGAATATCTCGTTTTCGGCAGAGGTATCGGCGCAGTACAGCGACAAAACGGCGCAATTTACCCTCGGCTACGAGCAGACCGCCGACGGCGCAAGCATATCGGTCATAGAGCCTGAGATGCTGCGCGGCATAAAGGCAAACGTTATGGGAAAAAACCTCAGCCTTGAGTATGACGGCGCAATGCTCGATATTGGAACGCTTGACGATGCCGAGCTTAGTCCCATGTCGTCGCTGCCGCTTATCGTGCAGGCGATGCGAAACGGCCATCTCGAGATAAGCTGGGTCGAGGACGATATGCTTGCAGCACGCATAATTCCGGCCGACGATTATGTTGTGACGCTGTGGATCGACTCATCCCTCACGCCGAGGAGCGCCGAGATAAGCTATAAGGAGAACACGGTCGTGCTCGTCGAGATATCGGACTGGTCGGTTTCAATGTGAGGTAAGCTGTCGAGAACCTAAGCCATATCGGTTTTGACTCTCGTCAGCTTAAGTATAAAATTCACGCTGCCGTGGGAGAATATAGTCAGCACCCTACATAAGATGTAGCGGGCGACTATAATTCGGAGTGTGAATTAAATTGAGTATAGTCAAACGTGGAGATATTTTTTACGCAGACCTAAGCCCCGTCGTCGGCTCGGAGCAGGGCGGCATGCGCCCGGTGCTCATCGTCCAGAACGACACCGGCAATAAGCACAGCCCAACGGTGATCGCTGCGGCAATAACGAGCCAGACAGGCAAGGCGCGTCTGCCGACGCATATTGAGCTTAACGCCCAAAGCGTGGGGCTTTCGCGCGACAGCGTGATACTGCTCGAGCAGGTACGCACCATTGACAAATCGCGCCTGCGCGAGCGCATGGGCAAGCTCGACGATACGACCATGACCAAGGTCGACAATGCCATAGCGGTGAGCTTCGGCCTGTAATATATCTTGCTCCCCGGGCAGAAACCCGGGGAGCACTCACAGGGGAGGACGGGGGACATGCACAGCCTGCCTGTTTACATAGACGGAGAAAAATGCGGAAGCATAAGCAAACGCACCGACGGCCTCATGACCGTGCTGAGCGCCCGATGCAGCGCCAGGCCGGGCAGAATCGTGCGCCTTTATGTATTCGGCGGCGGAAAAAGCGCGCTTTTGGGAACCATGCAGCCGGACGGCGACTGCCTTGTCATAACGCGGCGCTTTTCGCGCGCAGAGCTTAAAAAGCTGCCGGAGAATATCGAATACGCAGCCGACAGAGCGGTAGGCGAGCAAAGCACCTCCGATACCTTATGGCGCAGAGGCAAAATGGGGTGCCTTGTTTCGGATGAGCTTATCGCGATACCGGCGCAGCCTGCCAGGCTCGGCCTTGTTTCGGATAAGCTGCGCAGCATAGAAGGCCGGATCTACTTAATTTTCGAAAGAAATCTGTGATATATGTGGAAAAAGCGTGCCGTTTGTGTTAACATGATAGCATAATACACAAAACTATGGAGGTGTCAGCTATGCTGATGACTGATGTTATCGTAAAAAAGCGCGAGGGCGAAAAGCTCAGCGCGGAGGAGATAAAATTCGTAGTTGACGGCTACACGAAGGGCGAGATACCCGACTATCAGATGTCGGCGCTCTTGATGGCGATCCTGCTTCGGGGCATGGACAGGGAGGAGACGCTGGAGCTTACCATGGCCATGCGTGACTCGGGCGAAACGCTTGACCTCAGCGCGATTAAAGGCGTTAAGGCCGATAAGCACTCAACCGGCGGCGTCGGCGACAAGACCTCGCTCATACTCTGCCCGATGGTGGCCGCTCAGGGCGTGAAGATCGCGAAAATGTCCGGCCGCGGCCTCGGACACACGGGCGGAACGATAGACAAGCTTGAAAGCTTCCCCGGCTTCAACACCGGTATTTCCGAGGAAAAGTTTATTGAAAACGTAAACAGCTTCGGTATCGCCATTGCCGGCCAGACCGCCGACCTTGACCCTGCCGACAAGAAGATGTACGCTCTGCGCGACGTTACGGGCACCGTGCCGAGCATACCGCTTATCGTAAGCTCCATCATGAGCAAAAAGCTTGCCGCAGGCGCGGATGTGATCGTTCTTGACGTTAAGTCCGGCAGCGGCTCGTTTATGAAAACGGCCGACGATGCGCGCGAGCTTGCCGAAAACCTCACGGCGGTAGGTAAGCTTGCCGGGAAAAAGACCGTTGCGGTCATAACGGATATGGACGAGCCTCTGGGCAACGCTGTCGGCAATGCGCTGGAGGTAAAAGAGGCCATCGAGGTGCTGCGCGGCGAGAAAAAGGGTGAGCTTCTGGAGCTGTGCCTTACGCTCGGAGCCTGCATCCTCACCGAGGCCGGCATTGCCGAAAACGATGCTGCGGCGCGCAAAATGCTCGAAAAGGGCATTGGGGATGGCTCCGCGCTCGAAAAGCTTGCCGAGCTTGTCGAGGGCCAGGAGGGCGACAGACGCGCGGTGTTTGATACCTCTCTTCTGCCCATGGCGCCTGTTCAGCTGGAGGCCGTGTGCGACCGCGCAGGCTATGTAAAGCACATCTGCGCCGACGAGGTCGGCCTTGTTTCAATGCATCTCGGCGGCGGCAGAGCCACGAAGGAGAGCGTAATCGACCTTTCCGTCGGCCTTATCCTCAAGAAGAAGGTCGGCGATGCGGTCACGGCAGGGGAGAGCCTCGGCACCATCCACGCGCAGAGCGTTGAAGCGGCAAAGAAAGCCGCTGAAATGCTCAACGCCTGCTATACGATAGTCCCCGAACCGGTCGAAAAACCTGCATTTATAAAGGGCATAGTCAGATAACAAAAAAACTCAGGTCTCAGACCTGAGTTTTTTAACTTGCGATCGCAATAAGCACCGAAGCGAGAACTATAAGCAGCGAAAATCCGATCTCGCCTGCCCAGACCATGCGCAGCTGATCCTCGGATATCACCATGCCGTAGCTTTTGGGCTTATTTTGCGGCTGCGGCTCTGCGGCCGGAGCTTCCTCGGGAGTCTCGGCGGAGTCAAGTTCGTCGAACACTTCGTTATCGGCAGCGTTGCTGTCGTCAACGCCTTCGCCGTCCTGCTCGGGATCGACTTCCTCGTAAGAGATCTGCTCGTCATCCTCAGCCTTGCGGTGCAGCTTCGGAATGCTGACCTTCGGTATTTTTATTTCGGGTATCTTGAACTTCATAGCGTTACCTGAAAAACGGTGGGCGTTGCGCCCACCGTTTTGATTTGTCGATTACTCAGCCTCGGCCAGAGCCTTAGCCTCTTCGATGACCTTCTGCTGAACATTGCCGGGAGCTTCCTCATAGCGAATGAACTTGCAGGTGAACGAACCGCGGCCCTGAGTCATGGAGCGCAGGTCGATGGTGTAAGAGCTCATCTCTGCCATGGGGACCTCAGCCTCGACGGTCTGCATGCCGTCCTCGGCGTTCATGCCCAGAACGGTGCCGCGGCGCTTGGAGGAGATATCGGACATGATATCGCCGAGGTTCGCGTCGGGAATGGTGACCTTCAGCAGGCCGATGGGCTCGAGAATGGTCGGCTTCGCGCGGGGGATGCCGTCCTTGTAGGCGAGCTGCGCCGCCGTCTTGAACGCCATTTCGTTGGAGTCAACCGGGTGATAGGAGCCGTCGTACAGCGTAGCCTTGAGGTTGACGAGCGGGTAGCCGGCGAGGACACCCTTCTGCACGGCGTCGCGCAGGCCCTTTTCAACCGCGGGGAAGAAGTTCTTGGGAACGCTGCCGCCGAAGACTTCCTCGGCGAAGATCATTTCCTCAGACTCCTCCTGGGGCTCGAAACGGATCCAGACATCGCCGAACTGACCGCTGCCGCCGGTCTGCTTCTTGTGGCGGCCGTGGGCTTCGACCTTCGCCTTGATCTTCTCGCGGTAAGGCACGCGGGCGGGCTTGAGCTCGCTCTCGACACCGAAGCGGCTCTTCAGCTTGGCGCAGAGGACGTCGAGCTGGATATCGCCGGCGCCGGAGAGGACCATCTGGTGGGTCTCGGCGTTGTTGACGAGCGTGAAGGAGATGTCCTCCTCGTTCAGGCGGGCAAGGCCGGACGCGACCTTGTCGTCCTGTCCCTTGGTCTTGGGGCTGATGGCCATGGAGTAGCAGGGCTCTGCCAGCTCGATGGCGGGCAGCTCGACCTCGTGCTTCGGGTCGCAGACGGTGTCGCCGGTTTTCCACTCCATCTTGCCGATGGCCACGATGTCGCCCGCCGTCTCGTGGCCGGGCGTCACCGGCGGGGCAGTGTGGAGCTTGGACCAGTCGTCCCAGTCCATGATGTGGATATCCGTGCCGCACAGCGCCGTGCAGCGGACGCGGATGAGCACGTCGTCGTCGCCGATCTCCGGGATGGGAAGGTCGTCGTGAAGAACGAACGGGCCGGGGGCGCGGGTCTCCTTCCGAAGTCCCCGCATGAGCTGCTTTTCCATGGTGGCTCCTCCTTA
>OMNQ01000838.1_pt1 | contig 9757 bp, 7 predicted proteins | sample 1673871 | NCBI WGS metagenome assembly OMNQ01 (sample SAMEA103958130, study PRJEB25191) | human gut metagenome | biome: human-associated habitat [ENVO:00009003]; feature: intestine environment [ENVO:2100002]; material: feces | place: Germany | collected 2013/2015
TCAAGCTGGACGAGCTGGGCCACGATATGCCCACCTTCTACAAGTATTTTGAGGAGTACACCGGCATCCCCGTGGACAGCATCCCCATGAACGACCCCAAGGTGTACAGCCTGCTGACCAGCCCGGAAGCGCTGGGCGTGACGCCGGAGCAGATCGACAGCCAGACCGGCACCTTCGGCATCCCGGAAATGGGTACGAACTTCGTGCGCGGAATGCTGGTGGAGGCCCGGCCCAAAAACTTCTCCGAGCTGATCCAGATCTCCGGCCTGTCCCATGGCACGGACGTCTGGACCAACAACGCCGATGAACTGATCCGCAGCGGCACCTGCACCATCGCCGAGGTCATCGGCTGCCGTGACAGCATCATGCTCTACCTGCTCCGCAAGGGACTGGAACCGAAGATGGCCTTTGATATCATGGAGGCCGTCCGTAAGGGCAAGGTGGCCAAGGGCGGCTTCAAGCCCGGCTGGGAAGAAGCCATGCGGGAGCACGAGGTCCCGGACTGGTACATCGAATCCTGCCGGAAGATCAAGTATATGTTCCCGAAAGCCCATGCGGTGGCCTACCTGATGTCGGCCATCCGGCTGATGTGGTTCAAGATCTATCGTCCCCAGGCGTTTTATGCGGTCTACTTCACGGTGCGCGGTGACGACATCGACTACGAAGCCGCTGTGGGCGGTGCCGCAGTGGCCCGCGCCCACATGAACGAGGTCAAGCGCCGCCTGAAGGAAGAGAAAAACGCCAAGGACGAAGACGTCCTCGTTTCGCTGCAGCTTGTCAACGAGATGCTGGTGCGCGGCTATGAGTTCCTGCCCATCGAACTGGGCAAGAGCCGCGGTTCCAGCTACATCGTGGAGGACGGCAAAGTCCGTCTGCCGTTCTCGTCGCTGAAGGGTCTGGGCGGTGCCGCCGCCGATGCACTGGAAAAAGCGACCATCCAGGGGCAGGAGTATCTGTCCATCGAGGAGTTGCAACAGGCGTCCGGCGTCAGCAACGCCATCCTGGACCGCCTGCGCCAGGTGGGGGCCCTCGGCGACCTGCCGGAGAGCAGCCAGGTGAGCTTCTTCTGAACTATAAAAAACATCTGTAGTCTACTTCGTTGAAGAGAAGCACTTGAAGTGCACCACGTCAAGTAGACAGAAAAATATTAAGAGCGACGTCAGTATGCGGTTGACGTCGCTCTTTGTGCGCCTTTCGACGCGGCTGGTATTGTGGCCTCTATGGGGCCGTTCTGCATACCCCGCGTTTCCACGCGGGGTTATGATTTGTACCGATTATTCCGGTTTGACCTGCAGCTCCTGCTCGCAGTAGATGCAGCGATACTTGCCGTTGGAGCTCAGCTCAAAGATCTGGTCGCACTCTTCCTCAATGGAGGAGATGCAGCGCGGGTTCTTGCACCGCACGATGTTGACCAGACGCTTGGGGGGCTGGGGCTTCTCCTTCTTGACCGCCTTGCCATCCTGGATGATGGTCACGCTGATGTTGGGGTCCAGGTAAGCCAGGACGTCCAGGTTCAGCCAGGACGCATCGCCCTCCACCTTGATGATATCTTTGCGGCCGCATTCGGCCTTGTGGGAGCGGGCGTTCTGGATCAGCGCCACATTGGCGGTGCGGTTGCCCTTGATGCCCAGCAGATCCATCAGGCCCATAGCGGTGCCTGCCTTGATGTGGTCGATCACGATGCCATTCTGAATCTCATCAATGTTCAGCATTTCAATGTTCCTCCTTGTTTTTGGGGTCGGCCAGACCCAGCAGCGTCATGATGAGCGCCATGCGGACGTAGACACCGTTCTGCACCTGCTCAAAGTAAGCGGCGCGGGGGTCGTCGTCCACGTCCAGTGCGATCTCATTCACGCGGGGCAGGGGATGCAGCACGGCCATGTGTTCCTTGGCCAGCGCCATCTTGTCGCTGGTCAGGATGTAACTGTTTTTCAGGCGGACGTAGTCTTCCTCGTTGAAGAAGCGCTCCTTCTGCACACGGGTCATATAGAGGATGTCAAGCTCCGGCATGGAGTCCTCCAGGCTGCGGGTCTCGCGGTAGGCGATGCCGTTGGCTTCCAGCACATCCTTGATGATATAATCGGGCACACGCAGCTCTTCCGGGCTGATGAGCACGAAGCGGATGTTTTTGCAGCGGGCCATGGTCTTGATGAGGGAGTGGACAGTGCGGCCGAACTTCAGATCGCCGCACAGGCCGATGGTCAGATCGTCCAGACGGCCCATCCGGCTGCGGATGGTCATCAGGTCGGTCATGGTCTGGGTGGGGTGCTGGTGGCCGCCGTCGCCCGCGTTGATGACCGGGATGCGGGAGTAGCGGCTGGCGCGCAGGGGCGCACCTTCTTTCGGGTGGCGCATGGCCACGATGTCGGCGTAGCAGGAGACCACGCGGATGGTGTCGGCAACGCTTTCGCCCTTGGAGGCGCTGGAAACGTTCTCACTCGGAAAACCCAGCACATGGCCGCCCAGGTTCAGCATGGCCGCCTCAAAGGAGAGGCGGGTGCGGGTGGACGGCTCGTAGAACAGGGTGGCGAGCTTTTTGTGGGCCGCGACGTCCTGGTAAGCAGCCGGGTCGCTGCGGATGCGGTCAGCCAGGTCCAGCAGGGAAGTGATCTCTTCCGGGCTGAGATCCAAGGGGTCGATCAGATGGCGCATGGATTTTTACCTCCGTCAAAGTAATTTTCGCAGAATGGAAAAATCGAAGAAGTTGGTGTAATAACTCAGCGAGCGCATGACCGGATGACACAGCCGGTTGAAACAGATCTCGTCGAGCAGCAGCATGGCCTCGCCCGGTGCCAGCCGCATGGCAGCGCGGATGGACTCGTCGCCGCAGCTGGCCTTCAGGTGCGCTACGTTGGACGAGATCTGCTGGCTGCACTCCTGCTCCAGGATATCGAACACGCCGCCGCTCAGGTCAATGCGGGTGTAGTCCCGGTTGCCAAACAGGGCGCGGGGCAGATAATCGATGGAGTAGATGACCGGGGTGGTGTCGGCAAGGATGCGCTTTTTGATGCAGATCACCTCATCCCCCGGTTCAATGGCCAGGTCGCGGGCCAGCTCGACCCCGGCGCGGATGGGATAGATCTGGATGCCATCGGCGTGGGGGTAGCTGCCAAAGCTGCGGATCAGCGGGTAGTATTCCAGCTTCTGGTCCAACCGGCTGCGCAGGTTGAGCACCGTGCGGTTGACCACGGTGCCGATGCCGCGCACCCGCTCGATGTAACCGGCGCGCTCCATCTCACTCAGAGCATCACGGATGACCGTGCGGCTGACGCTGAGCTGTGCAGCCAGATCGACTTCTGCGGGCAGACGGTCTGCGTCGGCGTAGCGCCCGGTGCGCAGTTCCTCCAGCAGGGCCGACACAATGCGGTCACTGATGACGGCCCCGCCCAGACGGATAGACGAAGAGCTGGAATCTTTCATAGGTTGTATCCTCCGGTTCACGGGCGGGAAGCTCCCGCCTGGACTTTCCGAAAAACTGCCCGGCAACCCCAAAGTTTTACTGGACAAATTTTCTTGTATTCATTATAACATAAGATGAGATGATTTCAAACGGCAATTCTACTGGAATCCGGAAGAAAGTATGATTTTATTTTGGAGGGTCTTGGAAATGGAACTTCTGCTGAACAAAGTGTGCGGTCAGCCCGCCGCACTTCCCGTTGCGGTGCGCCAGTGCGGCCCGGCGGACGCCGCCGCGTTTTACGCGCTGCAAAATGAGGTGCGGGCCGCCATGCCGCACCCGGAGCAGTTCGTGCCCGACACGCGGGAAAACATCACAGCCTATCTTGCACACGACCTGTGCCTGGGCGTGTTCGATGGAGAGCAGCTGGGGGCTTATTTCATCCTGCGGTACTGTGGGCAGAGCGAGCACAACTATGCGGCCTTTTTGGGCATCCCGCAGGCCGAGTGGGACCACTGGGCCAATGCCGACAGCGCCGTCGTCCACCCGGACTGGCGGGGCAACGGCTTGCAGCGGAAGCTGCTGGAAGCTGCCCTGCCGCTTCTGCGGCCCGGCATCGTGGGCATCGGGGCCACCGTCAGCCCGGAAAATCAGTACAGCTTGAACAACGCGCTCGCCTGCGGCTTCACCATTGCAGCCCGCCGGGAGATGTACGGCGGCTATGACCGGTATCTGCTCGAAAAAAGAATATGAAAAAGCAGGGCTGCGGTGAACGCTTTCCAGAATGAAAGCTGCCGCAGCCCTGTTCTTTTTTGAGTTTAAGCCGCGATCTTTGCCGGCTGCCCTGCGTTGTTCATTTTGTGCCGCACCACCAGCAGGCAGGCGAGGTGGACGGAAGCGGTCAGGAGCCAGCTGATGGGGTAACTGATGTACAGCGTGGTCGTGGAGCGGAACAGCTGGAAGATGGTGGCAATCCACACCAGACGGAGCAGGCAGCTGCCCACCAGACTGACGATCATGGGCAGGACGGAGTAGCCCCGGCCGCGCAGGCAGCTGGCCAGCGTGTCCATGATGCCGCAGAGGAAGTAGCTGGTGCAGATGACCTTCATCCGGGCCAGACCGGCGGCAACGACCGTTTCATCGGTGGAATAGAAGTGGAGCAGCCCCTCACCGGCAAGGTAGGCACCGCCGCCCAGCACGATGCCGACCACCACGGCGCAGAGCAGGCAGTTCCGCATGACGCGGTCGAGGTTGTCATACCGGCGGGCACCCACGTTCTGGCTGGTGAAGGTGACAGCGGCCTGAGCAAAGGCGTTCATGCCGGTGTAGATGAAGCCCTCGATATTGGAAGCGGCCGAGTTGCCCGCTACGATCGTGGAGCCGAAGGAATTGACCGCCGACTGGATGACGACATTGGAAAGGCTGAACAAGGTGCTTTGCAGACCGGCGGGCAGGCCGATCTTCAGGATCTGAATCAGCGCACCTTTGTGGAAGCCCAGATGCCGTAGGTCGAGGTGAAGGGGGCCTTCTTCTTTCATGAGCAGGACGGTGACCATGAGGGCAGAGACCGTCTGGCTGATGATGGTGGCCAGCGCCACGCCCGCCACGCTCATCTGGAACAGGATGACGAAGACGAGGTTCAGCACCACATTGATGACGCCGGACACAGCCAGACAGTACAGCGGGCGGCGGGTGTCGCCCACGGCGCGCAGCAGCGAGGCGTTGAAGTTGTACAGCATGGTCATCGGCATCCCGATGAAGTAGATCTTCAGATACAGCGTCGAAAGGTCAATGACGTCTTCCGGGCAGGACATCAGTTCCAGCAGGCCGCGTGCTGCGAAAAAGCCGACAAAGGCCAGCAGCACACCGCTGACGAGGCTCAGCGTGACAGAAGTCTGAACGGTGTTCTGCACCCCGCGCTCGTCTTTGGCACCAAAGCAGCGGGCTGCGACGACATTCGCGCCCAGCGAAAGCCCTACGAACAGGTTGACCAGCAGGTTGATGAGCGCACCGTTCGAGCCGACAGCGGCCAGCGCGGTGCTGCCCGCGAACCGTCCGACGACCACCACGTCTGCAGCATTGAACAGGAGCTGCAAAATGCTGGATGCTGCCAGCGGCAGGGAAAACAGGATGATCTTTTTCAGCAGCGGGCCGCTGGTCAAATCGCCCGTCCGAGTCAGTTGTGCCATGAATCGCTTCCTCCTTGCATCAGGCTGGGATTAAAAATTCGTTGTTTGTCATCAGAAAGCGCCGCCTTCCGGAGAGGGCGGCACAATTTCTTATTATAGTCCCTGAAAACGTAAATTACAAGGAAAATTTGGATAAAATCGAGCCGAAAGGCTGCGTTTCCGGTGCAGACGGCTCAGTTCCGGATGAGCCGCCAGTGCTCCGGCGCGTCGTAGTCGGTGGTGAAGCCGTCGTCGGTGTACATCCGGTAGGCGGCTGAGCCTCCGTCCGGGAGATAACTCCACAGGGTCAGCTGCGTGTCGTCCAGCTGGGCGGTGTTGTCGGCCGGTGCTGCCACCGGCACGATGCAGCCGGGCCGGAGGAAGAGCAGCACCTCATCCAGCGCACAGCGCAGGTAGTGGTGCCCGGCGGGGAGAACTTCCTCGTCGTAGTTGTCTACGCTGCGCAGGCGGAGCATCTTCATGGGCTCCGGCAGATAGACCATCCGGCCATGGGTGTTCTGGGTGTAGATGGGCGCGGCCATCAGCCCTTCGCCGAGCAGAAGCTGGTCCTGCACCTCGCGGGCGTCGGGGTCGGCGGGGTAATCAAAGGCCAGCGGGCGGAAGTAGGAGCCATTTTCAAGCGCCGCCTTCATGAATTCGCTGTACAGGTAGGGCAGCAGGGCGTAGCGCAGATGAAGCATCCGGCGGATGGCGGGCAGCATCTCCGGGAAGCGGTAGTATTCCTGCATCCGGGTCCCGATGGCGGCGTGGTTGCGCATCAGCGGGGTCAGGAGGCCGAATTCCAGCCAGCGCAGGGCAAGGTCCGGCGTGGTGTCAGAGCTGAAGCCGCACAGGTCGGCACCGGCATACAAAAAGCCGCACATCTGCACACTGGGCATCATCTGGATGTTGGCCAGCAGCTGCCCCCAGGAGGCGTTGTTGTCGCCCAGCCAGATGCCGCCGTACCGGTGCGAACCGATCACGCTGGAACGGCTGTACAGCAGCATCCGCTTTTCCGGGTGCTGTTTTGCGAAGGCTTCGCCCGCTGCGCGGGTCATGCTGCCGCCGTAGAGGTTGTGCACCCTGTCGTGACGGATCTTCTGGCCGTTCACTTCGTGGTAGAAGCTGGCATAGTCTTCGGGGCTGTTCATCAGGCCCATCGCGCCGCCCACGACCTGGCTGAAAAATTCCTCCTGCTCGATGTTGTCCTTTTCGCGCAGAGCGGCCATGGAGTCCAGAAAGGCCCGGAGCCGGTCCGGCGAGTAGAAGAGGGACGGTTCGTTCATGTCGTTCCAGAAGCCCTCGATGCCGAGGTCGGTCAGAACCTTGTACCGCCCGCCGAACCATTCCCGCACCTCTGGCCGCAGGAAATCGGCAAAGTAGGCCTTGCCGGGCCAGACCGCCGCCACGAAGGGGGTGCCGTCGGCCTTTTTGCAGAAGTAGCCTTTTTCCAGCCCCTCTTTGCAGGTCGCGTCGGCATCGTCGATGCGGACCCCCGCGTCGATGATGGGCACCAGCCGGATGCCCTCTGCCTTCAGCTCATCGGAGAGCTTTTTCAGGTCGGGGAAACGCTCCCGGTCGACGGTGAAATCGGCGTAGCCCTGCATATAATCGATGTCCATGCAGATCATATCCAGCGGCAGGCCGTTTGCCTTGTATTGGCGGGCGACCTCCCGCACATCTTCTTCGGTCTTGTAGCCCCAGCGGCTCTGCGCCAGACCGAACGCCCACTTCGGCGGGATGTAGCTGCGCCCGATGAGGGCACGGAACTCTTTGCAGAGCGCGTTCTCGTCCCTGCCGGAGAGGACGTACAGCTCGTAGTCCGGCTCCTCGGTGTGGAAGCACAGCGTGTCGTGCCGGGTGTAGCCGATGTCATAATGGACTTTTCCGGGGAAATCCACAAAGAGACCGAAGCAGTCCTCCCCGTTCCGGATGAGCAGAAAATTGTGCGCACCATAGTACGAGAGCTTGTCCTCGGTGTGGTGCGATTCATCGGTGTTGTTGGCGATGTAATGCCAGCCGCGCTTGTTCAGCCCGCGGGGCATCTCGCCCAGGCCATAGACGACGCAGTCTTCCCGCATCCAATACGTCCAGCCTTCGGCGGCCGGGGTCAGAAAGGGGACGCTGCCTCCGCAGAGGGGGAGCACCTGCTCGACGCTCCCGGTGGGGATGGGATGCCCGAAAGAAAATCTCTGGATCATGATGGGACCCTCCTTTATGATAAAAAACGCACAACGTCATTCCAGTGGTATGATACGGCAGAACGCCGCCCGAAACAAGGGGGAAAACCGGCTGAAAAATGCAACAAAACCGGCGTTTGCCCGGCGGTGGGCTGCCCATACTCCGGATGCGGGTGTTCCGGAAAACCTTGCACGATGAATTGAAAAATGTCGGAGAGCTTGGTATACTAGAACCATTCCATCCACACCAACGAATAAGGGAGAGAAAGTTCTATGTATCGTAACGGCATCAAGCGGCTGCTGGCGGTCATCCTGTCGCTTTGCGGCATGATCGTGTTATCGCCGCTGCTGCTCATCCTCTGCATTGCCATCAAGGTGGATTCGCCGGGCCCCATCCTGTTCAAACAGAAGCGGGTGGGCATCCACAAACAGCATTTCAACATCCTCAAATTCCGCACCATGCGCATGGATACCCCGCATGATATGCCCACCCACATGCTCAAGGACCCGGACCAGTATATCACGCGGGTGGGGCATTTTCTACGCAAAACGAGCCTCGATGAGCTGCCCCAGCTGTGGAATATCTTCGTGGGCGACATGGCGGTCATCGGCCCGCGCCCGGCGCTGTGGAACCAGTATGACCTGCTGGCCGAGCGCGACAAATATGGAGCCAACGATGTCCGCCCCGGCCTGACCGGCTGGGCGCAGATTCACGGCCGCGATGAGCTGGAGATCGACGAGAAGGCCAAGCTCGACGGCTACTATGTGGAGCATCTGAGCTTCGGCATGGACGTGAAGTGCTTCTTTGGCACCATCGTCGCCGTGCTGGACCACGACGGCGTCGTCGAGGGCGGCACCGGCACCCTGCACGAAAAGAAAAAAGGGTAAGGGACAGCGCAAAGCGTGAACGAAGAGGCCGCAGCGGGGAGAAGTTGCGGACGAAGATGGGGGTTTTGGGTTGATTTCTCCCACAAAAAGGCTATAATAAAAAAGTACACAAGAATACGAAGGAGGATTTCCATGAATCGCACCTACATCAACGAGGTACAAAAGGAAATTGGCAATACGGTCAAAGTCCAGGGCTTTATCGAGAACCTGCGCAACAGCAAAGCCATGGCCTTTATCGTGCTGAAAGATATTACCGGCAAGCTCCAGATCACTGTCGAGAAGGCCGACCACCCCGAACTGGTGGACACCATCGACCAGCTGACCCCGGATTCCGTCATCACCGTCACCGGCAAGGTGGTGGAGAACGATTACGTCAAGATGGGCGGCATCGAGATGATCCCCACCGCCATCGAGATCGAGAGCATTTCGGATGCACTGCCCATCGTCCGCAAGGAGATCGCTGCGACCAAGAAGAAGAAGGCCGTCGAGCGCTCCAGCATCGACCAGCGCATCGACTACCGCTGGATCGACCTGCGCACCGACGAGAACCAGCTGATGTTCAAGGCACAGAGCTGCTTTGTCAACGCCATGCGTCAGTTCCTGCTGGAACGCAACTTCATCGAGATCCACACCCCCAAGCTGATCGCTGCTGCCAGCGAGAGCGGCTCTGAGGTGTTCAAGGTGGATTACTTCGACCGCAACGCGTATCTGGCCCAGAGCCCGCAGTTCTACAAGCAGATGGCCATGGCTGCCGGTTTTGAGCGTATCTTCGAGACCGGCCCTGTGTTCCGTGCCGAGAAGAGCTATACCAACAAGCACTCCACTGAGTTCTCCGGCTTTGATCTGGAGTTCAGCTATATCACTTCCTTCAAGGATGTCATGAAGATGGAGGAGGAGTTGCTGACCGCCGGCCTGAAGGCCGTCAAGGAGAATTACGGCGACCAGATCAAGGAGCTGTTCGGTCAGGAAGTCATCGTGCCCACCACTCCGTTCCCGGTGGTCAAGCTGGCCGACCTGTACAAGGGTCTGGAAGAGGAGTTCGGCTACACCGTCGATGACTCTGAAAAGGGCGATCTGACCACCGAGGCCGAGCGCCTGAGCTACGAGTGGGTCAAGAAGCACTA
>OMNQ01000842.1_pt1 | contig 9723 bp, 6 predicted proteins | sample 1673871 | NCBI WGS metagenome assembly OMNQ01 (sample SAMEA103958130, study PRJEB25191) | human gut metagenome | biome: human-associated habitat [ENVO:00009003]; feature: intestine environment [ENVO:2100002]; material: feces | place: Germany | collected 2013/2015
GAAAAATTGGGAGCATTTGTTGGCGGCGCGCTGTTTGCAACAGTCGGGGCAAAGATTCTCGCAAGTAAAGATGCCCAGAAGGTATACGTTTATACGACGGCAGCGGCCCTGCGCGAAAAGGATGATGTCATGGCGGTTGTAACGCACGTCAAGGAGATCGCGGGTGACGTTCTGGCCGGTGCCAAGGCGTTCAATGAAAAGCGCGCGGCCGAACAGGCCGAGGTCATTGAGGATACGGCGGAGAAGGCTGAGTAAGTATGAAATGCACAATCCTGCATGAAACCCGGGGCCGTATGCGCGTGCATACAATGCAGGGTGCCATGTCGCTGCAGCAGGCGGACATTCTGGAGGCATACCTGAATCGGGTCTCCGGCGTCACAAAAGCGACAGTCTATGACCGCACCGGCGACGCCGTGATCTGCTACGACGGGCCGCGGGAAACGGTTACAAAGGCGCTCTCGTCCTTTGCCTATGCCAAGGAGCAGGCGCTCGCGCCGGAGCACAGCGTCCGCGTGCTCAACCGCGAGTACGAGGGAAAGCTCATTTTCCGCATCGTCCGCCGGTATACATTGAAGCTCATCCTGCCCGCGCCATTGCGCGCGATCCGTACCGTGATCCGCTCGCTCCGTTTCCTGCGCGAAGGCATCCGCTGTCTGCTGCACGGGAAGATCGAAGTGCCGGTGCTCGACGCGACAGCCATTGCCGTATCGATCCTGCGCGGAGACTTTGAAACGGCGGGTTCGGTCATCTTCCTGCTCGGCATCGGCGAGCTGCTCGACGAATGGACGCACAAAAAGTCCGTCGCCGACCTTGCCGGGACGATGGCGCTGCAGGTGGACAAGGTCTGGCTCGAAACGACGGACGGCAGCGTGGCCGTGCCGGTCGGCGACGTGCGCCCCGGCGACCGGATCATCGTCCGCACCGGCGGCATGATCCCGCTCGACGGCCATGTCGTCGCGGGGGAAGCGATGGTGAATCAGGCGTCCATCACCGGCGAGGGGCTGGCCGTGCGCCGCACGGCGGGCAGCTACGTCTATGCCGGGACGGTCGTGGAAGAGGGCGAATGCACGATCCGCGTCGATAAGAGCATGGGCTCGGGACGCTACGACCGCATCGTCCATATGATCGAGGAATCCGAAAAGCTCAAGTCCGACACCGAGGCGCAGGCCTCGCATCTGGCGGACAGGCTCGTGCCGTACAGTCTCGGCGCGACGGGGCTTATCTGGCTGCTGACGCGCAACGTCAACCGCGCGCTCGCCGTGCTGATGGTCGATTTCTCGTGCGCGCTCAAGCTCTCCATGCCGATCGCGGTGCTCTCCGGCATGAAGGAAGCCGGCATCCATCACATCTCCGTCAAAGGCGGCCGCTTCATGGAGGCGGTGGCGCAGGCGGACACCATCGTCTTTGATAAGACCGGCACACTGACCTATGCGACGCCCACCGTGGCGGCGGTCGTCCCCTTCGGCGGACACGACGAGGCGGAAATGCTCCGGCTTGCCGCCTGTCTGGAGGAGCATTACCCCCATTCCATGGCAAACGCCGTGGTGGCGGAGGCAAAGCGGCACGGGCTCACCCACGAGGAGTACCATTCGCAGGTGCAGTATGTGGTGGCCCACGGCATCTCCAGCATGGTGGAGGGCAAGAAGGTCATCATCGGCAGCGCACACTTTGTCTTTGAGGACGAGGGCTGCCGCATCCCGGAGGGAGAGCAGGCGAAATTTGACACCCTGCCCGCCGCGTATTCCCACCTGTACCTCTGCATAGACGGGGAGCTGGCGGCGGTCATCTGCATCCACGATCCCCTGCGCCGGGAGGCACGGGAGGCGGTAAGAGCGCTGCACGAGAGCGGCTTTACCAATGTGGTGATGATGACCGGCGACAACCGCCGCACGGCGGAGGCTGTGGCCGCCGAGGTGGGCGTGGACGCCGTGTACGCCGAGGTGCTGCCGGAGGACAAGGCCGCGTTTATCCGGCAGGAAAAGGCGAAGGGCCACACCGTTATCATGGTGGGCGACGGCGTCAACGACTCCCCTGCTCTGTCGGAGGCGGACGCGGGCATCGCCATCTCCACCGGCGCGGCCATCGCCCGGGAGATCGCCGACATCACCGTTGCCTCGGAGGATCTGTTTGCGCTGGTAACACTGCGCAGGCTCGGTGAGGCACTGATGGAGCGCATCCACGGCAGCTACCGCTTCATCGTGGGCTTCAACCTGACGCTGATCGCACTGGGCGTGGCGGGGGTACTGCCGCCCACCACCTCGGCACTGCTGCACAACGGGTCCACCCTGGGCATCAGCCTGCGGAATATGACCGACCTGCTGGACGATGAAGAAAATCCCCGAAAATAAGCAAGAAAGTGAGGGAGCAGAGAGGCGGCAAGGTGCTTCTCTGCTCCTTGCAGACGCTGTGTTATTAGCGTTAGGGGGCGGATAAACGCGGAGCATAACAAAGCCCGTATCAGTTTAACTGGTACGGGCTTTGTTGAATAATATGCAAAGTGAAATCAGACCTTCCACCCGGCGGCCTGCTGCCGCTCCACCACGAAGCGGCGGTAGAGCCCGTCAACAGCAACCAGCTCGTCATGGGTGCCCTGCTGAACGATCTCACCGTGATCGACAACAAAAATTTGGTCGGCATGGCGCACGGTTTTCAGCCGGTGGGCAATCATAATGACCGTCTTATCGTGGGTCAATTCTGCAATGGCCTCCATCAACTCCTTCTCGTTCTCCGGGTCCACGTTGGCGGTGGCCTCGTCCAGAATGATGACGGGCGCATCCTTCATGATGGCCCGGGCGATGGAAATGCGCTGGCGCTCGCCGCCGGAAAGCGAGCTGCCTGCCTCGCCGATGACGGTGTCAAAGCCGTCCGGCAGTGCCATGATAAAGTCGTAGCACCGCGCCTTCTTTGCGGCGGCCTGCACCTCCTCCATGGAGGCGTCGGGCTTGCCAAAGCGGATATTGTTGGCGATGGTGTCGGAGAACAGATAGACCCGCTGAAACACAAAGGAGAAATTGCGGATCAAACTGTCGTAGCTGTATTCCCGCACATCCCGCCCGCCGAGACGTACGCTGCCTGACTGCACATCCCAGAACCGCGCCATAAGATTGCAGAGAGTGGTCTTGCCGGAGCCGGAGGGACCGACGATAGCGACCGTAGCTTTTTCCGGGATGGTAAGTGACACATCGTGCAGGATAGGCTTGCTGTCATAGGAGAAATCTACATGGGACAGGGCAATGTCCTCCCTCTCCGGAGTCAGTTCCTCGCCGTCAATATCCATGGGTTCTGTGCGCAGAATCGCGTTTGCCTTATCTACGCCGATGTCGATGGAGCGGAACAGAGCTGAAAAGCTCCCGGCAGAATCCAGCTGCTCAAAGAGGATGAAGGAGCAGATCAGCATCAAAAGGCAGTTTGTCAGCTCCATCGTTCCGCCGAAGTAAAAGACGATGGCGGCCGCGCAGACGGCGACACCGGTGAGCTTGTTGACAACAAACTGCGCCAGCATATAAAGCACCGACGGGATCTCCATAGCAAAGGACGCCCTGCGGGCTTCCTCCACAGCGCCGTGTACCTGCGTTGCAGAGTCGTGGGTCAGGTCGAAATTCTTGACCTCGGCGATGCCCTGCACATATTCCAGCACCTTGGACACAAGCCGCTCGTCGGCATTGAACTTCCGCTGGGAAAGGGCCTGCTCCGCCCGCTGCATGGCGGCGTTGACGGCGAAGAACAGCAGCAGTCCCGCCAGCGTAATAAGCCCCATACGCCAGTCAAAGAGGAACATCATCGCTGCGATGATGCCGGAGGTCAGGAAGCCGCGGGTCGTGACCATGACCACCCGTGTGGCAATGTTGGCCATGTTCTCCATGGTGTTGGTGGTGACGGAGGTCACCTCGCCCAAGCTATTGTCATTGAACCAGCCCATAGGGAGGTAGCGCAGATGCTCCGCAATCTCAATCCGCTTGTTGGCGCAGGCGCGGTAGCCCGCCTCGGTCTGGAGCATGGTAGCCTTCATGTTGATGGCGATAGTCACGATCAGAGAAACCACGATGATGCCAAGGCTTATCCATAAAGTCGCCATCGTGACATTCTTCTCCAGCAGCGCCTGAATGACGATGGCGGCTGCCGGAATACGCATGGCAGAGCAAATGGCGCTGACCACACCCAGCCAGATAGAGGCGATGAACATTCTGCGGTTGTCCTCACCGCAGAAATCAAAGAACTTTTTCAGTGTCTGGAGCATTACGCCACCTCCCCATCGTCTTTGACGCTGATGTGGGCTTCCCACATGGTTTGATAAAGCGGGCAAGAGGCAAGCAGCTCTGCCTGTGTGCCGGTGGCTTCGATCTTGCCGTGATTCACGACAATGATCTGATCGGCGTCCGCAATGGTAGACAGCCGGTGGGCGATGACCAGCAGCGTCTTGCCCCGCACCAGCTTTGCCAGTGCCGACTGGATGACCGCCTCATTTTCCGGGTCTGTATAGGACGTTGCCTCGTCGAGAATGACAATCGGCGCGTCCTTCAGCATGGCCCGGGCAATGGAGATGCGCTGGCGCTCGCCGCCGGAGAGATGTCCGCCAGAGGCACCGCAGACCGTCTGATAGCCGTTCTCCAGCCCCATTATGAACTCGTGGCAGCCGCACTTCTTCGCCGCGGCAATCACTTCCTCGTCGCTTGCACCCTTTTTGCCCATACGGATATTGTCCATGACAGAAAGGTCAAAGAGGTAGTTGTCCTGGGATACATAGGCGATGCGCTTTGTGCACTCCGCCAGCGGCAGCGTGCGAATGTCCACGCCGCCCAGCTCGATAGAGCCGTCCTTCACGTCCCAAAGGGAGGCGATAAGCCGGGCGATGGTGGACTTTCCGCTGCCGGAGGGGCCCACAAGAGCATTGACCGTCCCCGGGGCAATGTGCAGATTGATTCCGTGCAGTACCTCCTTGTCGTGATAGGCAAAGCGGACATCTTTCAGCTCGATGGAGTTGTCCGCAGGCAGCTTTTCCGCACGTTCTGGACGCTGCATATCCTCGCCGGACAGCACCTCCGCCACCTCGCCCACGATGGTCGTCACCTGTGCAATGTCGTCGGTGTAGGAAAAGGCGGTGATCAGCGGCTGCATAACGCCGAAGGACAGAACGATGACCGCGAGAAACGTCTCCGCCGACAGTGTGCCGTGCATATAGAGAAGGCAGCCCACCGGCAAGATGCCGAGAAGTGTCGAAGGGAGTATCGCCATGCCCGCCACCTGGCCGAACAAACTGCCCCGCATCCAGTCAATAAAGCAGTCCGCACCTTCCTTTGCGGCGGAGACGAACTTTGCGTAGCTGGTTCCGGACTGACTGAAAGCCTTGATGACCTCGATGCCGTTGATGTATTCCACGGCGGTGTCGTTCAGTGCTTTTGTGGCGGTGACAGTGCGCTGGAATTTTTCTTCGTAGCCGCTGAACATGGACATGAAGCAGCCAATGCCCAGGGGCACAACGATCAGCATGGAAAGCCCCATGCGCCAGTCCTCCATAAACAGCAGCACCAGCACCGCCAAGGCACCCACAATGTTGGCAGTCATTTCCGGCAGCAAGTGGGCCAAGGTGGTCTCAATGGAATCCACCCGCTCGACGATAATGTTCTTATAGGAGCCGGAGGAATGATCCAGCACTGTGCCAAGGGGCAGCGTCGCCAGCTTATCCAGCAGCCGTGTGCGGATACCTGCCAGCACATGGAAGGTGGCGTGATGGGAGAGGGAGGTGGAAACGCTGTGCAGCACATAGCGTAGCACCCAGCAGCCCGCCATCCACGCGCAGAGCGTCAGGCAGTACGTCAGCTCCGCCGTGCCGTCTACCAGTGCGGTGATGAGCCGGATGATGATGAAATACGGAATAAGCGAGCAGGCGACGCCCAGCAGCGCCGTAAGGACGCTCAAAGCGTACTCGCCGTACCGCCCTTTTGCCAGCTCTGCCAGCCACGAGGCGGCGGAGCGCTTTGGTTCAATTTCTTTCATGATGAACTCCTTTCGACTGCATTACGCAGCAAGATGCTTTTTCACAATCCGCTTGCCGATGGCAGCGCCGATGAACGCGGCAACAATCACGCCGGCCACCAGCGCAGCGGACACCCAGGACTGCAGCATCTGGGATGCGGCAAGGATGGCGTCCTGACGGCCATCGGTGACCATCTGATCCGCCATAGCCTTGGCTGCGATGGCGTAGGGAATGATAGTGCTGCCGAATGCGGCCAGCACCTGATTGATGACATAACTGACGGTCAGAGCCTTCGCATTGCCGTAGCCCATCTTCCACAGCAGCAGTTCAGCAATGACACCGGAGAGAATAAAGAGGATGATGTACGGCAGGTATCCGCCCATAATGGCACGGACGATACTGTAAATGAGGATCGCACCGGGCTTTTTCACCTTCGTGCCGATGATGAAGTAGACGATGCCCTCCAGCAGGGCGAAAAATACCGGCATCAGAATGATGGTAATGGGCGTTGCGTACAGGACGGAGCTGGCGAAGAAAATGACCACATTGATAAGAGCCAACAGGACAACAGTGATGATGTCCTTGACTTTCAGTTTATTGGGGTTTGCAGTACTCATGGGAAAGACTCCTTTTTGAATGAAATATGGTTGAACGTCGCAGAGACGGCGATCACAGGATAAGGCCGGCGGCGATCGATGCTGCCAGCAGGACGCAGAACACAACATCCCACGCAGAAAACCGAAGCGACAGATAGTTGCTTTTGCGGCGGGTTAAGTCGATGCCCCGTGTTTCGGCGGAGGCGGACAGCGTCTCGGCGATGCGGATGACCCGCAGCGCCATGGGAACGGTCAGAATTTCCAGATACGACGGCAGCGCCCGCAGCTTCTGAAGCGGCGTTGCAAATGCGCCCCGCGTGCGGATAGATTGCCGCAGCAGCTTCATATCCCCGGACAACACCGGGAAAAAGCGGAAGATCACCGCCACGATCATGATAAATCGTTCCGGCAGGTGCAGATTACGCAGCGCCGCCAGGGTACGGCTGGCTTCATTCCGCCCAATCAGCGTCCGCATGGAAATGCCAACGGCAATGATACGCGGGAACAGCACTAACATAAAGGAAAACACCGTGCCCGGCAGCAGAGCGTTTGCCGCCCACAGTAGCCCAAAGCTCATCCCGCCTGCCAGCGCCGTTCCGAGCCAGCCGTCCGCTGCGGTCAGCAGGATCAGTGCCGCATATACGGCATAAACCAAGTGGTTGTTGGATGTGGAGATCACGACCAGCAGGGTCAGCCAGTAAAGCAGCTTCGTTGCCGGGTGGAATCGTTCTTTATGCTGCTTCTGCGGCGGAATCTCCGCAGGGCGAAAGCTCTCCATATATCGCCTAATGGCTTGCAGATCGTTTTTCGCGGCGACCGGGAATTCCGCTTCCGCCTGCCCGCCGGAGAATCCGATGCAGCGGTCACACGCACCTGCAATTAGCTCAGAGTCGTGGGTGATGATGAGAACAGTCTTTTCCTTCCGCATCTCCCGGATCAGCGCCGCGCACCGCTCCAGACTTTCCGCGTCCTGTCCTGCTGTCGGCTCGTCCAGTATGACGATTGGCTTGTCGGATAAATACGCCATCATCAACGTCAGACGCTGCATCTGCCCGCCAGAGAGGGAGAAGGGATGCCGGTCACGGCAGTCCCACATATCCATACTTTTCAGCAGCGCTTCCGTTTTTGCTTCAAACTCCGGTGTCACCGCATGGCCGTATTGCAGTTCGTGCAGGACGGAGCCTGTGAAGAACTGGAACTCCGCCTCCTGTAGGATGAACAGCACTTGCTTTTGCAGCTGCTTTGGATTTTGCGGCTTTCCGAAAAGCATTATCCTGCCGCCGGAGGGGCGGTAAAGCCCTGCAATCAGCTTGCCGATGGTCGTTTTGCCGCAGCCGTTTGCGCCCACAAGGCCGACGATCTCATGCTCACGGACGGAAAAGCTGACACCAGAGAGGGTATCTCCGGCCTTCCTGCCGTATGTATAGCGGACATCTGAGACGGCAAGCGCCGTCGGCGCGGTTTTCGGCAGCGGCTCTTTCTCCGGCACGGTGATCTCCGCAAGGTCGAGCGTGCGCAGAGAAAGTGTTTGTCTCCGCTCCACTGAGAACGCCTTTGCCTCTGCGGCAGTGTATTTTCCTTTGATCTCGCCGTCTGCCATGACCCAAAATTCGTCGGCAATGTCGGCAAGATAGTAGAGTCGGTGCTCGCTGAGCAGCAGCGTTTTGCCCTGCTTTTTCAGGGCAAGCAGAATCTCTTTTAACTGCTGCGTGGCTGCGAAGTCCAGATTGGCCGTGGGTTCGTCCAGCAGAAAAATATCTGTGTCCATTGCCCACGCGGACAAGATGGAGATGAGCTGTCGTTCGCCGCTGGACAACTCGTAGACATTGCGATCCTTCAGCCGCTCCAGATGAAAGATCCGGAAGGCCTCCTCCACCCGCCGTCGGATTTTATCTTGCGGCAGACCGTGATTTTCAAGACCGAAGGCCACTTCATTGGAACTGTTCACAGTAAAAAACTGACTTCGCGGATCCTGAAATACCGATGCTGCCAGCTCGCCGATCTCGCCGATACGCAGCCCGGCGGTGTCCTGCCCGTTCAGGCGGCAAAAGCCCTTTAGCTCTCCCTCGTAAAATTGTGGGATCAGTCCGTTGATGCACCGCAGCAGCGTGGATTTTCCGCATCCGCTGCCTCCGCAGAGCACCACGCAGCGTCCCGCCGGGATGCTGCCGCCGACTTTTTGCAAGGTGGGCTGCTTTTCTTCTGCATATTGAAATTCAAATTCAAAATCTATCATCGCAAACTCTTTTCTTATTAGTTAGCCATCTCTAACCAGCGGCCGTAAAAAACGGACGGATGGACCGTCCGAATCAACTTTTCGGATTTATTGCAAGGTATCGCATAGCTGCCGCCAGCCAGCGTTGGTGAAATCAAGGACTGCCTGTAAGCAGGTAAGCATTCTGCCTTCCTCCATATGCTGATCCAGCAGCTGGCGGAAGTACCAGAACTGTGAGCCCATCAAAAGACGGATCGCATCGGCATTTGGCGCTTTCCCATAGATATGCGAAAAGAATTCCACCGTTTGTTCCGCTTTTTGATCCATTAGTTTATGCAGCACGGTTTCCATGGAGCTGCCATCGCTGCGGCAGAAAAATAAAGTGCAGTCGTCACGATGTTTGGTCAGCAGCCGAAAATATACTTGTTCCTCGGCGTTTATAGCGCGGAGGATATCTTCCGGTTGTGCGCTGCACTTTGCTTTTTCGTATTCTTCCGCGACGGGTGCAAAGAGAACCTGCATCGTCTCAAAAAAATCCTGAAGCAGACTGGCAAACAACGCGTCTTTATTCTTGTATCTTGTGTAGATTGCCCCCGTAGTAACACCGGCTTTTTCGGCGATCTTGTGCAGAGAGGCTTTCTGAAAGCCGTAAGCAAGAAATTCCGAATAAGCAGCCTGAATGATCCCATCATCCAGGGAATGATCCCTATTGGCCATGTTTTCCCCCTCTGCCCCTAAATAATAATGCCATTATCGATAACAGCATTATTGTAGCACTCTTTTTGCTGCTTGTCAATGCGAATTGCACACTCCTTTGCAAAAACATACCTTGACAAATCTCTTTCCAGAAAAAGATGTTAGAGGACTTTGCCCGCCGGAATGGGCTGCCGAACCCTACCCACTTCACCGATGACGGCGTATCGGGAACCCGTTTTGAC
>OMNQ01000849.1_pt1 | contig 9688 bp, 9 predicted proteins | sample 1673871 | NCBI WGS metagenome assembly OMNQ01 (sample SAMEA103958130, study PRJEB25191) | human gut metagenome | biome: human-associated habitat [ENVO:00009003]; feature: intestine environment [ENVO:2100002]; material: feces | place: Germany | collected 2013/2015
TGAACTTCGTCCAACTGGAAACCCTCCTTGGCAAGGACGATTGCTGCTTCTCTGAGGTAACAGACCTTTTCTTCTGCGCTGATGCTCATATAGCTCCTCCCATGCATAAAAAATAAGGCCGGAGCGATCATGCTCCGACCTACAAATGCAGGCGCTGCGACCAGCGCCCTTTTTGAAATGAAAAAGGGCACCGCTTTCTTAGTCCGTCAGGACCAACAAAACGACGCCCAAATCTTTATGATTCTTTTTTGAGAAAAATACCGCTGCCAGCCGGAAAAATCGCCGCTGAAAAAGGGCGCTGGCTGAACGCATCTGCATGAAACAGGAAAACGCCCGGTTCGAATCGGGGCAGACGCCCTGAAACAGCGATTTGCATCTATGGTTTGAGAGAAGAAATCCGGGCTTGAAAAAGCCCGGAAACGGTTGATGCGCCTGACTTTTCGCCAGACGCATCTATACCGTTTCGTTAATATGGTCGGAGTGGGGGGACTTGAACCCCCGGCCTCTTGGTCCCGAACCAAGCGCGCTACCAGCTGCGCTACACCCCGGATAGCCGTTCCATTATAATGAGTATTTCCCTTTCTGTCAAGAGGGAAAACGCAATATCACCGTCAAATCATCATCGTTTACAGCGCGGTGCCCCGCGCGGGGATAAACAGGCCGCTCATATCCGCTCTCTCCAGCACCAGCAGCTTCACCTTCCGGTCAATGCCGCCGGCGTAGCCGGTAAGGCTGCCGTCCGCGCCCACCACGCGATGACAGGGGACGATCAGCGAAATGGGGTTGTGCCCCACCGCGCCGCCTACCGCCTGTGCCGACTGCGGCTTTCCCATCCGGTCGGCAAGCTGCGCGGCGATCTGACCGTAGGTCGTGGTGCAGCCATAGGGGACGGTCAGCAGGATCTCCCACACCGCCCTGCGAAACGGTGTGGTCATCCAGTGCAGCGGCGGCGTAAAGTCCGGCTTCTCCCCCGCGAAATAGCTGTCCAGCCACCGCTTTGCCTGCGCAAAAACGGGGCAGTCCCCCTGTTTTGTTTCTACTGGCAGCGTACTGCCGAAATATTTCTGTCCGTCGAACCACAGGCCCGTCAGTGCCTTGCCATTACTGGCCAGCGTGATCGCACCCAGCGGAGAAAGATAGGATGCCCGATACGTCATATATCAAACCTCCGTTCTGTTTTTCTCTATTCTAACAGGATTTCTCCCTCATTGCAACCATCTTTTTCCGCATGATTTCCGGCAAAGCGCACATACTATCCGCAACGATCACAGGAGGTATGTACCATGTCAGAAATGTTTTGCTTTCAGTGCCAGCAAACCGCCGGCGGCAGCGGCTGCGTCAAGACCGGCGTATGCGGCAAGCAGCCGGAGACGGCCCACTTACAGGATGCGCTGGTGTGCCGCCTGATCCGTCTGGCGGAGGTCTGTCAGGCGCGACAGGAATACCCGCCGGAGGTCACGCGGCTGCTGGCGGACGGCCTTTTCACCACGCTGACCAACGTGAACTTTGACAACGAGGCCATCCGCGCCTTTACTGACCGGGTGGATGAGGCGCTGCGCCGTCACGGCGGCAGCAGCGGCAGCGGCGACACCACGTGGCTGTGGCGGGGCGAGACGGACACTGTGTCCCTACGCGCCACGCTGCTGTTCGGTCTGAAGGGCATGGCAGCCTACGCTCACCACGCCCTGAGACTGGGCTACCGGGACAAGCATGTGGACGAGTGGTTCTATAAGGGTCTTGCCGCCTTGGCGCAGGAGTACAGCGCGGAGGAATGGCTGGCCCTCATCATGGAGTTCGGACAGGTGAATTTCCAGTGCATGGCGCTGCTGGATCGGGCCAACACCGAAAGCTTCGGCGATCCCGTGCCCACGCGGGTGAACATTGACGTGAAAAAGGGGCCGTTTATTGTGGTGTCCGGTCACGATCTTGAGGATCTGCACCAGCTGCTGGAGCAAGCCGCCGGAACTGGCGTCAACGTCTACACCCACTGCGAAATGCTGCCCGCCCACGGCTATCCGGGCTTGAAGAAACACCCCCATCTGGCGGGCAACTTCGGCACAGCGTGGCAGAACCAGCAGAAGGAGTTCGCGGATATCCCCGCACCGGTGCTGTTCACCACCAACTGCCTGATGCCGCCCCGGCCCAGCTATGCCGACCGGGTGTACACCACGTCGGTGGTAGGCTACGAGGGGCTGCGGCACATCGAGGCCGACGGTCAGGGCCGCAAGGACTTCTCTCCCCTGATCCAACAGGCGCTGGCGCTGGGCGGCTACGACACCGACCAAAGCATGAGCGGCGTCAACGGCGGCCACATGCTGACCACCGGCTTCGCCCACGCCGCCGTGCTGAGTCAGGCGCCCCAGATCATCGACGCCATCAAGAGCGGCGCGGTAAAGCACATCTTTCTGGTAGGCGGCTGCGACGGCGCCCACCCCGGCCGCAACTACTACACCGAGTTCGTCAAGCGCACCCCCATGGATTCGCTGGTGCTGACGCTGGCCTGCGGCAAATTCCGCTTCAACGATCTGGATCTGGGCGAGATCGGCGGTATCCCCCGCATTCTGGACGTAGGCCAGTGCAACGACGCCTACAGCGCCGTGCAGATCGCGCTGGCGCTGGCAGACGCCTTCGGCTGTACCGTCAACGACCTGCCGCTGACGCTGGTGCTGTCCTGGTACGAGCAGAAGGCCGTGTGCATTCTGCTGAGTCTGCTGGCGTTGGGGGTGAAGAACATCTATCTGGGCCCCACCCTCCCCGCCTTTTTGTCGGAGACGGTGGTGAAAACGCTGGTGGATGTCTACGGACTTCAGCCCGTCACCGCGCCCCAGCAGGATCTGGACGCCATCCTGCACCGGGGTTGACCTTACCATGGCAAAAAACATGCCGATACCAGACGGTATCGGCATGTTTTTTACACTTAATAGCCAAAAAGCTGCACCCAGTAGATCTCCCGGCCGGACTGGCAGCACCCCACGCCCAGTGAGCCGTAGGAGCCATCCAGAATGTTGTCCCGGTGTCCCTGAGAATTCATCCAGTCGGTCATGGCGCGGTCGGCGTCCATACCGGTGCCCATGATAATATTCTCGCCGTGAGCCAGCGAGCTGACCGTGTACCACTGGCTGCCGTCCGGTCTTGTATGGCTGAAATAGCTGGCGATCTCACGGGTACGGGTGGCGGCGGCATCACACAGTGTACTGTCCAGCGTCAGCGTGCCTGCGCCGTACTGAGAGCGGTAGTAGTTGGTCAACTCCCACACCCGCTCAACCGAGCTGCCGGAGGAGGTACCTTCCGGCGGCTGCACTGTCTGATCCGGCTCTGGCTCTGCCGGCTGTTCCGGTTCTTCCAATGGTTCCTCCGGTTCTTCCGGGAAGGGAGACTCCAGCGGCAGCAGCGGCTCAAACAGCTGCGCCTGCTCCACCGCCTTGACCATGGCAGTTTCCCCGCCTGACGCCGTGGACGGCTCCTGTACCAGCAATCTGTACCACAAGGCTGCCAGCGTCACCACGGCAAGTACCAGTATTACCAGATATATGATCCTTTTTCGTGCCATTCTCGTTCCGCCATTCCTGCCTGATTCGCGGCCAGCGCATCCGCGCGGCCGCAGCACACATTATGATAGCACGCTTTTTCCGATTTGTCAGCACTTTTTTGCGGAAAATCAGCGAGAGCGCTACTTTTTCAGCAGCTTTTCCACCATCGCGCTGTGCATCTGATTGACGGTGACGAACTTTCCGTCATAAAACACCGCCCAATTGTTGAACACACAAGACAGCGTCGCGGCCTGCTCCAGCGTGTCCACATGGCAAAAGCGGGCCGGGATGCTCCTGCTTTCACAGTACTCCCGCAGCTTCTCTCCCCCGCTATCTGTCGTTTTTCCATGAACTACTACAGTATACGCTTTCCGGCAGGGCCTGTCAACGAGCGGCGAAACTGAAAACTTTACTTGCAATTCAAGTTGTCAGATGGTATACTACTATTTGGAAATCGGTAAAGGAGTGACGGCTATGGATAACGACGGTCTCACACAATATACGCGGATCGCCATCTCATTGGCGGAGCGGATCGCCTCCGGACAGCTGAAGGAGGGCGACAAGATCTCCGGCCGTTCCAAGCTCTCTCCCGAGTACAACGTCTCCCCGGAAACCATCCGCCGGGCGCTGCGGCTGCTGGCGGACATGAAGGTGGTGGAGGTCAAGGAGCAGAGCGGCGTATACGTTCTGTCCGCCGACAATGCCCGGCGCTATCTCCGCAACTTCGAGGAAAAAACCGATATGCGCAGCAAACAGCAGCAGCTGAAGCAGCTGCTGGCCCGTCAGGAGCTGCTGAACCACCAGATGGCGGCGCTGTGCCGCGACATTCTGGACGAGACCAGCCAGACGCCGGACAGTCTGCCCAACTACAGCTGCCGCGTACCGGATCACTGGCCGGACAGCGGTGTCACCATCGGCGCGCTGCGGTTCTGGCAGGCCACCGGCGCCACCATCGTGGCGATCCGCCGGAACCTGTCCTATATCGTCTCCCCCGGCCCCTACGCCGAGCTGTACGCCGGTGACACGGTAATCTTTGTGGGAGACGCCAAGGCCCGTGAGGCCGTGTCCCACTTCTTCTCAAACGCGTAATTTTCCCGGCTCCGCCGGATCACGAAAGGAGTTTTTCTATTGGTACACAACGAATTACACGCGATTGATCTGGGCATCATCGCCGCCTACCTGATCGCCATGGTAGCCATCGGCGTGGTGGTGGTCAAAAAGGTGCAGAGCACCGACGACTACTATCTGGGCGGTCGATCCTTCGGCTCACTGGTGCTGATGGCCACCGTGTGCGCCACCATTATCGGCGGCAGCGGCCTGATGGGCCGCGCCGGCGTGGCGTACTCCAGCGGCTTTAAGGCCATTATGACGGCGCTGCCCTATCTGCTGGGTATGTTCATCTTCTCCGGCTTTGCGGGGCGTATCTCCGCCGTAGGCACCACCTTCAACGTCACCTCCATCCCCGATCTGTTCGAGCAGCGGTTCGGAAAGACCGCCAAGGTGATCCTGGGCTGTCTCATCGCCTTTACCATGATGGGCACCGTGGCCTCTCAGGTAACGGCCACCGCCACCATCATCAACATGCTGGGCAACGAGATCGGCATCTCCTATGAGGTGGGCGCGCTAATCGCCTGCGCGGTGTTCATTATTTATACCGCTACCTCCGGTCTGTTCGGCGTGATCTATACGGATGTGTTCCAGTTCGTCATGCTGATCCTGTTCGTATATATCATGATCCCGGCGGCGTCGCTGGCCAAGCTAGGCGGTGTCTCCGTCTTTCTGGAAAATCTGGCCCCGGAGCTGGCAAAGCCTTATGTAGACGGCAATATCATCGGCGACATTATCACTTACTTTGTGTTTACGCTGGCAGGTGCGGAGATGTGGCAGCGCGCCTTTGCCGCCAAGAGCCAAAAGGCCGCCAAAGAGGGCCTGTTTCTGGGCACCTTCGTTTACGGCCTGACCATCCCGCTGGTGTGGTTTATGGGCGTAGTGGCACACCAGCTGGTCAGTGCGGACAAGATCGCCCAGTATGGCTCCACCGACGCGGTGGTGCCTGCCCTGGCCATTGAGATCCTGCCGGTGGGCCTGACGGGCCTTGCGCTGGCGGGCATCCTGTCGGTCATCATGTCCACAGCGGACAGCTATCTCATCGTCTCCGTGCAGACCTGCGTCCACGATATTTATAAGGTGTTCAAGCCTGATATTCCGGAAAAGAAGGAGCTGCGGCTGACCCGTGTGTTTGCCTTTATCCTGCCGCTGGGCGCACTGGTGATTGCCCTGTACATCAAGAACGCCTACAACATTCTCATGTTCGCCTGGAGCTTCTACGCGGCAGCGGCCGGACTGCCCGCCTTTGCCGCCCTGTACTGGAAGAAGGCCACCAAGGCTGGCATTATCTCCGGCATGGCGGCGGGCTTCGTGGTCTGCGTGGGCTGGAAGCTTATCGGCACCCCCTTCGGACTTGGCCCCACGGTACCCGGTGCTATCGCCTGCGCCGCCGCGCTGGTGATCGTCAGCCTTGCCACGTATAAAAAGACGCCCTCTACCTTCCTGGATCCCTATCACAGCGAAAAGGCCGGTGCGTAAGGCGGCGAGTCAGGCCCTCTGCTTGACGCGGCAGTCGATACGAACACGGTATGATCTTCCAATATTTTTGCCGTTTTCAGCTCAAAGCCACATCCAGCACCATCATGACGCTGAATCCAACGGCAAAGAAGACCGTGCCCAGATTGGAGTGCCGCCCCTGTGACATTTCCGGTATCAGCTCCTCCACCACCACATAGAGCATGGCACCGGCGGCAAAGCTCAGAAGATACGGCAGCGCCGGTATCACAAGCTGTGCGGCAAGAATTGTAAGTACTGCGCCGATGGGCTCTACAACGCCGGAAAACACTCCGCCAAGGAACGCCCTGCCCTTGCTCTCCCCCTCCGCTCTGAGCGGCAGGGAGATGATTGCTCCCTCCGGGAAATTCTGAATGGCGATACCAAGGGACAAGGCAAGTGCGCTTGCCGCCGTGATCTGGGGGTTATCCGAAAGAAAACCCGCATACATCACGCCCACCGCCATCCCCTCCGGGATGTTATGCAACGTAACAGCCAGCACCATCATGACGGTACGGCTCAAATTGCTCTTCGGGCCTTCCGCCTGTTCACTTCCCACATGGAGGTGCGGGATCAGGTGGTCAAGTGCCAGCAAAAACAGTATACCGCACCAGAAGCCCGCAAAAGCCGGAAGGAACGACAGCTTTCCCAAATGCGCCGACTGATCGATGGCCGGGATCAGCAGGCTCCATATGGAAGCGGCCACCATCACACCGGCGGCAAAGCCCGCCAGGGAGCGCTGCACCAGATCGCCAAGCGGCTTTTTCATGAAGAATACGCAGGCCGCGCCTGCTGTTGTTCCGAGAAACGGAATCAGCAGCCCGACAAAAACCTCCATTTCGTTCACCGTCCTTTGTCTCGCAGCGCCACCGCGTCCGCTTGCCCAAGTAAAAACTTCTCTGCATACCGGCAGAACTCCTCCGGATGGACAATGACCAATTCCGCGTGTGCCATCTTCGGGATGCCGTGGATGCGTATCTGCGGAAAATACCGCTTGATGAAGCGGATGTTGCTCCGGCGCGCCTTCTTCTCGTCGTCGCCGTACCAGTAGGTGAGCTTTTTGCTGCTCCCGGCAGGCGTCACCGGTAGCGCGTAATTGTTGCCGGACCAGAACACATTGCGGATCGTCCGGTCAGAGTAGGTCTTGAGGCAGCGCTCTATCTCGTCGTACTCTTTGACCGCGTCATGGCCCGGAAGGGTAAAACGCTCCGGCGGAAATGCCGTCTCCAGCACCTTGCGGTTGTTGGCCACAAGCTTGAAGGACAGCACATCCAGCGCCAAGCGCAGCTTTCGTACCAGATACGGAAGCTGATAGGGCGTGATCCCACCGTCGATGATGGCACGGCTGACCGGAATTTCCCCCAGCGCCAGTAAGCGGGTCAGACACGCGCCGCCCAGCGAACAGCCGTAGGCCGCGTCCAGATGGACAACACCATGGTTTTTCAAGTAGGCTGTCACCTCGTCCACGGTCTGCTCCACGGAGGTGAAGTCCCCCGGATACTCCGGCTGATGGCCGTCATAGATCACCTGAAAAACGTGCCACTTCCAGGAAAGCAGCGCAACGGTCTCCGAAAATGCCCATACAGGCTCTGCTGTACAGGGAAAGAACAGCAATGTCCTCTCATGCTCCTGTCCGTGTTCCCATATCTGCATGTTCTTCACCTTTCCTTTCATATATTCGGCATAAAAACATATGGTGTATTGTAGTTAGTCTGCGCTAACTATTATGCTTTTCAAAAGCCGCCAGCGGCAGCTTTCAAATTTCTCGATCTTCGCAGGCATAACGAACTGCGGCTTCTGATATAGCGGCGGTTATTGTCTTTTATAGTATAGCACAGAACTTTCCAAAGTCAAAGAGTGATTTTCGCCGCCTAAGCCGCTGATAAGGTCAAATTCAAAGCCAGCCATTTTCTCTCTGAAATCTCTCATACGAAAAGGACTGACACGCGAAACGTGTCAGTCCTTTTCGTATATACAGCGGTCTTTTACTCCGCCGTTTCGCCCCAGAATGCACAGATGCAGTTGGCGGCGTCGAACTCCTTGGTTCCCATACCGTAGCCGATGGCCTGCGTCGTGATAACGGGCATTCCGCCGAACCGGGAGACAAAGCGCTTCAGCAGCGCCGCACCGGTAGGCGTACACAGCTCCGTTTTGATATCGCCGCTGTACGCAGGGATACCTTGCAGCAGATAGGCCGTGGCGGGGGTGGGCACCGGCAGAATGCCGTGGGCGCAGCGCACCTGTCCGCCGCCGGTGCAGACCGGTGAGGCGATGATCTGTTCCGGCGCCAGCTTATGGAGCATCAAACACACCGCCGAAACATCCGCCAGCGCGTCCATGGTGCCCACCTCGTGGAAGTGGATCTCCGTGACGGGTACGCCGTGGGCATGGCTCTCCGCCTCCGCGATCATGCCGTAGACCGCCAGCACATCCTCCTTCACCGTCTCCGGCAGGTTCAGGTGATCCCGCACGATATGCTCAATCCCGTGCAGGCCGGTGTGATGATGGTGGTGGTGGTGCTCCCCGTGGTCATGGTCATGGTGGTGCTCGTGGTCATGGTGGTGGTCATGCATGGCTTCAGATTCCTCCACGCCGTTCACCTTCACCGACATATGGGTGCCGCGGATGCCGCAGCGCGTCACCGTCTCGTAACCGTAGACCACGTTGGGGATGCCGATGGCGTTCAGCTCCGCTATCGCCCCGGCCTTATCCGGCATCAGCTCCAGCAGCGCCGCCGTCAGCATATCGCCCGCCGCGCCCACGCCGCAGTTCAGATACAAAGTTTTCATCGTAATTCCTCCATAGGAGAGATAGCGCTTCGGGCGGAGTTTCCTCCGCCCGAAAAAAAGCTTTAGTTGTAGCGCACGCCGTACTCCAGACGGTCGCCCAGAATGCCCTTGACCACGTCGGCATTTCCGGGAGGGCAGCCAACGACCCAGCGGAAGTCCTTGGCGTCCGCCAGCTTCTTGCAGCAGATACCGATGCAGACGGTGTTGTCGGCATTGGCGTCGGCAGGCAGCATGTCCTCGGTGCAGGGGCCGACGCAGACGTTCATGTTCTCCAGATAGGGGAACAGGTTCTGGGCCTTCATGTCCATCAGGGCGCTGATGACGGTGTTGTGGCAGCCGGTGCAGGCGTCCTTGCTGAAAATCAGGTTGAAGCTCTGGGGGATACCCTCGATCTCCACCTCGCAGGAGCGCTTGAAGCGGCTGGCGACGTTCTCCACCTTCTCGCCGATGACTTCGATCTTAGAAAGATCCATCTCACCGAAGCCGCGCTTGTAGGCGGCGTTGGTGATCATGACCTCCTTGGGCTCATAGCCCATGATCTTGCTGGTAACAGCCTCGCAGGCTACCAAATCCTTGGAGCCGACGATCAGATTCATCTTCTTGGTCTCGCCGAAGATGGGGCCCAGACCCTGCTGGCCATAGGTACCGTCGATGATCTCCAGACAGGGCTTCAGGTGCAGGCACCAGTCCACGACGCCTTCGATCAGGCCCTTCTTGTGGAAGTCCTTCTTCTGGGTGTCGATCAGCAGGCCCTTCAGGTTCTTCATG
>OMNQ01000853.1_pt1 | contig 9669 bp, 3 predicted proteins | sample 1673871 | NCBI WGS metagenome assembly OMNQ01 (sample SAMEA103958130, study PRJEB25191) | human gut metagenome | biome: human-associated habitat [ENVO:00009003]; feature: intestine environment [ENVO:2100002]; material: feces | place: Germany | collected 2013/2015
ATGGAAGCTCGACCGCTTCTCCCGCAACCGCTATGATTCGGCAAAGTACAAGGCAATGCTGAAAAAGAATGATGTCCGCGTTCTTTCCGCCACCGAAGCAATCTCCGAAGGTGCGGAAGGGATTATCCTCGAGTCGGTGTTGGAAGGTATGGCGGAATACTATTCCGCAGATCTCGCCGAAAAGGTAACCCGCGGCATGACCGAAAATGCGCTCAAGTGCCGTTTCAACGGCGGAACAGTTCCTTTCGGTTATATGATTGACGAGGAGCAACATTATCAGATTAATCCTGCGCAGGCACCGCTTGTGATTGAAATGTTTCGTAGGTATGCCGGCGGAGAATCCATTACCGAAATCATTGAAGATCTTAACGCCAGAGGTATCCGAACATCAAGAGGTAATCGTTTCAACAAGAACTCCCTCGCCCGTATTTTTTCCAACCGTCGATATATCGGGGAGTATGCTTATAAGGATATTGCAGTTCCCGATGCGATACCGGCTATTGTTTCCAAAGATATTTTTGACCGCGTGGCAATCCGTATGGGGCAGAACAAACACGCAACCGGCAAGGCAAAGGCTCCCGAAAAGTATCTGCTGACGACAAAACTTTTCTGCGGCACATGTCATTCAATGTTTGTAGGTGACAGTGCAAATAAACCCAACGGCGTGATCTACCGCTATTACAAATGCGCAAGTGCAAAGCGCCATGAGTGCGATCGTAAAGCTCTCCGCAAGGATTGGACAGAAAATATCATCATCGAAAAAATCACTTCTTGGCTGAGTGATGACAAAACGATTGATCGCATGGCAGACGATGTTATGGCACTTTTAAGCGAAGAAAACGAGATGATTCCCGCACTTGAAGCTCAGTTGAAACAGGTGCGATCCTCTATTGACAACATTATGAAAGCCATAGAACAAGGAGTTGTGACACGAACCACGCGCTCAAGGCTTGAGGAATTGGAACACGAGGAGGAAAGCCTTACGGCGAATATTAGAGCAGAGGAAGATAAGAAGCCGAAAATCTCAAAAGAATTTATTCTCTTCACACTTGATAAATTCCGCAAGCTCGATCTGAGAATAGAGAAGAACAAGGAGCGCCTGATTGACGGGCTTGTAAAAGCAATAATTGTTTATGACGATCATTTTGAAGTATTTCTTACTTTCGATGATTCGCCTATCACCATACCAACTTCAGAAGAAATTGAATCCATGAAAAACAGTTCGGACATCGCATCGGTCACTTCACCATCGCAAGCACTTCGAAAGAAGTGCTTTTTTGCTTTATCTCCGTATTTTATATCGAAAACGTTGAAAAAATCGACAAAGAGCGGAAAAAAACGACAAAAAATGAGGAAAAAATATTGACAAAATAAGGAATAAAATATAAAATAGTTCACAGAAAAAGGAAATAAAGGAAATAAACGGGGGCGAATGTATTGAATACGGATTTTAATGAAAAAACAGGCAAAGATGAGGAGCATTTTTCGCTAAAAAGGATAATTGTCAGGTTTTTCGGATTTGTACTTTCTCTTGCAATGATGATTTCTTGCTCTTCTGCAGGGCATATTTTTGCATCGGGCGACCTTGCCGCGATAGGTGAAAAAAGCTATGCGAAAATAAGCGAGGCAATTGCCGCCGCGGGAGAAAATGATACCGTGAAGCTCCTGCCGAGAGCTGACGGAAGCCCTGTTTACGGCTGCTATACCGTTTTGGGGAAGAAGAATATCACGATAGATCTGAACGAAGCTACGATTGAGTACAGCGGTGAGAATAATTATTTGCTGAAAATAGAAAATTCCTCTGTCACAATAAAAAACGGGACACTCAATTTGCAGAATACAGGCTCTGCGGTGGCAGTATCGGGTAACTCAAATGTAATTTTCGAAAATGTAACAATCAAAACCTCGGGAAGAGGAGTGTTTGTGCAGAGCGCGGGAGATACATATATAAAGGTAAATTCCGGCACTGTGATAGATTCGGAAAAGCCGAGCTTTTACTTTGGCTCGGAAGATGCCGCGGAGAATATCACACTCGACATTTTCGGTAAGATAAATTCGGCAATGACAGCCATATATAATATATCAAAAGGCAAAGTAAAAATCAATCTCCACGGCGGAAGCGAGATAAAGGCTACCGATGTGGGAATATACAACAAAGAATCCGGCTTTTCGCTTGAGATGTACGGCGGACTTATCTCCGGCGGGACAGGTATTCACAGCATAGGCGGCAAGCTGACAATCCGAGGCGGACACATATCAGCCACGGGCAGCAAAGGAGAGGCGCAGAATACAGGCTGTGCAGTTTCATCGGCGGGAGCTTCGCTAAAGATAATCGGCGGAGTGTTTTATTCATCAAATGCCGGTGCTGTCGGCGGAGAATACTCGGATATCAGTGTAGTCGGCGGTTCGTTTTTTCCCGAGGTTCCGACTGCGGGGACAAGAAAGGGAGCAATATTCACCGAAGAGATAATAAACGGAATGCCGTATAAAGTCATATCCTGTGCCACCGACGGAGAGGCATATAAGATAGCGAAGCCTGCCGTTCAGATAGCGATGCTGGAGCCATGGGGAGTGAGAGTCAGTGCCGCTGTGACAAAGGACGGCGTGGCTGTAGCTCCTGCCGATTATGCGACGGAAAATATCAGATGCGGCGTATGGTTTGCCATAGGTGAAGAAAAATATACCTCTGCGGAAGAGATAAAGAATGCCGCAGGTTCGGAATACATCTCGGGAAAAGCCGATACTGAGGGTTTCTTCTGCGACTATCGCGGGATATATATTTATGATTTTGACAAATACATCAGCATAGCGATAGAACTTGACGGCGGAGACGAGAAGCTTTATTCAAAGACGATATCGTATTCGATGCTCGAGCTTATCGAAATGCGCCTTGGCGCGGATGATTGCCTCGGCGCGGAGAAGGATCTGCTGAAATATATGGTAGATTACCACATGTATGTCGATGCCTACAGTAAAGGTAACTGAATGAAAGCGGCTCGCGGAGATCCGCGGGCCGCATTCATTTGAAAAATGCACAAGCCCTGACAATAGTCATTGTCGGGGCTTGATTTTTGACGTTTTTACATAATCAGAATGTCAGCGTGAAGTTCCAGTCAAACTGCTTCTCTTTGAAGCGGTATTTCTCCATCGGGTGAGGGCCGCAGCTGTTGCTTCCGATGCCATCGACTTTATAGTTTATCAGAAGGACGGTTTCGGGGAGAGCTTTAAGCAGGTGACGGTGCGTCGCGGTTTCAAGGTCGCCCATGGTATAGTGCAGAGCGGAAAATTCAAAATCGCCGTATACGCTTATTTTATCATCGCCGCGTGAGAGGTGTGCTTCCGTTGCGCCATAGTGATTTCCGCATTCCTGCGGGCGGATATGCGGCTCGTACTGCTCGGAAACGGTGCTTTTCCAATATCCGAGGCGCGCATGATTATGCAGGTCGATATAGCTCTCTTCGGGTCCGTAGGCGAAATACTCCAGCTCCTCAAAGCCCTCGCGGAGAATCAGCTCGAGAGCAAATCTCGGCAGGCGGCTGTCCTCCTGTATATATTCCGGCTCTGCCGCCGAGATGTTTATCCTGATGCCGCCGCCGAATGTGTATTTTGCCGTCATGCCGAAGAGCGGCGTTCTCGACGGTGCGCCGAAGGAACCGCGGAAGATTATCTCGGGTGCGCCCTCTTCATTTATCTCGCATGAGTAAACATCAAAATTTGATGCGCGCAGGTGCATATTTTCCCAGCGGCGCTTTACATTCATGTGGTTGTCGGTCATTGCCATCCATGCGGTATAGCGCGCGGGAGCGGCAAGATATTCGCATCCGTTTTTCTTTATCGAGGTGGGAATGCCGAGCGCTTTATCAAAGGTATATGTCATCGCGCCGTCGGCTATTGTGATAAAACGCGCGCCGTTTTCGGCGATATGCGCTTCGCCCTCCGTTTCCGCGGCTTTTTCTTTTGCAAACGGAAGCACAACCTGCTCGTGGGCAAGCTCATCGCCTGCCTTTGCCCAAGGCGTATCCACACTGTAGCGGAATATAAATTCGGCTGTCGCGGGATATCTGCCGCCGCAGGGAAGCGGATCTATATGAACGGTCTGCGTACCTTTTGCCGCGACATTCAGCGGGAAACTGCCGCTTTGCAGTGTAGCTTTGCCGCAGAGAACGGCGTATTCGAGCGTGCATATCTTTTCGAGCGGGAGAAAATCGAGCGTGTTTGTTATCTCAAAATCGCCGTCGCCGAGATACCGCACTCTTGCGGGAGTCATGGCTTTTTTCATGGTTTTCATAGCGGTGTGCGGCGTTCTGTCAGGATAATTCAGCCCATCCACGCAGAAGTTGCCGTCGTGCGGATATTCGCCGTGGTCGCCGCCGTAGAGATAGTAGGGCTTGCCTTCCTCATCGTGGCTGAGAATTGCGTGATCTGCCCATTCCCAGATGCAACCGCCCATCAGGCGCGGATATTTATAGAAGAGCTCCCAATATTCCTCGGCATTGCCCGGTCCCAGTCCCATCGAATGTTCATATTCGCAGAGGAAGAAAGGACGCTTATCGCGCAGGTCCTGTCCCTCGGTTTCCGTAACCTCAACCGTCGGATACATTGTGCTGACTATATCCACGCAGGGATGAACGAAATCGCCTTCGGGTCCGTATTTGCGGTAGAGCGGGTCTATCGTGCGCTCATAATGCACGGGGCGGGAGGGGTCGGCTTTATGCGTATAATCAGCCATGGCGACATGATTTTCGCCGAACATGCTCTCGTTTCCGAGCGACCACATGATTACAGAGGAGTGGTTTTTATAGCGCTGCACCATATATTCCATCCTGTCAAGGAAAGCCTCGCGCCAGAGCGGGTCGCCCGATATCGGCTTGCCCGTATCCTCTATGCCGCGGATGAAAACGACGCCGTGCGTCTCTATATCGCATTCGCAGACAACATAGAAGCCCAGCTCATCGCACATCTCGTAAAATTCGGGTGCGCTCGGATAGTGGGAAGTGCGGATGCAGTTAATATTATTTTGCTTCATGAGGATGAGGTCGCGCAGGATATGCTCGCGCGGAACGGCATAACCGAGCGCGGCATCTGTATCATGGCGATTGACACCTTTCATTTTTACGGGGGTGCCGTTTACCTTGAAAACGCCGCCGCTCCATGAAATCTCGCGGAAACCGACTCTTATGCGGATAAATTCGCCGCAGGCGGAAAATACGACAGTGTAGAGATTCGGCTCCTCGGCATTCCAGAGCTTCACATTCGGAATAAACGGCTTGTCCGTGATGAAATTGCCGTCGGCATCGTAAATTTTACAGGAATATTCGCTCTTTTTGCCGCGGAATGTGACGGAAATATCGAGCGCGCCGCTGTTATCTGTCTTTATCGAGATATCATCGATATGGTTTTCGGGGCGGGTGAGCAGATATACATCGCGGAAAATTCCGTTGAAGCGGAAGAAATCCTGATCCTCGAGATATGAGGCGTCACTGCGCGTGAAAACGGCGACATGGAGAGTGTTTTCGCCGTTTACGGCATAGTCGGTGATATCAAACTCCGCGCCGTTATGCGAGCATTTCGACATGCCTGCGCTTTTGCCGTTGACATAGAGCAGGAAAGCGGAGCATACGCCTTCAAAGCGAAGATAAATACGCTTGCCTGCGGCTTTTTCGAGAGTGAACGTGCGGCGATAAAGCCCGACGGGGTTTTTCAGCGCGATATGCGGCATATTCATCTGCATGGGGTAGTTTACGTTTGTATACTGAATCTGACCGTAGCCGTGATTCTGCCAGCAGGAGGGAACGGGCAGCTTTTCGCTGAAATCAGCCGCCGTGATATCCTCGGGAAGCTCAAGCGGCGTTTCGTAATAGCGGAAATCCCATTCGCAGCCCGAGAGCAGGCGATAGCTTTCGTCGCGCATGCCCGCGAGCGCAGCGCTTTCACTTGCGCAGGGAATATATGCGGCGCGAGGCGCGGTTCTTCCCACACCCTGATTTTTCGGATTAAAAAGCTCTTCTGTAAACATTTCATTTACCTCACTTGTTTTGAGCAATCTGTATTTCAGCCCATGAAACCGTTCCGCTTCCGCCGCGGCTGTATATTTCCGCTACGGTGACGGGAGGCAGATTGCCGTCGTTTGCTATTTCAAGGGCATGGTATTCCATATCGTCGTACATCGGAAGCGCATACGGGACTTTGCCGATATACCTGCATGACATTGCATTTGCATATGCCGCCGGAATCGCGCTTTTGTTTTCTCCCGTGAAGCCGAGGACGAGAGTTACCCGTGCATCTTTCGGTATATTTCCCGTCGGTATGCGCAGAAGCGAATAGCCGCTCTCGGAAACTTTTGCGGGGAGCTGGCGGATTCTTGCCGCACCCGGGGCTGAGACATCGCAATAGGTCACGATATGGCGGCGGTCGCTTTTCTCAAGCAGAGAGGGACTTCCCGCCGAGCGGAGAAATTCGTCCATGCCGCGGTTTGCAAGGCAGTCGCCTTTTTCGCTCTCGTGCACGAGCGTGTCCATATAGTTGAAAAGGTATATCCCGTCCGCGCCCATCGACAGGTAGGCACAGCAGGAGCCGCGTGCGCTTTCGAGCGTATTTGAAAGGTACTTTCTCGGGCGGCGCGGATAAGGCTCGAGGAGAATTTCAAGCCCTGCGAGAATAAGCACGCCTTTTTTCTCGAAAACGCGCTTCCATATATCTATCGGCATATTGTTGTCTGCGCTCGACCATCGCGGGCTGACGGTTATCACATCGACAAGACCCTCATCTGCCCAAGTGAAAGCATCAAAGCCGAGCCGCATGGCAAGCTCGGGGTCGGCAGGCAGGCGCACTGCGGTCTTTATCCTTTTGCCGCGCTTTTCTCCTGCCGCCATGATGAGACTGTGCGCACTGCGCATGAAATCCGTCATTACGGCGATGCCCTCATATTCTCTGCCTACGCAAAGGCAGTACGCCTCGCGCATGAAATCCAGCTCTATGCCATCGGCATCGTAGCGCGAAAGCGACTCCTCTATCACGGCAAGGTAATAGCTTCGTACATCCTCGCGCATATAGTCAAGCGCACAGTCGTAGTTTGATACAGGCTCGCGGTATGGCGTCCGCCTGTATTCGGGATGCGCCTCGACAAGCTCGCTGTTCAGAAAATCGCCCTTTTTCGCCGAGCCGTGGATATCGTTCATGCGGATGCTTATCCAAGGGCGGATGCCTATTTCCCGCAGGCGCTCTATCCACATGGCGCGGTAGTCGAGCCCCGCGGCATAGAGGTCGCTGTTCATTTTCGCGCCCCATGTAACGGTGTTTTCACGCTCGTCCGTTATTTTGCCCGAGGAGAGCCAGAGGCGATATTTATCTATCGCATTGTCCGTGCGCCTGCTCGGATACCAGCACATGCTTGCATTGAGGCAGATGAGAAAATCCGTGATATCCGTTTCTTTATATCCGTCGATAAACGAATTTATATCGTCGGCGGTGATATCGTATTTTCCCGCGCGCATCCGCTCAAAAACGAAATGATTAGGGTCTTCATTGAAAAAAACGTACTTTTTCATATCCGTCTCCGTTTCAGACAAGTTGATTTTTGTTTCTGATGTATTCTATCTTTTCCCGCAGGGCGGCGTTTGCCTCCGAAGAGAGCATCGGGTCGGCGGCGAGAGTTTTGTCCGCCTCGTCAAAGGCGGTGTAGAGCGCCGCGGAGTCACCCATATTGATATACGGGAGCGAAAGCTCACCGCTCTGTCGTATCTTGCCGCTCCGGCTCTCTATGAAATCGCCGGGACCGCGTGTTTCGAGGTCAAATTCCGCTATTTTATAGCCGTCGGTGGTAGAGGCAAGCATTTCCAGCCTTTTGCGTGCATCCTCTCCCCTGCTGTCGGAAACGAGGACGCAATATGACTGCATCGCGCCTCTGCCGACTCTTCCGCGGAGCTGATGAAGCTGGGAAAGCCCGAAGCGCTCCGCATTTTCCACTATCATGAGCGTTGCAGTCGGCACATTCACGCCGACCTCGATTACCGTTGTCGAGACGAGAATCTGCACCTTTCCCGCGGCGAAATCACGCATTATCCTGTCCTTTTCCGTGCCGTTCATTCTGCCGTGCATGAGTGCCACGCGATACTGCGGGAAAATTTTCTCGGAAAGCTCGGCGTAATATTCCTTTGCCGAGCGGAGCTTCGGTTTTTCGCTCTCGCCGGAGCCGAAAAGCTCATCGAGCGAAATCTGCTCGCCGTTTTCATCCTCGAGCTTTTCCTCTTCCTCTATCGCGGGGCAGACGATATATACCTGCCCGCCCGCATCGATATTTTTCGATATGAATTTATAAAGTCGCTTCTCATAGCTGCTGTCTACGAGAAATGTGTCTGTCTTTCTCCTGTTCGGCGGCATTTCGTCCAGCGTGGAAATGTCGCTGTCACCGTAGAGAACCATCGCGAGTGTTCTCGGTATCGGTGTCGCGCTCATGGAAAGCGCATGGACGGATGCGCCCTTTGAAAAGAGCCGCTCTCTCTGACCCGCGCCGAAGCGGTGCTGTTCATCTGTTATCGCAAGCCCGAGGCGACGGAAATGCACGATATCTTCGATGAGCGCATGGGTGCCGATGACGATATCCGTGCTGCCGACGGCGAGCTTGTCGTAGATTTTGTTTTTCGCCGCCTTTGTGAGCGAGCCCGTCAGCAGAGCCACACTGTAGCCGAGCTTTTCAAAAAGCGGGGCAAGCGCCGAATAATGCTGGACGGCAAGTATTTCCGTCGGTGCCATGAGAGCCGCCTGATATCCGTTTTCGGCGGCGCAGAATAGCGCATATGCGGCGCAGAGCGTTTTGCCCGAGCCGACATCGCCCGTGAGCAGTCGCTCCATGAGAAAGCCGCCGGAAAGGTCGCTGTCGATTTCATCCATCGTCCGCAGCTGCGCACCCGTCGGCGAGTAGGGAAGCAGACAGAGAAGCTTTTCTCTGTCCGCTTTTTTATATGGTGCATCGGCTTTTCGCCTCTCTCTTTTGCCGGATATGCGCGAGAGCAGGGCAAATGTATAGAGGTCGTCAAATACCAAGCGCCGGCGAGCGATATCAAGCGTTTTAAAGCTGTCGGGAAAGTGAATCCCGCGCAGAGCATAGCCTATATCGCAGAGCGAATGTCTGCGCCGCAGCTCAAGCGGCAGGGTCTCTTTTATGCCGTCCTTTACCACGGGGGAGAGCAGGAGCGCGAGCGCACCCGAAACGGCTGTCCGCATCTGCTTCTGTGAGATTCCCGCCGTCAGCGGATAGAGGGGGCTGAGCGGCAGAAGTCTCGCGCCGTCGCCTGCCGGCTCGGCTATTGGCGATGCCATGGAAACGCCCGTGCCGGTGCGTTTCACTCTGCCGTAGAAGCGGTATGTGCCGCCCTGCACTATGGAATCCTTTATATAAGGCTGATTGAAATATGTTATCTTGCAGCTTCCCGTATCGTCAAAGGCTGAAAATTTTGTGAGAGTCATGCCGCGGCGTATCATCGCCGTCTGCGGTCGTCCCGAAACGGTGAGAACGAGCGAGCATACGGCTTCGTTTTCGATATCGGCGATATTTCTCACATCGCCGCGGTTTTCATATGCGCGCGGATAGTGACGCGCCACATCCCATATGGTGGAAATGCCTATTTTTGCGAGCGCCTGCGCCTTTTTTTCGCCTATGCCCTTGCAGTA
>OMNQ01000855.1_pt1 | contig 9664 bp, 6 predicted proteins | sample 1673871 | NCBI WGS metagenome assembly OMNQ01 (sample SAMEA103958130, study PRJEB25191) | human gut metagenome | biome: human-associated habitat [ENVO:00009003]; feature: intestine environment [ENVO:2100002]; material: feces | place: Germany | collected 2013/2015
AGGGGCATTTTTGCTGTATAAAATCGGTTGCAGTTTGCCGGGCGATACGGTATAATAAAATATGGTTTATTCTATCTGTGCCCCGGGTGGTATTTCCCGGGAGAATAAGAGCAGGGCAGGTGCAGAAATTGGAAAAGAAAGTATCAGCCGTTCTGGTGGCGGCAGGGTCCTCCACCCGCATGGGGTTTGACAAGCTCAGCTTTGATCTGGGCGGGGAGACCGTGGTGCAGCGGAGCATCCGGGCCTTTGCGGAGTGTCCGCTGGTCAGCGAGATCGTTCTGGTGGCCGGGAAGAACCGGGCATTTCTGGAACAGCAGGCCGCGGCCTGCACAAAGCCGGTGCAGGTGGTGCAGGGCGGCGCGACCCGTGCCGAGAGCGCGAAGAACGGCGTGCTGGCCGCCCACGGAGAGCTGGTGGCTGTCCATGATGCCGCCCGTCCCTTTGTCAGTCAGGCTGTCATCACGGCGGCGCTGGAAGCAGCCGCTGCCTGCGGTGCTGCCGCCCCCGCCGTGCCGGTAAAGGATACCGTCAAGCGGGCTGTGCGGGGCGACGGCAAAACTGTGCCGGAGCATTGCATGGTCACTGATACCCCTGACCGCAGCACCCTGTATGCGGTGCAGACCCCCCAGTGCTTCGACCGTGCGGCGTATCTGGCCGCGCTGGATGAGCTGGATGCGGAAAAAGCCCGCCTGGTCACCGATGACTGCAGCCTGTTTGAACTGACCGGCCGCCCGGTGCAGCTGACCCAGGGGGATTACGCCAATCTGAAGATCACAACGCGGGAGGATCTGCCCCGCGCCGAACAGAAAGAAGGAAATGATATGCGCATTGGTCATGGTTATGATGTTCACCGTCTGGTCGAGGACCGCAAGCTGATCCTGGGCGGCGTGGAGGTGCCTTTTGAAAAGGGCCTGCTGGGCCACTCGGATGCCGATGTGCTGGCCCACGCTGTGATGGACGCTGTGCTGGGTGCCGCCGCGCTGGGCGACATCGGCAAGCACTTCCCGGATACCGACCCCACCTACGCCGGTGCCGACAGCCTGCAGCTGGCGCAGCATGTGGCACGCATCATGTGGGAGAAGGGCTGGAAGATCGTGAACATCGATTCCACCCTGCTCTGCCAGAAGCCCAAGCTGGCCCCCTACATCCCCGCCATGCGGGAAAATCTGGCCGCAGCCTTCGGGATGCCGGTGGATGCTGTGAGCGTCAAGGCCACCACCGAGGAGCATCTGGGCTTTACCGGCGAGGGCTTGGGCATTGCCGCCCATGCTGTCGCCCTGATCGAGAAGCTGTAACGGGAGAGACACTCTGATGACTCTGAATTCGATCATCGCCAATTTCCAGACCTTCAAGCTGGCCGATCTGCTGGATATCGTCATCATTGCTTTCCTGATCTACCAGCTGCTGGGCATCATCAACCGCACCCGCGCCGGGCAGCTGGCCAAGGGCGCGCTGCTGGTGCTGGCGGTCTATCTGGTGGCCAACGTGCTGAACATGCGCACCGTCACCTGGCTGCTGAACTCGCTGCTGCAGGTCGGCCTGCTGACGCTGGTGGTCCTGTTCCAGCCGGAGATCCGCCGCGCATTGGAGCGGATGGGCCAGACCGACCAGTGGGCGGGCAAGCTCTTCAACATCAAGGGACGCTATAACGACCCCAGCTTCAAGGGGGCCTGGCGCAGCGCCATCATTGCCATCTGCGATGCCGCCGAGCGCTTTTCCGAGACCAAGACCGGTGCCCTGATCGTGCTGGAGCGCAACACCAACCTCTCTGAGATCGTGCGCACCGGCACACCCGTGAACAGTGCCGTCAATCTGGAGGTGCTGGGCACCATCTTCTACGAGGGCACCCCCCTGCACGACGGTGCCGCCATCATCGAGAACGGCCGCATCAAGGCGGCGGGCTGTGTGCTGCCGCTGTCCAATAACCTGGACCTTGGCAAGGATATGGGCACCCGCCACCGCGCCTGTCTGGGCATCGCGGAGAACTCCGACGCCATCGCCATCGTCGTCAGCGAAGAGACGGGCATCATCTCCATGGCCAAGAACGGCGTCCTCATCCGCCACTTTGACCGCCAGACCCTGTACACCCGTCTGGTGGATGAGATGATCCCCAAGGAGACCGCCAGCGAAAAGACCGACAACAGCTGGAAGGGCAGAGTCAAGCGCCTGCTGAGCTGGGTGAACCAGAAAGAGGAGGACGAGCAGTCATGAGCAACGAGCCGAACAAGAGCGGCACAAAGCCCGCCATCCAGCACAGCAAGAGCATCCTGGACGACCGCCGCATCCGGTTGCTGCTGGCCATCGTGGGTGCCATCGTGGCCTGGATGGTCGTCACCATCGTGGTCCAGCCCGGCACCACCAAGACCATCGCCAATGTGCCGGTGGATTTCACCTACGATTCCGCCGCGTACACCTCCCGCGGCCTGAGCATCGTCAACGCCCCGGAAAAATACGTCACCCTGAAAGTTTCCGGCGACGGCTACGCCATCGGCAGCCTCACGGCATCCGATTTCGTCGTCTACCCGGACTGGTCCGGTGTGCGCGACAGCGGCGAGAAGACCCTGCATCTGCAGGTGCGGGGCGTCAACGGCCTACTGAACGGCGTCACCGTCTCCATCGAGGGCGGCGACAACAGCGTGGACGTGGTCTTTGATGTGGTGGAGGAAAAGACGGTCCCCATCACGGTGACCACCAACTACCTGACCATTGCCGATGGATATATTTTGTATGGGACGGAGCTTTCGAAGGAGAGTGTGACCCTCTCCGGCCCCAGCACCGAGATCGACAAGGTGACCACCTGCACCGCTGAGGTGACCCACAACGGCGAGCTGACGGAATCCGTCACCCTTGATACCGCCCTGCGGTTCTACACCAACAGCGGCAGCGAAGTCGAGTTCGCGTACACCACGCTGGAAGAGTCGAGCGTGGAGGTCACGCTGCAGGTCTACAAGATGGCCACGCTGCCCGTCAGCGTCAGCTTCATCAACGCCCCGCGCGACTTTGACGACTCGGTGCTGACCTACACGCTGAGCAAGAAGACCCTGAACGTGGCGGGCCCGGCCAGCCAGATCGACAAGCTGTCCACCCTGTCCGTCGGCACCATCGACCTGTCCACCTTCTCGCTGAACAAGGTCTATGAAATGCCCATCGAGCTGCCCAGCGATATCCGCCTGCTGGACAACATCTCCACCATCACCGTCAGCTTCGATTCCTCCAAACTGGAGACCAAGACCCTGAATCTGCCCGCCGCGTGTGTGCAGGTGGTCAACCTGCCCTCCACCTATACCCTGACGGTGGAGACCGAGCGGCTGATGAACGTGACCCTCTGCGGCCCGGCGGGCGCGATGGAGACCCTGACGCCGGAGCAGGTCGTCATTGAGATCGACGCGGACGACTTCGCAGTGGCCATCGGCCAGCAGAACATCGCATGCAGACTGTATGTGCCGTCCAACGGCAAAATTTTCGCGCTGGGCAGCTATGTCATCCAGTGCAAGATCGAGAGCAACTAAAACGCAGCCCGCTCCGTCCATACTGTATGCAGGGGGCGGCAATGAAAAAGAAAGCAATCATCGTATGATTTTGGTAAGAGACATCAGGCTTCCCCTTTCCGCCGGGGAGCCGCAAGCCTTTGAAAAAGCGCTGCACCTGGCCCGCATCCCCCGCAGCAAAGCCGCCCATCTCGGTGTGGCAAAGCTGTCGGTGGATGCCCGCCACGGCCAGCCCAGACTGGTCTATACCGTTGCGGTAACGCTCAAGGACGAGGGTGAGGAATCTGCATTTGCAGGGGCCTCGCCCTGCGTTGCTCTCCGCAGCAGGACCGATTTTTCCGTCCAGAACGGCACCGAGCCGCTGGCCCACCGGCCCATCGTCTGCGGGCTTGGCCCGGCGGGGCTGTTCGCGGCGCTGCTGCTGGCCCGGCAGGGCTACCGGCCCATCGTGCTGGAGCGCGGCCCGGCGCTGGACGAGCGGGTGCAGGCGGTGGAACACTTTTCCGCCACCGGCGAGCTGGACCCCAACGCGAACATCCAGTTCGGTGAGGGCGGCGCAGGCACCTTCTCGGACGGTAAGCTGACCACCCGCATCGGTGACGAGCTGTGCGGCCTTGTCACGGAAGTGTTTTTGCAGCACGGTGCCCCGGCGGAGATCGCCTGGAAGCAGAAGCCCCATGTGGGCACCGACCTGCTGCGGGGCGTCATCACCTCCATCCGCAAAGAGATCGAATCCCTGGGCGGTGAGGTGCATTTCAACACGGCTCTCACCGGTCTGGAACAGAAAAACGGACACATTACCGGAATTTTCACAACGGATGGTTCCTTTGCCTGCGAAGCACTGGTGTTTGCGGTGGGCCACTCGGCCCGCGATACCTTTGCCATGCTCATGGACAGCGGCCTTGTGCTGGAGTGCAAGCCCTTCAGCGTGGGCTTCCGCGCAGAGCATCTGCAGAGCGAGATCGAAAAGAGCCTGTATCACGAGGCGGCAGGCCACCCGGCCCTGCCCCGCGGCGAATACCAGCTGTCCCAGCATGTGGGGGAGCGGTGCGTGTATACCTTCTGCATGTGCCCCGGCGGGCAGGTGGTGGCCTCGGCCAGTGAGGAAGGCCGTGTGGTGACCAACGGCATGAGCTACCATGCCCGCAGCGGCAAAAATGCAAACGCCGCCGTGGTGGTGAGCGTGAACGGCACCGACTTTGCAAACGACCCCCGGCAGGCCATCGCGTTCCAGCGGGAGCTGGAAGCAAAGGCCTACGCGGCAGGCCGTGCGGCCGGGCCTTACGCCGCCCCGGCCGAGAACATCCGGAGCTTTCTGGAGGGCAAAGGCCAGCTGCACATCGGCAGCGTGGAACCGACCTACGACCGCGGCGTGACCGCAGCCGACCTGGGCAGCCTGCTGCCTGCGGAGCTGGCCGACACCCTGCGGGCCGGTCTGCGTGCCTATGAGCACAAGATCGCGGGCTACACCGCACCGGATGCCATCCTCACCGGCCTGGAGACCCGCACCAGCAGCCCGGTGCGGCTGAAGCGGGAAGAGAACTTCGAGTGCACCCAGCTGGCAGGGCTTTACCCCTGCGGCGAGGGCGCAGGATATGCGGGCGGCATCATGAGCGCCGCCGTGGATGGCCTGCGGGTGGCCCGCGCCATCATCAGCCGGTATGCACCGGCAGAAGGGTGAGAAAATTTTGATGTACGATCGTGAAAACGATAACCGAAATAACGAAGGCCGGCAGGTACAGCAGGAGCTGGAAGACCAGCTGCGCGCCTTTGGCGACACCATGACCGATGCCTTTGCCCACGGCTTTGAGGGCAGGGGAATGGACATCGGTGACCGCGCCTTTGATGTGGGCAAAGCCGCTGTCCATGCAGCCAACTACGGTATCGGAGAGGCCGCAAAGGCCTTCCGGGGACGGAACAACTCTGCCGGCGGCAGTGCCGGGCAGCCTTTTCGCGCGGAAGATGCCGCCGGGATGCCCGGCTGGTTCCGGCAGATTTTTGCAAAACCGGAGCCGACCCCGGTGGAAAGTATCCGTATCAGCGCAAAAAAACGCTATAGCGCGGGCTGCACTCTGCTGGCCGTGGGCATCACCTTTGCGGTGATCTTCGGGCTGGGGACGCTGGGCTGCCTCATCGGGCTGGGCACTATTTCGCCGGCTGCTTTGGGTGACGTTGTGGTGTCGGCTACTGAGGGCGGCGGCATCCTGATGACGGGCACGGACTACGTTATGAACACCGCCTACAACGTGCTGGGCATCGTCAGCAGCGTGCTGGGCCTTGCCACGGCGGGCTTTGGCTGGATGACGGCCTGTGGTGCAGCCCGGATGAAGGCGGGCAGACAGATGGGCCAGTTTGCCGACTACGCCGACAGCGTGGACTACCATAAGGGCCTGCCTGTTTCGATGCTGGCCGACCTGACCCACCAGAAATCGAAAAAAGTGCACAAGCGGCTGCAAAAATACATCCGCAAAGGCTGGCTGAACGGATGGCTGGATGAAAAAGCGGAAACACTCTATCTGACGGCGGAGGATTACCGCGCCGCGCAGGAGGCCAGAGCCGCCGTGCAGGCAGAGCCGGAACCCAAGGCCGAACCGCAGGCGGAACCCCAGGAGACCCCGCTCAACCTCGAAACGACCCGCCGCTTCGCCAAAGTGCTGGCGCAGGAGCAGCAGCTCATGCAGGATGCACAGGGCGCGGAGGAGCTGGCCCACATGCAGAAGACCACCGAGGCCATCTGCGACTGGCTGGAAGCCCACCCCGAAAGCCTGCCGAAAGCACGGCGGTTCGCGGAATACTATATCCCGACCACCCTCAAGCTGCTGCACACCTACAACGATGTGCAGGGCCAGAAAGGCGATAATGCCGAGAGCATCCGCCGGGACATCGCGGGCATTCTGCATACGCTCAATCAGGCGTATGACAACCTCTACGATAATCTGCTGAGCGATGTGGCGCTGGATGTCTCCAGCGAGATCGCGGCATTGCAGGGAATGCTGGCCAACGACGGCCTGACCGGGGAGGGATTGCGATGACCTGCCGGGCATGGACCTTAAAAGAATTTGACCGCACCGCCCTCAAGGAACTGACCGCCGCCATTGCGGAACAGAACACCGAAGAACTGGAGCAGAACGCTCTGGACGACGAGCCCTGGAGCGAGCAGAAATACGCCGCCACGCTGGCGGCACAGCAGAAGGAAGCGGGCCTGCTGGCGGGTGTGCTGGCCGCGCGCGGCATCACTGACCCCACCGAGGCGCTGACGCTGCTGGCGGGCGAGGAAGAGCTGAGCGACCCCATGCTCCTGACGGACATGGACAAAGCCTGTGCCCGCATCCTTGAAGCCATCGACAAAGAACAGACCATCGTTGTTTACGGCGATTATGATGTGGACGGCGTGACGGCCACGGCCCTGCTGTACCAGCACCTCAAGGGGATGGGCGCAAACGTCAAGTGCATGCTGCCCAGCCGCGAGGGCGACGGCTACGGCCTTTCGAAAAACGCCGTCCAGTCCATCCACGACAAGGGCTGTCAGCTCATCGTCACGGTGGACAACGGCATCTCCGCGCTGGAAGAAGCCGACTTTGCGGCTTCGCTGGGCGTGGACCTCATCGTGACGGACCACCACCTGCCCCACGACACCCTGCCCCACGCAGTGGCCGTCGTGGACCCCCGCCGCGCCGACGATCACAGCCCTTTCAAGGGCCTGTGCGGCGCAGGGGTGGCCTTCAAGCTCTGTGCGGCGCTGGACGGCTGCCCGCCGGAAGAGATGCTGGACTACTGCGGCGACCTGGCCGCCGTGGGCACCGTGGCGGACGTCATGCCGCTGACCGGCGAGAACCGCACCCTCGTCAAGGCGGGCCTGAAACTGCTGCAGCAGACCGACCGGCCGGGCTTTTCGGCCCTGCTGGAAGAGGTCGGTCTGGCGGGCAGGCCCATCACGGCTGAGAACGTCAGCTATGCCATCGCGCCCCGCATCAACGCGGCGGGCCGGATGGACAACGCCGTCACCGCGCTGCAGCTCGTCCTCTGCGAGGAGGAGGAGCGCGCCGAGGAGCTGGCGCATAAGCTGAACGAGATCAATGTGGCCCGGCAGGAGACCGAGCAGGAGATCGTCCGGGCTGCGCAGGAGCAGCTGGATGCGGAACCCGCCATCCTCGAAGACCGGGTCATCCTCATCTGGGGCCGGGACTGGCACCCCGGCGTCATCGGCATCGTAGCCTCCCGGCTGGTGGAAAAGACCGGCCGCCCCGTCATCGTCGTCTCGGTGGATGAGCACGGCGAGGGCAAGGGCAGCGGCCGCAGTGTGCAGGGCTTCAACCTGCACGCCTGCATCGCCTCGTGCGAGGACATCCTGCTCCGCTTCGGCGGCCACGCCATGGCGGCGGGCCTCTCGGTGCGGGAAGAGAACCTGCACGAGCTGCGCCGCCGCCTGAACGAGTGGGCCGCGCGGGAGTGCCCCGTGCTCCTCACGCCGCCGCTGGAATGCGACCTGTCCATCCATCTGGACCGCATCACCGTGGAGTCGGTCCGGCGGCTGGAACAGCTGGCCCCCTACGGAGCCGAGAACCCCACCCCCGTTTTTGTGCTGGAAAAGGCCGTCATCGACGGCATCTACCCGGTGTCGGAGGGCAGGCACTGCCGCCTGCGCCTGCGGCAGGGCAGCGCCAGCATATATGCCGTCTGGTTCGGGATGCACCCGGAGCAGCTGCCCTATGCCATGGGCGATGTCGTGGATGCCGCGCTGAACCTTTCGGTCTACGATGCGCCGCGCGGGGCACAGCTTTCGGGCCGCATCCTGGAGCTGCACCCGGCGGGGCTGGGCAATGCGGCCGCCGAGCAGACGGCGCTGGTGCAGGCGCTCCGGCGCGGCACCCCGCTCACGGCGGAACAGAAAGCAGCCGTGGCGCCCAAGCGGAGCGATATCATCACAGTGTACCGTGAACTGCAGGCCCGGCGCTGGCACGCTGAGGATCTGCAGCCTCTGTTTGCAAAGCTGGGGGAGCAGAACACCGGCAAGATCCTGGTCGCGCTCACTGCCCTCGAACAGGTGGGGCTCATCGCGGTGCAGGAATGCGGCGGGGCAAAGTTCTGGGAACTGGTGCCCGCACAGGGCAAGAAGAACCTTGCCGACGCACCGATCTTGAAATGTCTGGAGGAAGAGTAAATGCCAGAGGGAAAAAGTATGCTGGACCCGGTCAAGCCGGAGGATTCCTATTCCGCAAAAACACACCTGCATCAGGCTGTGAGCAACCCGCCGGAAGTGGCGACGGTCGCAGCCACGGCTCTGCCTGCCAATGCCCCCGAAGGGGCGCTGCCCAGTGAGGTGCGCCCGGAGATCATCACCTGGGAAAAGCTGGTGGAGGCCATCCAGGCCAGCGGCAAAGCCTACAATATGGAGATGATCCAAAAGGCGTATGATCTGGCCAACAATGCCCACAAGGGCGTCTGCCGCCGCAGCGGCGAGCCCTACATCTGCCACCCGCTGGCCGTGGCCCGGCTGGTGCTGGATCTGGGCATGGACTCCGAGAGCATCGCCGCCGCTCTGCTGCACGATGTGGTGGAGGACACCCCCACCACCCTGGACGACCTGACGGCCCAGTTTGGCTCCGAGGTGGCCCAGATGGTGGACGGCGTCACCAAGCTGACCAAGATCCAGTTCTCCAACATCGAGGAGCTGCAGGCCGAGAACCTGCGTAAGATGCTGCTGGCCATGAGCCGCGACGTGCGCGTGATGATCATCAAGCTGTGCGACCGGCTGCACAATATGCGCACCGGTGACGCCTGGCCGGAGCAGAAGCGCCGCGACAAGGCCCGCGAGACCATGGAGGTGTATGCCCCCATCGCCAACCGTCTGGGCATCCTGAACGTGAAGGAAGAGCTGGAGGACCGCAGCCTGCATTACCTCGACCCCGTGGGCTACGAGGACATCAGCAAGATGCTGAGCGAGCGGGCCGGGGAGGAGTTCCTGGCCAAGGTGTCCGGCGTCATCGAGCGCCGCCTGATCGAGAGCGGCATCGAGGGTGCCACCATCAAGCGCCGGGTCAAGAGCATCTACGGCATCTACCGCAAGACCATCATGCAGAACAAGTCCTTCGACGAGATCTATGATATCTATGCGGTCCGCATCATTCTGGATACGCTGGCCGAGTGCTACAGCACCTTGGGCCTGATCCACGATA
>OMNQ01000862.1_pt1 | contig 9640 bp, 9 predicted proteins | sample 1673871 | NCBI WGS metagenome assembly OMNQ01 (sample SAMEA103958130, study PRJEB25191) | human gut metagenome | biome: human-associated habitat [ENVO:00009003]; feature: intestine environment [ENVO:2100002]; material: feces | place: Germany | collected 2013/2015
GTATTTCACAAAAGTCACTACTTTGTGATATATTGCAAAAAAGAGAGATGCGCGGCGGAGTTTCAACCTGTGTTTTGTTTAACATGTATGAAAAATCACAAGCGCTGGCATCCTTCGGCAAAATATGTAGCACCCCGGCAGAATCTGCCGGCTATAAATAAAAAAGTATGAAGGGAGACCCCAAAATGAAGAAAACGCTGTCAATCGCACTTGCTCTGATCATGGCGCTGGGCCTGCTTGCAGGCTGCGGCTCCAGCTCCTCTGCCCCCGCATCCGCCCCCGCGGCAGACGCACCCGCCGCGGAAGCCGCGTCCGAACCGCTTCGCGTCGCGGTGCAGTCCTTCTATTGCAGCTCCATGGTGGAGTATATTCAGGCCAACGGTCTGGATAAGGAAGCCGGCCTTGATATCGACTGGATCGTGTTCAACGGCGGCGCGGCCATAAACGAGGCCATGGGCGAATGGGATATCGCTGTCACCGGCGGCGCGTTCGTCTACGCCCTCGCAAATTACGACTGCAAGCTCGTTGCGCATCAGGTCGATGGCACCGGCGGCAACTACTTCTGCGCCAGAAAGGGCGATCCTCTGCTCGACGCAAAGACGCCCGAGGAAGCGGCAGAGTGCATCCGCGGCAAGACTCTTCTCACCTGCTTCGGCACGACCGGCCACTACACCATGAACCTCTTCCTTGAGTCCATCGGCGTCAGCCCCGACGAGGTCAACATGATGAACCTTGAGATCGCCAACGTCTACTCATCCTGGGTCGCCGGCGAGGGCGATTACTGCGTCCTGACCGAGCCGTACTGCTACTATGACATGGACGAGATGAACACTGAGATCTACGCCACGCTCGAGTCCATCGGCGGCGAACTGTTCGAGTCCACCGTCTGCACCAAGGACGCCTATGAAAACAGATATGACGACGTCGTCAAGTTTGTCAGCATCCTCTACAAGGCCTGTGACGCTCTGTCCGCCGACGAGGATCTCGCCGTCAACACAGTTATGAACTGGTACGCCAACTGCGGCAAGACTCTCGACGAGGGCGAGGCCCGCCAGTCTGTCGAGTCCAAGCCGTTCATCAGCTCCGACGAGGCTTCCAAGATCACTCTCGGCGAGTTTGCGGAGTCCTACGCCGCATGGTTCGCCTCCCGTGAGCTCATCGACGCCAAGGGTCTTGAAAACGTCAAGAACAATATCGCCTCTGACGTGTTCGCCGACGCGCTTGCGGCCCTCGGCAAGTAATATCCCGCATAATTCGGAGCGGACGCTGTGGCCGCCGCCGGGCTGCGCCTTGCTGCCCTGCGCATATCCATGCTCGGCTCCTCCGGTTCGGGAGGGCGTTTTCAAGCGCCCTCCTTTTCACAACAGAAAGGTTTGCTTATGAATCGTGAACAAAAACTAAGCACCGCAAGAAAGCAGAAGATGAAGTACCGCGCGATTTCCGTTCTGTCGGTGGCGGTGTTCATCCTTATCTGGTATGTTGCGACTGCCGTTTTGGAGCTTGTCCCGTCATATTCGCTGCCCAGTCCTGTGAAGGTCTTTTCGACCTTCATCGCAAAGCTCAGCTCCAAGGCGCCGGACGGGGCGACGCTCGGCCAGCACTTCCTCGCCAGCCTTCAGGTCGCCACATACGGCTATGTCCTCGGCGCCGTCATCGGCGTGCCCCTCGGCATCGCCATGGGCTGGTTTGACTGGGTGGACAAGCTTTTCAGACCCGTCTTTGACTTCCTCAAGCCTATCCCGCCCATCGCGCTCATCCCGGTCATGATAGTTATTTTCGGCATTTCCATCCGCGCAAAGGCCGTTCTTATCTTCTTCTCGACCGTCATTCCCTGTATTCTCAACTCCTATTCCGGCATTCGTCAGACGCGCCAGATACACCTCTGGGTCTCGCAGACCTTCGGCGCGACGAATTCCCAGCAGCTTTTCAGCGTGGCCATTCCCTCGGCGATGCCCATGATCTTCGCGGGGCTTCGCGTGGCGATGGGCTCTTCGTGGATGGCGCTCGTCGCGGCGGAGCTTCTGGCTTCCACGCGCGGCCTTGGCTATCTCATCTCCATCGGCCGCTCGCTGCTGCGCTCTGACCTAATCATCGTCGGCATTCTGTGCCTCGGTATGATAGGCATCGTTATTTCCGCCCTGTTCGACGTGGTCGAAAGGCTGTTTGTACGCGGGAGGAATGAGAAATGAACAACTCGAAATTCAAAGGAAAGCTCTCCTCCGCGCTTCTGGCGTCGATCGGCCTTGCCGCCATCATCGTTATCTGGTGGCTCGCCGTTAAATTCACGGAGATCGGCCTTCTTCTGCCAAGCCCGCTGGACGTGCTTGAGCGTATCATATATAACTGCTCTCACCCCATCGGCCGTAAATTCACCCTGCCCGTGCACCTGCTGATAAGCCTTCGCCGCGTGCTCCTCGGCTTCACAGTGGCGTCCGTCGCGGGCGTTATCCTCGGCATCGCCATGGGCCGCTCAAAGATGATAGAGGCGATCTTCCGCCCGCTTTTTGAGCTTGTCCGCCCCATCCCCAGCGTCGCGTGGATCCCCCTTGCGATAGTCTGGTTCGGCATCGGCGAGTCCGCGAAGTTCTACATCATTTTCATGGCCGGCTTTGTCAACATCGTCGTCAATACCTATTCCGGTGCAAAGCAGGTCGATGAAAACATGCTGGGCGTGGCGTACATGCTCGGCGCGAATAAGTATCAGGCATTCTTCCGCGTCGTTATCCCGTCCTGCGTGCCCTATATCTTTGCCGGTATGCAGGTCGGCCTGTCCACATGCTGGATGGCTGTCCTCGCGGCGGAAATGGTCAGCTCCACCGAGGGTATCGGCTGGGCTATCACGGCCGGACAGGAAGCGGGCGATATGACGCAGATATTCGTCGGCATCATCGCCATCGCAATAGTCGGCCTGCTGCTCGCGGCGCTGATGCGCTGGCTTGAGCGTATTCTTTGTCAATGGAGGGTCCGCGGCTCATGATAGAAAACAATTCACGCAAGGCCGTCATCAACTGCGACCATGTCAGCAAGACGTTCTACAATCTCTCCGGCGATCATCTCGTCGTGGACGACCTCAACTTCAAGGTGTATGAAAACGAGTTCGTGGTGCTCTTCGGCCCCGGCCAGTGCGGCAAAACGACCATCCTCAATCTCATCGCCGGGCTGGAGCTGCCCACGGGCGGCAAGATAACCGTCTCCGGGGAAGAGGTCACAGGCCCCTCGCCGAAGCGCGGCATGGTCTATCAGACCACCAACCTTTTCATGTGGTACAACGTCATGAAAAACGTTGAATTCGGGCCGAGTGTCCGCGGTGTGCCGAAGAAGGAGCGCCGCGCCCGCGCGCAGCATTATATTGACCTTGTCGGCCTCAGCGGCTTTGAAAAGCATTACCCCGTCAAGCTCTCCGGCGGTATGCAGCAGCGCGTCGGCATAGCGCGCGCCTACTGCAACGAGCCTGAGCTTATATGCATGGACGAGCCCTTCGGCCACCTCGACGCGCAGACGCGCTATCTCATGGAGGAAGAGGTGGACAGGATAAGCAGCGCGGAAAAGCGCACAGTCGTGTTCGTCACGAATAACGCTGAAGAGGCGATATATCTTGCCGACCGTATCATCCTTCTGCACAACTGCCCCACGTCCGTCCATAAGGAATATATCGTTGACCTGCCCCGCCCGAGGGATTATACCTCGCCCGAGTTTCTTGCCCTGCGCGAGCGGATAACCAACGAAATGGACAAAACCCTGTAAGAAAGGGGAATTTCAATGTCTGATGAAGTAAAAGTATCTGTAAAAAACCTCACCAAGAGCTTCGGCGACCTGCTCGTGCTGGACGATATATCCTTTGAGGTCATGAAGGGCGAATTCCTCTGCATCGTCGGCCCCACGGGCTGCGGCAAGACGACCTTCCTCAACAGCCTCACAAAGCTCTATAATATCGACAGCGGCACCATCACGCTCGACGGGGAGGCCATAAACCCCAAAAAGCACAATCTTGCCTATATCTTTCAGGAGTATTCCACCATGGAATGGCTCACTGTTGAGGAAAATATCAGCTACGGCCTGCGCATAAAGCACTTCCCCAAGGATGAGATCGCCAAGCGCACAGCCGAGGTCATGGAAATAGTCGGCCTGACGAAGTACGCAAAGTACTATCCCAATCAGCTTTCCGCAAGCATGCTTCAGCGCGTCGTCATCGCGCGCGCCTTCGCCGTCACGCCCGACCTTCTCCTCATGGATGAGCCTTACGGTCAGCTTGACCTGCAATTGAAGTACCATCTTGAGGATGAGCTTATCAACCTCTGGCGCAGGACCGGCGTAACGGTAATATTCATCACGCACAATATCGAGGAGGCCGTATATTTGAGCGACCGCATCCTTGTGCTCACGAATAAGCCGACGAAGATAAAATGCTCCATTCCCAATGAGCTTCCGCGCCCCCGCAAGGTGTCCGACCCGGAGTTCATCAAGCTCAGGAATGAAGTGACAGATCTTATTAAATGGTGGTAAGGAGGGAATATGGCAAACTCAGTTAAGCGTCCGAACGTGCTCTTCCTTTTGACCGACGATCAGCGCTACGGCACCATACACGCCCTCGGCAATGACGAGATACAGACGCCGAATATGGACCGCCTTGTCAACTCCGGCATGGCCTTTACCAACGCCCATATCCCCGGCGGCACCGTGTCCGCCGTGTGTATGCCCAGCCGCGCCATGATAAATTCCGGCAAGACGCTTTTCCATCTCGAAAAGGACGGCCAGAACATCCCGCAGGAGCATGTGACCATGGGCCAGTGCTTCCTCAACGCCGGATACCGCAGCTGCGGCATCGGCAAGTGGCACAACGGCATTGAAAGCTATGCCCGCAGCTTCTGCGACGGCGCGGACATCTTCTTCGGCGGCATGTGGGATCACTGGAACGTTCCCGTGAACGACTTCAAGCCTGACGGCTGCTATGAAAACGAGATAAACTACACGCCGAACTTCTCCGCCAGCCAGAGCACCGTCAAGGTGCGCGCAGAAAGGATAAACGCCGGCGTGCACTCTACCGACCTCTTCTCTCAGGCCGCCGTGGACTATCTCAAGAATTACGACGGCGACGCGCCGTTTTTCATGTATCTTTCCTTCCTCGCGCCGCACGACCCGCGCACCATGCCCGAGCAGTTCCGCAATATGTACGACCCGGATAAGATAACCCTCCCGCCCAACTATATGCCCATGCCGACGGTAAGCTACGGCTGGGCCGCAAAGGGGCGCGATGAGAATACCGAGGCGTACCCGCGCCTGCCGGACAAGATACGCCGCCATATCGCCGATTACTATGCCATGATAAGCCATATCGACTGGCGCATCGGCCAGCTTCTCGACGTGCTGGAGGAAAGGGGAATGGCTGATAACACAATCGTCGTCCTCTGCGGCGATAACGGCCTCGCCATCGGCCAGCATGGCCTGATGGGCAAGCAGAACCTCTATGAGCACAGCGTCAAGGTCCCGCTCGTCATCTCCGGCCCCGGCGTGCCCGCCGGTGTGACCTCGGATAAGCTGGTGTATCTGCTGGACGTGTACCCCACGCTCTGCGAGCTCTGCGGGATAGAGGTGCCCGCCTCCGTCGAGGGGCGCAGCGCCGTTCCGCTCATGCGCGACCCGGACGCGTCGATACGCGACGCGCTGTATCTGGCGTTTCAGGCGCGCATCCGCGGCGTCATGGATGAGCGCTATAAGCTCCTTGAGTACCGCACTGAGCATATAAAGCTCACGCAGCTTTTCGACCTTAAAAACGACCCGTGGGAGCAGTATAACCTCTTTGAAATGCTCGGCAGCGATGAGATAGTCGCGCGTATGCGCGAAAAGCTCTTTGAAATGCGCGACGAGTGGGAGGACGAGTCTGTTCTCTTCGGCCAGCAGTATTGGCAGCAGTGGCGGCAGTATGAGGCGGCCGAGGTCCACGGCGTCGCCGCGCCCAAGGGCGTGGATATGGCGGCGCAGGTCAATAGCTGGGGCACGAACAAATAGGAAATCCATGCTGCAACAAACCGGACGCAGGTCCATGCAACGAGGTGATCTATCTGAATCTTTATATAGCCGTCGATGGCGGCGGCACAAAAACCGAAACGCTCCTTTTTGACGGTTCGGGTCATATCCTCGCGCGCGATGTCACGACGGGCTGCAACCCGCTCGATATCGGCAGCCTTGCCTCTGCAAAGCTCCTGTGCGATGCCGTCCGCGGTATCTCCGCCGCGGCGAAGGGGCAGATAGGCTCTGTGTTCTGCGGCGTGGCCGGAAACTGCCACAGCCACGGCGCGCTTCTGGAATACCTCCGCGCGCATATCGACGCGCCGTCGCTCAACGTGTGCGATGATACGTACAACGTCATCTCAAGCGAGCTTGAGCGCGCCGACGGCTGCGGCCTCGTCGCGGGAACAGGCTCATCCCTTCTCGTGCGCGTCAAGGGGAAGATATGCCGCCATATAGGCGGCTGGGGCTTCCTCATCGACACCGGCGGCAGCGGGTATGTCCTTGGGCACGACGCCATATATATGGCGCTGCGCGCGATCGACGGCCGCGGCGAAAAAACCGTCCTGACGGAGCTTCTCGGCAGGGCGCTCGGGGAAAGCGTCGATCAGGCCATGGCGCAGATTTACGCCGGCGGCCGCTCGTTCATCGCTTCCCTCGCGCACACCGTCTTTGAGGGGCGCGCCATGGGGGATAAGGTCGCGGGCGAGATATTCGACAAGGGCGTTGCCAGCCTTGCTGAGCTTGTCTCCACTGCCGCGCAGTATTTCCCCGGCGAATATCCGGTCGTCCTCGGCGGCGGGCTGTTCTCCGTCTACCCGGAGTATGTCGCCGCCCTCCGGCAGAGCTGCCCGGCGCAGGCGCGCCTTATAAGCACGGATATGCCCGTCGTGTACGGCGCGGCCGTGGAGGCGCTCGCCGCCGTCAATATGGGGATCGACGCTGCTTTTAGAAGCACGTTCCTCTCCGATTACCACGCGCTCACCGCTGCCGCCCGCCCGGGCCGCGCTATGTAACGCGCAAAAGATCCCAATAAACTCCCAAAGCCCGGATGTGTCCTTTACCGACGTATCCGGGCTTGACCTTCCCCCTCGCGCTGCGGCGGTTGCGTTTGGGCGCGAAATGTATTATAATCATCCTGAACTCCGCGCAGTGCGGCGTTCCGTATAGTGCAGCAACCTTGACGCTTACAACTGCGGCCATGCCGCATGGAGGATGATAATGAAAAAAAGCAGGGTTCTTTTATGCCTTCTGCTCGCCGCGGCGACGCTTCTGTGCGCCTGCGGCAAAAAGGGCGGGGGAGAGCAGGCCGCCGACACGCCGGACTACTCCATCCCGGATATACAGCCGTCCTCGGTGCCCTCGACGCCGAAGATATCGGATAAATACAACAGCATTGACGACGCCAATAAGCGCGAGGCGAAGGAGGTGCGCGAGCAGCTCCTTGCGGTCGCGGAGGGCTGCAGGGATATATACGAGCAGGCAGACAAGGGCACGGCGATAAACGTCGTCCTCAGTGACGCCACGGTGCAGGCCATGGTCGTGCGCATCGGGCAGATGGGCTACAGCGCCGTTGACTATCTCGGCACGATGGATATGCAGTGCCCCGACCCGATAGTTTTCTTCGGCAGCACCATCGGCACGGCGGAGGACACCAGCGTGTCCTACTACATGGTCTACAGCGACGGGCAGATAAGCGTGTACCACCTCGGCCGCAGCAGCGGCATGTGGTATCTCATCGCCATGTCTGCCGTGTGGGATAAGGAGTGTAACCCTTCCATCCTCACAGAGGGGCGCTATGTCATCGGCAGTGTGTCGTACACGGACAAGGGCTGGCTCATCTATAACCGCGACACCGAGAGCTTTGACGACAACCAGCGCTCAAACACCAACGCGTATGTTTTCGTGCGCGTCCTGCCGTATGACAGCACGAAGCGCGCCCTCAGCGCAAAGTATATCGAGCCGATAGGCTATTTTGAAAACAACCTCTTCACCACGACGTGGACGGAGGCCAACCTCGGCATTATCGACTTCAACAGCCTCTACGCCTATCTTTTCGGCATGTATCACGGCACGGCAAGCCTCTCCGCCGCCAACGCGCGCAGCTACTTCAACGCCGTCAGCGGCACGCGGCTGTGCCTTGTGCCGACGGATTCCTTTGAAAACGTCGTGCAGTACTATTTCAATATCGACTCCGGCGTGCTCAAGAATATCTCGGACTACAGCTCCCGCCTCGGCGGTTATTTCTTCCTGCCGTATTCAGAGGACTCGTACAACGTCGTGCCCCACACGGCGGAGCCGGAGGTCACGGATTACTGGTATAACAGCGACGGCACGCTCACCATGCGCGTGGATGCGCGCAACGAGTGGTACGGCACGGACAGGGCCTTTTCGCATGAGGTCACAGTGCGTGAGGACGGCTCCGGCGGCTTCAAATACGTCTCAAATACGCTCATTGCCGACGAGAACAGCATCATCCCAACCTGCCAGCTCTCCGGTCAGCTCGATATTGAGCGCGCAAAGACACAGTACTGATAAACGTATATATAAAAAACGACACCGCATGATCTGTTCATGCGGTGTCACTATATACACGGTTATAGTCTTATATGCTGTCCAGAAACTTCTTCACGTAGTAGCAGGCCGCGCCCATCAGCGCCGCGTGCCGCGGATAGCGGCTCAGATGCAGATAGCCCCCGTCCGTGTCGAAGGGGTCAAGCTCCGTCAGCATATCCCTCAGCGCGGGCAGATACGGCTCCAAAAACTTTGCCATGAACCCGCCTATCACGACGTCGCAGTCCAGCGCCTGCCGGATGTTGTGCACGCCGATCGCCAGATGCTCAAGATAATCGTCCAGCAGCCGCTTGTACTCCGCGCGGCCCTCCTCGACGCCCGCAAAGAAGTCGCGCAGCGTTATACCAAGCTGGTCGCTCAGCCGCGTGGCCGTGCAGTACGCCTCCAGACAGCCGCGCCGTCCGCACACGCATTTCAGCCCGCCCGGATGCACGCACATGTGCCCGAACTCGCCGCTGCGGTTGTTGTTGCCGATGAACTGCGCACCGTTTACAAGCACGGCCCCGCCGACGCCGTCCTCGATCGAGAGATAGGCGAGGTTGCGCTCCCCCGGTGAGCTGAACCACTCGGCAAAGCCGCCGCTCGTCCCGTCGTTTTCGGGGTGCGTGGCATACGGGATGGCGTGCAGCAGCCGTTCAAACGGAATGTTGTAAAGATTCAGCGTCGGCGCAAACACCATCGTGCCCGTGTCCAGCGACACCACGGCCGGAACTGTCAGCCCCACGCCGAGGAGCCTTGCCCTGTCAACACCCTGCTCGTCCAGAAAGCACTCCAGCTCTGCCGCCAGAAATTCGCTGTAATCGCCGTCCGTCAGGTTCTTCCCGTGGCGCACATCCTTGTACCCTAGCTCGTTGAGCTTCAGATCCGTCAGTATGAAGCGCAGGCGGTGCTCCGTAATGGACACGCCCACAGATACGCGCGCCCCCGCCACCACGGCAAGGTTCATCGCCGGCCGCCCGCCGGAGGACGGCTGCGCCCCGGCGTAGTCTATAAGTCCGGCCTCCGCAAGCTCCGTCAGATTCTGATACACCGTCGGCAGACTGAGATTGAGGTCGGCGGC